>UMAO01064239.1_pt1 | contig 12918 bp, 10 predicted proteins | sample 1963741 | NCBI WGS metagenome assembly UMAO01 (sample SAMEA4835919, study PRJEB28245) | human gut metagenome | biome: gut microbiome; material: fecal sample | place: Denmark | collected 2008
CCATTCTTTATGTTCATGTATATACATAGGCATCACTGTTTACTGCAAATATACAGTTTTGCGGATGATTAACCGCAAAATTTGCGGCTTATTATCCGCATGAAACAGTAAAATCAGTATTTAGGGCTAACTCATGATTATTCTTCTGTGATTTTTTACATACTGTAGGAAAACAAAAAATCCTGACTCTCTTGAGAATCAGGATTTTTAGTGGTGCCACCAGGAATCGAACCGGGGACACAAGGATTTTCAGTCCTTTGCTCTACCAACTGAGCTATGGCACCATCGTTTTGCGGATGCAAAGATAGAGCAAAATCTTTAATCTCCAAAATAAATGGAGTGAAAATGAGAAAAAAATAATTTTTTATGAAAAAAACTCGTTTTTCTTTTGTCAGTATTGAAAATATGTCTACCTTTGCAGCGCAAACGAAAAAACAAACGTTGCAATCGGAATGTAGCGCAGTTGGTAGCGCACTACGTTCGGGACGTAGGGGTCGGGCGTTCGAGTCGCCTCATTCCGACAGAAGAGCGGCAGATGATTCTATATCATTTGCCGCTCTTTCATACTACTCCTCAATAATAAATAATTTTGTCATTATTTTGTGTGGCATGAGATTATTTATATCTTTGCAAATGATTGGATGAAAAGGTGGAGGGGCGATTTAGCTCCTTTTTTTGTTCTTAATAGTTAATACATGATAGATAAAAACGTTGTAGCTCGGATTGTAGAGGAATGGCTGGAAGATAAAAGTTATTTTCTGGTTGATGTAAATGTGAGTCCGGATGACAAAATTGTAGTGGAAATAGACCATGCAGAAGGTGTGTGGATAGACGACTGTGTGGAACTGAGCCGCTATATCGAGTCAAAATTAAGTCGTGAAGAAGAAGATTACGAACTGGAAGTAGGTTCTGCAGGAATCGGTCAGCCATTTAAGGTATTGCAGCAGTATGTAGCACATGTAGGTTGCGAAGTAGAAGTGCTGGACAAAACCGGAAAGAAATGGACGGGTGTGCTGGCGGATGCCAACGAAGAGAATTTTACGGTTACGGTAGAAGTGAAAATAAAACCGGAAGGTGCCAAGCGTCCGAAGCTGGTGGAACAGAATGTAACCTTTACGTATGATGAGATAAAATACACCAAATACTTAATTAGCTTTAAATAATTATGGCCAAAAAAGAAGAAACTGTCAGCTTGATTGACACATTCTCGGAATTTAAGGAATTGAAGAACATTGATCGCACCACGATGGTGAGCGTGTTGGAAGAGTCGTTCCGCAGTGTGATTGCAAAAATGTTCGGTACAGATGAAAACTATGATGTGATTGTAAATCCTGACAAGGGGGATTTCGAAATCTGGCGTAACCGTGAAGTTGTGGCGGATGAGGAGCTGACTAACCCGAACCTGCAGATTGCATTGTCGGAAGCACGCAAGATTGATGCATCGTATGAAGTGGGAGAGGAAGTGACCGATGAGGTGATTTTTGAGAAATTCGGCCGCCGTGCAATTCTGAATCTTCGCCAGACACTGGCTTCAAAGATTCTGGAGTTGGAAAAAGACAGCTTGTATAATAAATACATTGATAAAGTAGGTACTGTAATCAGTGCGGAAGTTTATCAGATCTGGAAAAAGGAAATCCTGTTGCTGGACGATGAAGGTAATGAATTGCTGTTGCCTAAAACAGAACAGATTCCGAGTGACTTCTACCGGAAAGGAGAAACTGCTCGTGCCGTAGTAGCTCGTGTAGATAATAAGAACAATAATCCGAAGATTATTTTGAGCCGTACATCACCGGTCTTCCTGCAGCGTTTATTTGAACAGGAAGTGCCTGAAATCAATGACGGACTGATTACCATCAAGAAAATTGCCCGTATTCCGGGAGAACGTGCGAAGATTGCAGTAGAATCGTATGATGAACGCATTGACCCGGTAGGTGCATGTGTGGGTGTGAAGGGCTCTCGTATTCATGGTATCGTGCGCGAATTGCGTAATGAAAACATTGACGTGATTAACTATACTTCTAACATCCAGTTGTTTATTCAGCGTGCCTTGAGTCCAGCAAAAGTTTCGTCTATCATCATGCATGAGGATGAAAAGAGAGCTGAGGTATATTTGAAACCAGAAGAGGTTTCACTGGCTATCGGTAAAGGTGGCTTGAATATTAAGCTGGCCAGTATGCTGACAGAATACACTATCGATGTATACCGTGAACTGGGTGAAGATGCTGTGGCTGATGAAGACATTTACCTGGATGAATTCAAGGATGAAATTGACGAATGGGTTATCAACGCGATTAAGGCTATCGGAATTGATACGGCTAAAGGTGTATTGAACGCACCGCGTGAGATGCTTATCGAAAAAGCAGACTTGGAAGAAAATACGGTGGATGATATTCTGAGAATTTTAAAAGCAGAGTTTGAGGAATAGCGCTTGCTTGCAATAAACAGATGAGGATGAGAAATTCATTCTCGTCTGCTTGTTTATCTGTGACTGATATATTTTCCTGAACTCTATAAATTGTGATGAATTATGACTATAAGATTGAATAAAGTAACAAGAGATTTGAATGTTGGAATAACCACGGTGGTAGACTTTTTGCAGAAAAAAGGATATACGGTCGAGGCGAATCCAAATACCAAAATTACTGAAGAACAGTATGCTGCACTGGTTAAAGAGTTCAGCAAAGACAAGGATTTGAAAATAGAGTCTGAGAAAATTATTCAGGAACGGCAGAATAAGGAGCGTAACAAGGCTTCTGTTTCTATCGAGGATATTCATCCGGAACTGAAAAAGCCGGAAGTGATAGAAACAGTGGTTCCAGAAGATGTGCGACCAAAATTCAAGCCTGTAGGTAAAATAGACTTGGATGGTCTGAAGAAAAAGAAAAAACCGGCTGTGGTTGAGCCTGCTGAAACGCCTGTTGTACAGGAAGGGCCAGCTAAGCCAGAACCTGAGAATAAACAAGCTGAGGTGGAAAAAACGGAGGTTAAAACTGAAGAGGCTCCTGTACAACAACCTCAGGTAGAAGAAAAACAAGAACCGAAACAGCCGGAAATAAAGGCAGAAGAATTGAAACCAGAGCCGATGGAAGAAGAAAAAAAGCAACAATCTGTTCAGGAAAATAAAGAAGACGAAGTTTTTAAAATTCGCCCGACAGAATTTAAATCAAAGATTAATGTAGTAGGCCAGATTGATTTGGCTGCATTGAACCAGTCTACCCGTCCGAAGAAAAAATCGAAAGAGGAGAAGAAGAAAGAAAGAGAGGAAAAGGATAAGCAGCGTCTGGAACAGCGTAAGCAGATGAAAGATGCGATTATCAAGGAAATTCGTAAGAGTGATGAAAAGACGGATAAGGGTGGCCTGAGTGATGAGGCTGCGAAAAAGAAAAAACGCAACCGTATTAATAAGGAACGAGTTGATATTAATGCAACCTCCAACGCATCTGGAGCTTCACGAAATGAGAAATCTGGAAAGAATAACCAGAACCAGGGACAGGGCGGAAAACATAACAAGGACCGCTTTAAGAAACCGGTGGTAAAACAGGAGGTGAGCGACGAAGATGTAGCAAAACAGGTGAAAGAAACACTTGCCCGCCTGACAAATAAAGGAAAGAATAAAGCTGCCAAGTATCGTAAGGAGAAACGTGAAAATATTCAGAACCGTCAGCTGGAACAGGAGGAACTGGAACAGGAAGAAAGCAAGGTATTGAAGCTGACTGAATTTGTAACAGCAAATGAGCTGGCTAACATGATGGATATTCCGGTGACTCAGGTTATCTCAACTTGTATGAGTGTGGGTATCATGGTGTCTATCAACCAGCGTCTGGATGCAGAAACGATTAACCTTGTGGCAGAAGAATTTGGCTACAAGACAGAATATGTAAGTGCGGAAGTTGCACAGGCTGTAGAGGAAGAGGCTGATGCGGAAGAAGATTTGCAACCGCGTGCACCGATTGTTACCGTGATGGGTCACGTAGACCACGGTAAGACTTCTTTGCTGGACTATATCCGTAAAGCAAATGTAATTGCGGGTGAGGCCGGAGGTATCACACAGCACATTGGTGCATATAACGTGAAACTGGAGGATGGACGTCGCATTACGTTCCTGGATACTCCGGGACACGAAGCATTTACAGCTATGCGTGCACGTGGTGCGAAAGTAACTGACGTGGTAATCATTATCGTAGCTGCGGATGACAACGTGATGCCGCAGACAAAAGAAGCTATCAACCATGCGATGGCTGCGGGGGTACCTATTGTGTTTGCTATCAATAAGGTAGATAAACCGAATGCAAACCCGGATAAGATTAAGGAAGAGCTGGCTGCCATGAACTTCCTGGTGGAAGAATGGGGTGGAAAATACCAGTCTCAGGATATTTCAGCCAAGAAAGGTACCGGTGTTCCTGAATTGCTTGAAAAGGTATTGCTGGAAGCTGAAATGTTGGATTTGAAAGCAAATCCGAACCGTAAGGCTACCGGTTCAATTATTGAATCTTCTTTGGATAAAGGACGTGGATATGTGGCTACGGTGCTGGTTTCTAATGGAACACTGCATGTAGGGGATATTGTGTTGGCCGGAACTTCATACGGTAAGGTGAAGGCGATGTTCAACGAACGTAACCAGCGCCTGAAAGAGGCTGGACCTTCTGAACCGGTATTGATTTTAGGATTGAACGGAGCGCCGGCTGCGGGTGATACATTCCATGTGTTTGATACGGATCAGGAAGCACGTGAGATTGCCAACAAGCGTGAACAGCTGGCTCGTGAACAGGGCTTGCGTACTCAGAAGATGTTGACACTGGATGAAGTGGGACGTCGTCTGGCATTGGGTGACTTCCATGAATTGAATGTGATTGTGAAAGGTGACGTGGATGGTTCTGTAGAAGCTTTGAGCGACTCATTGATCAAGTTGTCTACCGAACAGATTCAGGTGAATGTAATCCATAAGGGTGTCGGACAGATTTCAGAATCGGATGTATCGTTGGCTGCGGCATCGGATGCAATCATCGTAGGTTTCCAGGTACGTCCTTCAGGAAATGCGGCTAAGCTTGCAGAACAGGAAGGTGTGGATATTCGTAAGTATTCTATTATTTACGATGCGATTGAAGAAGTGAAGTCTGCAATGGAAGGTATGTTGGCTCCGACATTGAAAGAACAGGTTACCTCTACAATCGAAGTGCGTGAAGTGTTCAACATCAGCAAGGTAGGTATGGTTGCCGGTGCGATGGTGAAGACCGGAAAAGTAAAACGTACGGACAAAGCTCGCTTGATTCGCGACGGTATCGTAATCTTTACGGGCTCAATCAATGCGTTGAAACGCTTCAAGGACGATGTGAAAGAAGTGGGTACTAACTTTGAATGTGGTATCAGCTTGACGAACTGCAACGACTTGAAAGTGGGTGACGTGATTGAAACGTATGAAGAAGTGGAAGTAAAACAGACATTGTAAGGACGTAACGTCTGACCATTGTTTGGGTGCAAATAAATACATTTGTCATTCAGAGCAAAGCGAAGATTCTTGTATTCACCCATCAGACAGGGGAACAAGTTCTTCGCTTTGTTTTTAATATATTTCGGATAAATGGCAACAATAGACTGGGTGATTATCATCTTATTGGCTTTAGGAGCTGTCTCTGGTTTTATGAAAGGATTTTTCAAACAACTGGCAGCGGTTGTAGGGCTGATAGCCGGACTGCTGGTAGCACGTGCTTTATTTGCCAGTTTAGGTGAACAATTGGCCGTAGCGGTAGGTACTTCTGTGACATTCGGGCAGATACTGGCTTTTCTATTGATAGGCTTGATAGTACCTTTGGTGTTGTCTCTTTTGGCTTCTGCCTTGACGAAAATTGTGGATATGACTGGATTAGGTTTTATCAACCGCCTTTTGGGGGCAGTGCTTGGAGTGATAAAATATGCGCTTGTAATCAGCCTGGTCATCCATTTTATTGATTTTGCCGACTCTAAAGATAACTTAATACATTCAACCACTAAAGGAAGTTCGTTGTTATATTATCCGATAAAGGATTTTTCCGCTTTCTTTTATCCTGTGGTGAAAACTGTAACAGAGAAATTTATAGAAACAGATAATATTCAGAATTGATATGCAAATAGAACCCAATAAATATGTGAAGGAACTGACGCAGGCGAAGTATAAATATGGCTTCACTACGGATGTTCACACAGATATTATAGAGAAGGGACTGAATGAGGATGTCGTGCGGCTGATTTCTTCAAAGAAAGGTGAGCCCGACTGGTTGCTTGAGTTCCGTTTGAAGGCGTTTCGCTATTGGCAAACGCTGGAAATGCCTACATGGGCACATTTGAATATTCCGGAGATTGATTATCAGGCTATTTCATATTATGCAGACCCGACAAAGAAAAAAGAAGGGCCGAAGAGTCTGGATGAAGTGGATCCGGAACTGTTGAAAACCTTTGACAAGCTGGGTATTCCTTTGGAAGAACGTATGGCGCTGAGCGGTATGGCGGTAGATGCGGTTATGGACTCCGTCTCTGTGAAGACAACTTTTAAGGAGACACTGATGGAAAAGGGAATTATATTCTGCTCTATCAGTGAAGCGGTGCGTGAACATCCGGATTTGGTGAAGAAGTATTTAGGTTCGGTAGTGGGCTATCGTGATAATTTCTTTGCCGCATTGAACTCGGCTGTGTTCAGTGATGGCTCGTTTGTGTATATCCCGAAGGGGGTTCGCTGTCCGATGGAATTGTCTACGTACTTCCGTATCAATGCGGCCAATACCGGACAGTTTGAACGTACGCTGATTGTTGCGGATGATGACAGTTATGTGTCTTATCTGGAAGGATGTACGGCACCGATGCGTGATGAAAACCAGTTGCATGCGGCAATTGTGGAAATCGTGGTGCTTGACCGTGCGGAAGTGAAATATTCTACTGTGCAGAACTGGTATCCTGGTGATGCTGAAGGTAAGGGTGGTGTGTATAACTTTGTAACCAAAAGAGGTAACTGCAAAGGGGTGGACAGTAAACTTTCCTGGACACAGGTAGAGACTGGCTCGGCTATTACATGGAAGTATCCAAGCTGTATTTTGAGTGGAGACAATTCTACCGCAGAGTTCTATTCTGTAGCGGTAACCAATAATTATCAGCAGGCAGATACTGGTACGAAGATGATTCACTTAGGTAAAAATACTCGCTCTACTATCGTAAGTAAGGGTATCAGTGCCGGAAAGAGTCAGAACTCTTATCGCGGGCTGGTGCGTGTGGCTGAAAAGGCCGATAATGCAAGAAACTACAGTCAGTGTGATTCTTTGTTGTTGGGGAGTCATTGCGGAGCACATACATTCCCTTATATGGACATTCACAATGAGACGGCTGTGGTGGAACATGAGGCTACGACTTCCAAAATTTCGGAAGACCAGATTTTCTATTGCAACCAGCGTGGTATCTCTACTGAGGATGCCGTAGGACTGATTGTGAATGGGTATGCAAAGGAAGTCCTGAACAAACTTCCGATGGAATTTGCCGTAGAGGCTCAGAAATTGCTGTCTGTGTCGTTGGAGGGCAGTGTGGGATAAACGATAAAAATAGATTGTTATGCTAGAGATAAAGAATTTACATGCCAACATCAATGGCAAAGAAATATTGAAAGGTATTAACCTGACTGTAAAAGCAGGTGAAGTCCATGCGATTATGGGGCCTAACGGTTCGGGAAAGAGTACATTGAGCAATGTATTGGTTGGTCATCCGGCTTATGAGGTGACGAAAGGAACCGTAACGTTTGATGGAAAGGATTTATTGGCTTTGAGTCCTGCAGACCGTAGTCATGAAGGATTGTTCTTGTCATTCCAGTATCCGGTAGAAATTCCGGGAGTGAGCATGGTGAACTTCATGCGTGCCGCAGTGAATGAGCAGCGTAAGTACAAAGGACTTCCAGCTTTGACGGCCAGTGAGTTCTTGAAACTGATGCGCCAAAAGAGAGAGATTGTGGAGCTGGACAGCAAGTTGGCTAACCGTTCGGTAAATGAGGGATTCTCTGGAGGCGAGAAGAAGCGTAATGAAATATTCCAGATGGCTATGCTGGAACCGAAGTTGAGCATCTTGGACGAAACTGACTCCGGACTGGATATTGATGCGTTGCGTATTGTGGCTGAAGGAGTGAATAAATTGAAAACTCCGGAAACGAGCTGTATTGTGATTACGCACTACCAGCGCTTGCTGGATTACATTAAACCGGATATTGTACATGTACTTTATAAAGGCCGTATCGTGAAAACTGCTGGTCCGGAGCTGGCATTGGAGCTGGAAGAAAAAGGATACGATTGGATTAAGAAAGAACTGGGAGAATGAGCATGAAAGCAGAACAGCAATATATTGATCTTTTCACGCAGTGCGAGGCAATGATTTGTCGGCAAAGTGCGGATGTGCTGAATGCGCCCCGTGCGAAGGCATTTGCTGATTTTGAGAAGCTGGGCTTCCCGACTCGCAAACAGGAAAAGTATAAGTATACGGAGGTGAGCAAGTATTTTGCTCCGGATTATGGGCTGAACTTGAATCGCCTGGAATTTCCGGTTAATCCGTATGAAGTGTTCAAATGTGATGTGCCCAATATGAGTACCTCACTTTATTTTGTGGTAAATGATACGTTTGACAAGCATGTGCATCCTTCTGCTCAGTTGCCGGAGGGAGTTTACTTCGGTAGCTTGAAGGATATGGCCGAACAGCGCCCTGATTTGGTCAGAAAATATTACGGAAAGCTGGCTGATACGTCGAAGGATGCTCTGGCGGCATTTAATACGATGTTTGCACAGGACGGTGTGTGCATGTATGTACCGAAGAATGTGGTGTTGGAACGTCCAATCCAATTGGTGAATATCTTGCGTGCGGATGTGGATTTCATGGTAAACCGTCGTGTCCTGATTATATTGGAGGATGGTGCACAGGCCAGGTTGCTGGTATGCGACCATGCGATGGACGACGTGAATTTCCTTTCTACTCAGGTGGTGGAAGTTTTTGCAGGAGAGAATGCTGTATTCGACTTGTATGAACTGGAAGAAACTCATAACAGTACGGTACGTTTCAATAACTTGTATGTGAATCAGGAGGCTGGCAGTAATGTGTTGTTGAATGGGATGACACTGCACAATGGAACGACTCGTAATACTACAGAAGTGACATTGGCTGGTCGGGGGGCAGAAATCAGTTTGTGCGGAATGGCCATTGCCGATCAGAATGAGCAGGTGGATAACCATACTTTTATTGATCATAAAGTACCCGACTGCACAAGTAATGAATTGTTTAAGTATGTGCTTGACGACCAGGCTGTGGGAGCTTTTGCCGGAAAGGTACTTGTGAGAGAAGGAGCACAGCATACTTCTTCTCAGCAGACAAACCGGAATCTGTGTGCGACCCGTGAAGCACGTATGTACACTCAGCCGCAGCTGGAAATCTATGCAGATGATGTGAAATGTTCTCATGGGGCTACAGTAGGACAGTTGGATGAAAATGCATTGTTCTATATGCAGCAGCGTGGTATCAGTCTGAAGGAAGCACGCTTGCTGTTAATGTTTGCTTTCGTCAACGAAGTGATTGACCATATCCGGATGGATGCCTTGAAAGATCGCTTGCATCTGCTGGTAGAAAAACGCTTCCGTGGAGAACTGAATAAATGCCAGGGTTGTGCGATTTGTAAATAGTCATATTTTAACTGAGAATTTATGCAATACGATGTCAATAAGATAAGAGAAGACTTCCCGATTCTTGCGCGGTCGGTGTATGGAAAACCGCTGGTTTATTTGGATAACGGGGCTACGACTCAGAAGCCTCGTTGCGTGGTGGAATCTATTACAGACGAGTATTATTCGGTCAATGCGAATGTACACCGTGGAGTGCATTTCTTGTCTCAACAGGCAACGAATTTGCATGAGGCTTCACGTGAGACGGTACGTCGGTTTATTAATGCACGCAGTATTTCGGAAATTGTTTTTACTCGTGGAACGACCGAGAGCATTAACTTAGTTGCTTCTTCATTTGCCGATAGTCAGATGAAGGAAGGGGATGAGGTTATTGTTTCTGTGATGGAGCACCATAGTAATATTGTTTCTTGGCAGCTTCAGGCAGCACGGAAAGGAATCGTACTGAAAGTAATTCCGATGAACGACCGGGGGGAGCTTTTGTTGGATGAATACAAAAAGCTTTTTTCGGAAAAGACAAAGCTTGTTTCTGTAGCACACGTATCCAATGTGTTGGGAACAATCAATCCGGTAAAGGATATGATTGCCTTTGCACATTCGCAAGGTGTCCCGGTGCTGGTAGATGGGGCACAGAGTATTCCGCACATGAAAGTGGATGTACAGGATTTGGATGCTGACTTTTATGTGTTCAGTGGTCACAAAGTGTACGGTCCTACGGGTATCGGTGTATTGTATGGAAAGGAAGCTTGGCTGGAAAAACTGCCCCCTTATCAGGGAGGAGGGGAGATGATCAAGAATGTCTCTTTTGAAAAGACGACATTTAATGAACTTCCTTTTAAGTTTGAGGCCGGCACTCCCGATTACATCGGATCTACAGCATTGGCAAAAGCGTTAGATTATGTTTCAGCAATAGGAATGGATAACATTTTTGCCTACGAACATGACCTGACTCAGTATGCCATGAACCGTTTAAAAGAAATCCCGGGAATGAGGATTTTGGGTGAAGCGGAGCAGAAAGGAGGAGTCATTTCTTTCTTGGTAGGGGATATACACCATTTTGATATGGGGACCTTGCTTGACCGCTTAGGTATAGCTGTTCGTACCGGACATCATTGTGCGGAACCTTTGATGCACCGTTTGGGCATTGAGGGTACAGTACGTGCTTCTTTGGGATTGTATAATACGAAAGAAGAAATAGATGCGCTGGTGGAAGGCGTGCTTCGAGTAAGTAGAATGTTTGCTTAAATAAAAGTGATTAAAAAAATTCCCGGTCAGGATTTTCATACAGAGAATACTGACCGGGAGATTTTTGTTTATAGACTGGTTAGTGGATGGCCTTTGTCGCTTCTTTCAACCAGTTCTTTTCTTCCTCGCTGAGGTATGGGTTAAGTGTGGTATACACTTTCTGGTGATAATCGTTTAACCATGCCTTTTCTTCCGGACTGAGTAAATCAGGTAGAATTGGTTTGAGATCGATAGGGCATAGAGTCAATGCTTCAAATTTATAGAATTCGCCAAAGTCAGTCGTCTGGTCGTCTACAATCAGCATGGTGTTTTCTGTGCGTACACCATATTCCCCGGCTTTGTATACTCCTGGCTCATTGGTGACCGTCATGCCAGGAAGGAGAAGAGCAGGCATGTGGTTCATGCGGAACTGATGAGGTCCTTCGTGCACATTCAGAAAATGTCCGACGCCATGTCCTGTACCATGTCCGTAGTTCATACCTTCTTTCCATATAAACTGTCGTGCCAATACGTCGAGCTGAGTGCCACAGGTGCCATACGGGAAGTGAGCCATGGAGAGCTGTATAAACCCTTTTAAGATAAGGGTATAATCTTTCTTCTGCTCTTCTGTGACGTGCCCTAATGCGATGGTACGAGTGATGTCGGTTGTTCCATCGAGATATTGTCCTCCACTGTCAAGAAGGAGAAAGCCTTCTGGTTTCAGGGTTGCTGCAGTTTCTTCAGTTGCTTCGTAATGTACAATTGCGCCATGTTCCTGGTAACCGGCTATGGTATCAAAGCTGATACCTTGGAAGTTTTCTTGTGCAGAGCGGAATTCGTATAGCTTCTGGTCAATGGATAATTCTGTTTCTGTCCCGCTTTTTACAGCGTTTTCTAACCAGTAAAGGAAACGAACCATAGCCACTCCATCGCGTGTCATGGCTTGTTTGAATCCGGCTATTTCTGTAGCGTTTTTGATAGATTTCAAATATAATACCGGAGATTCGAGTAACTTTACCTGACTGCTTTTGCTGGCAGCCTGATAAAGGGTATAATTGGTTGAACTGGGTAGCTGTAAGCAGCCTTCTTTATGTTCCTCCAGTTCTTGGGCTATTTGTGTATAGTCTTTAATAGAAACGTGGTTTGTTTCTAAATAGCGACGTACCTCATCTGTTAGTTTATCCGGCTGGATGTACAATGTACTTGAAGTAGAGGTGATGAAAAGATAGGAAACGAATACCGGATTGCAATGTACGTCAGTGCCTCTTAAGTTTAAAGTCCAGGCTATTTCATCCAAGGCGGAAATTAAGATGCCATTGACTTGATTTTCTTTAAGAATAGCTTGTATCCGACTGATTTTTTGATTACATGCCTCTCCGCTGTATTCCAATGGCAAAATGAATGGAGGGTTCAGAGGCAGTGAGGGGCGGTCTCTCCATAATAAATGGAATGGGTCTTCTACATTAACCAGCTCTAAATGGTATTTTTCAAGTGCTTTTTGTAATTGTAGGGCTTCGGATGTGCTGTTTACCCACCCGTCAATACCGACTTTTTCTCCAGGTTTCAATATGCTCCCTAACCAGTCGGCAATGGAAGGAGTTTCCGGAAGCCGGTCTTTGAATAAAATTAGTCCGCTTCCTTGAAGTTGTTCTTCTGCTTGTAAAAAATAACGGGAGTCGGTCCATAATCCTCCTTGTGACATGGTGATTACAGCTGTACCGGCCGAACCGGTGAATCCGGAAATCCATTTCCGAGACTCCCAATGAGCAGGTACATATTCTCCAGAATGAGGGTCGGTACTGGGTACGATAAATGCAGATATGCCTTTGGTCTGCATAAATCTGCGTAAGGCTTCAATTCTATCAGATATACGGTTCATGATGTAAATGAATTTAAGAAGATTCTAAACTAACATGACAAAAATAATAAATGGTATAGAAAGGGGAGGCTTGATTTTGTCTGAAGTTGATTTTTTGAATAAAATCTTTCGGAAAGTTTTGTAAATAAAGAAAGTATGTGTAATTTTGCG
>UMAO01024544.1_pt1 | contig 12799 bp, 7 predicted proteins | sample 1963741 | NCBI WGS metagenome assembly UMAO01 (sample SAMEA4835919, study PRJEB28245) | human gut metagenome | biome: gut microbiome; material: fecal sample | place: Denmark | collected 2008
CTGTGGGCTTGACAGCAAGTGCCGCTTCGGTTTCGCCGTTGACAAATCCCGTATATGAGAGAGTGAAAGTCGGATTGGCACTTCCGTAAGGTCGGGTGGCGTTATCGGCTGTTACGGTAATCGGGGCTTTGTTGACGCTGATTTTTATCGTTTTGCTGGCAGCCGTATAGTTTTTCGAGGCTTTTTGTGAGAGGGTAAGAGTTGTCGAGCCGGCCTTTAAGGGTACGATTTTTCCGTTCTCGATTTTGGCGATGCCCGGGTCGGCAACGGTATATTCGATTGGGCTTTGGTCGTTATTGGTGGTAACAGGGATATCTTTTGTTGTCCCGTATGCAGTAATTACATCGGAGGCGGAAATATTTGTTTCTGCCATGAACGTTACCGTATAGGTGTGCGTGTTTGCGGGGTTTGCCGAGTAGTCGTTGCCTTTGACGGTTATCGTGGCGGTTCCGTCGGTAATGTTTTGAGAGACGCTCGCACCCAACCCGTCGGGTGTTGCTGTGATGGCGGGAAGGGAGTTGAGCGAATTTACTCGATAAGTGTAGTTGTAGGTGTTCTTGTCAAATCCGCTCAGGTCGCTACCGCCCACTTTCAGCGATGTGAGCCGTGAGTTGTAGATAAATTCGATGTCGTCGATATAAACTGCATCATTTGAAGATCCCCCTCCTGCGCTTTTATTGGTGGAGAAGGAAATGAGGATATAGGCAGGTTTCACGTTGTTGTTGATAACGTTGAACGGTATGTTCAACTGTTGCCATCCGTTGCCCGAGGCGGCTTGGTAGTTGAGAGTTGCCTGGGCGTATTTTATGTTGCTGTAATCGGTATTTTCGGGGTCTTGGTAATTGGAGTTTCCGTGAATGACCGCGTTTACGCGGGCGTAATCGCCGGAGTTGCCGGGTACATATTTCGTCCATATCGTTATGGCATCGGGTTTCCCCGTGAACGGCTGGTTGTAACCCGTGTTGGAGGGATAGGATTTGTTGTGGTTGTCGGTACTGCTGGCGGTCATTGATCCGGCGACAATTTGTCCCGTTGTCAGGTTGCCATTGGCATTATTCCCGAGAATATTTCTCGCTGAAATTTTTGCGGAAGAACTTCCACTACTACCAGGCCGAACATCGCTTTGTTGGGATAGTTGATTTGAATTTCCGGCGAAGTTAGATAAAGAACCCGTAGCCGTGTTGAACGAGTGAAATCCTGTGGGTTCACCGTTGCTTTCCCAATTCTCAAATCCGGGGTTGGGGAGTTGGTACTGACCGTAGGAGGTGAACGGTATCAAAAAAAGCAGAAGAGGTAAAAAAATCCGTGTCATTTTTTTTATCATCTTATCTTATGTGAAAGTAGGACAAAGATAATGTAAGTATTCTTATTATTATTCAACACTATTTTAATATTTAAGTATTTATAACTTTATAAAACCAAAGGGGTATATATAGTTTTTGTGGTTTATCTCTGTTGTCAAGTAGATATTGGGTGTTGTCGGAAGTGTCGGAGTTGATGAGTGACGGAAAGCAATACCCAATCTTTTTTTGAGATAGGAAAAATGAAAAAGAAGAAATTGCTATCTTGACTTTGCAAAAAAAGAAAAACATGTTATATTTGCCACGAATTACTGCGTATACGAGATGGAGGCCTTTTTCAAAACACATAAATATTTGGTAGAACACGTGAGTTCTCCTGTGAAAAGGGGGCTTATGCAGGAAATCGACTGGTCTCGGCGTCTTATCGGTATCAAAGGCAGCCGGGGTGTGGGAAAGACTACTTTCTTATTGCAGTATGCCAGGGAAAATTTCGGTCCCGACGATCGTACTTGTCTATATATCAACCTTAATAATCTCTATTTTGCCGATAAGAAACTGTCGGATTTTGTCGATGAATTTTATCGTTTGGGTGGTCGTTGCCTCTTGATCGATCAGGTATTCAAGTATCCGACATGGGCCGAAGAGTTGGCGTATTGCTACCGTACTTATTCCGATTTGTATGTTATTTTTTCGGGCTCGTCGGTGATGCGTCTGAAAGAAGAGGAATCTCCCATACAAGATATTGTCGACTCGTATAATTTGCGGGGATATTCTTTCAGGGAATTTCTCAATCTGATGGCCGGTACGGATTTTCCATCGGTGAAACTCGACGATATACTTCGCGATCATACGGCTTTCGCCCGGGAAGTCATATCCCATGTACACCCTTTGAGCTACTTCAAAGAGTATTTGCATCACGGTTTCTATCCTTTTTTTCTCGAACAGCACAATTTTACCGAGGCTTTGGTGAAGACGATGAACATGATGATGGAGGTGGATATTCTTTTCATAAAGCAAATCGAGTTGACCTATCTCCCCAAGATACGTCGCCTGCTTTATTTGTTGGCGACATCGTCGCCCTGCTCACCAAACGTGAGCCAGTTGAGCAAGGAAATCCAAACGTCGCGCGCTACGGTCGTCAATTATATCAAGTACTTGAAAGATGCCCGTCTCATCAATATGCTGTATCCGGTCGATGAAGAATTCCCGCGTAAGCCGGCCCGTGTATATCTGCATAATACCAATCTTATGTATCCCATAGGTCCCGAGCATATCGATCCGCAGGCCGTGCGGGAGACGTTTTTTTACAATATTCTGCATAAAGACAACCGGCTGAATGAGGGAATACGCAATACCCATTTCTTGGTAAACCGCCGTTATAATTTCAAAATCGAAGGCGAGACGTTGCGCGGGCGGAACAATCCCGATTATTACTATGCAATGGATAATAATGAAGTAGGGAAAGAAAATAAGATTCCTTTATGGTTATTCGGTTTTTTGTATTAACTTTGCTAACTAAGAGACAATAATATAACCTTAATCCTCAAATATTAATTTGTATGAGCAAACAAAAGAAATTCATTACCTGTGATGGTAATCAGGCTGCTGCGCATATCTCGTATATGTTCAGTGAAGTTGCGGCCATTTACCCCATCACTCCGTCCTCGACTATGGCCGAGTATGTAGATGAATGGGCTGCTGCCGGAAGAAAAAATATCTTCGGAGAAACGGTTCTCGTAGAGGAAATGCAATCCGAGGCCGGCGCTGCCGGTGCTGTACACGGCTCGTTGCAAGCCGGCGCATTGACCACTACTTACACCGCTTCGCAGGGATTGCTGTTGATGATTCCCAATATGTACAAGATCGCCGGAGAATTCTTGCCTTGCGTGTTCCACGTTTCAGCACGTACGTTGGCTTCGCACGCTCTTTGTATTTTCGGAGACCATCAAGATGTGATGTCGACTCGCCAGACCGGTTTTGCCATGCTTGCCGAAGGTTCGGTACAAGAAGTTATGGATCTTGCCGGTGTAGCACACCTCTCAACGATCAAGTCGCGTGTTCCTTTCGTCAACTTCTTCGACGGATTCCGTACCTCGCATGAGATTCAAAAAATCGAAATGTTGGAGAATGAAGACCTCGCTCCGCTGATTGACCAAAAAGCTTTGAAAGAATTCCGCGACCGTTCGCTCAACCCTGAACATCCTGTTGCTCGCGGTATGGCCGAGAATCCCGATACTTTCTTTGCACACCGTGAATCTTGCAATAACTACTATGAGGCTGTTCCGGCCATCGTAGAGGAATACATGAATGAAATCTCGAAAATTACCGGTCGCAAATACGGCCTTTTCGATTATTACGGAGCTCCCGATGCTGAGAATATCATCATCGCTATGGGTTCGGTTACCGAAGCTATCCGCGAGACGATCGACTATTTGACTGCGAAAGGCGAAAAAGTAGGTTTGGTTGCCGTACATTTGTACCGTCCTTTCTCTACCAAACACCTTATGGCAGCTATCCCTGCCAGCACAAAACGCATCGCCGTGCTCGACCGTACAAAAGAACCCGGTGCCAACGGCGAGCCGCTTTATCTTGATGTAAAAGAGGCTTTCTACGATAAGGAAAATGCTCCTCTCATCATCGGTGGACGTTATGGTCTCGGATCGAACGATACCACACCTTCTCAAATACTTGCCGTTTACGAAAACCTCGCATTGCCCGAACCCAAAAATCACTTTACGTTGGGTATCATAGATGACGTTACCTTTACGTCTCTCCCCGTTGGTGAAGAAATCGCTATGGGCGGTGAAGGCATGTTCGAGGCTAAATTCTACGGTCTCGGTGCAGATGGTACGGTAGGTGCCAATAAGAACTCTGTGAAGATCATCGGAGACAATACCGACAAACACTGTCAGGCATATTTCTCTTATGACTCGAAGAAATCAGGTGGTTTCACCTGTTCGCACTTGCGTTTCGGAGACGATCCCATTCGTTCGACCTATCTCGTGAATACGCCTAATTTCGTTGCTTGCCACGTACAGGCTTATTTGCGTATGTACGATGTAACCCGTGGTCTTCGTCAAAATGGAACGTTCCTTCTCAATACCATTTGGAGCGAAGAAGAACTGGCAAAGCATTTGCCCAACAACGTAAAACGTTATTTCGCTCAGAAGAATATCTCGGTTTACTATATCAATGCTACCCAGATTGCCCAGGAAATAGGTCTCGGTAACCGTACCAATACCATTCTGCAATCGGCATTCTTCCGTATTACCGGCGTTATCCCCGTTGATCTCGCCATCGAACAGATGAAGAAATTCATCGTGAAGTCTTACGGCAAGAAAGGTGAGGACGTTGTCAACAAAAATTACGCAGCCGTAGACCGCGGAGGCGAATACAAACAACTTACCGTAGATCTTGCATGGGCCAATCTTCCCGATGATGAAATCGTTCCCAATAACGATCCTGCTTTCATCAATGAAGTGGTGCGTCCTATCAATGCTCAAAACGGTGATTTGCTCAAAGTTTCGGCATTCAAAGGTATCGAAGACGGTACTTGGCCGCAAGGAACCGCCAAATATGAAAAACGTGGTGTGGCAGCTTTCGTTCCCGAGTGGACTCCCGAAAACTGTATCCAATGTAACAAATGTGCTTATGTTTGTCCTCACGCTGCCATTCGTCCGTTCGTTCTCGATGCCGAAGAACAAGCCGGTGCGAAATTCCCCTCAATCAAGGCGGTGGGCAAAATGTTCGACGGTATGACTTTCCGTATTCAGGTCGATGTTCTCGACTGCCTCGGCTGTGGTAATTGCGCCGATGTATGTCCGGGCAACAAGCAAGGCAAGGCTCTTGCCATGAAACCGCTGGAAAGCCAGCTCGCCGAAGCTCCCAACTGGGAATACTGTGCAAACCACGTGAAGAGCAAACAACACCTTGTAGATATCAAGTCGAATGTGAAGAACTCGCAATTCGCTACTCCGTTGTTTGAATTCTCGGGTGCTTGCTCGGGTTGCGGTGAAACACCTTACGTGAAGTTGATTTCACAACTCTTTGGTGATCGTGAAATGGTGGCCAATGCTACCGGATGTTCGTCGATTTATTCGGGTTCGATTCCTTCGACTCCTTATACGACCAACGAAAAGGGGCATGGTCCCGCTTGGGCGAACTCTCTCTTCGAAGACTTCTGCGAATTTGGTCTGGGTATGGCTCTCGCCACCGAAAAAATGCGCGACCGTATCGAAATTCTTATGAATAAGTCTATCGAAAGCGATGCTTGTCCCGAAGAAACCAAAGCTCTCTTCAAAGAATGGATCGAAAATCGTGAAGATACCGAAAAAACTGTCGAACTGGCCGCCAAGATACGTCCTATTGTAGAGGCCAATGCCGATAAATGCGAAGTTTGCAAGGGTATTGCCGATCTCGGGAAATTCCTCGTTAAGAAATCGCAATGGATCATCGGCGGTGATGGTGCATCGTATGATATCGGATTCGGAGGTCTCGACCACGTTATCGCATCGGGCAAGAATGTAAATATTCTCGTACTCGATACCGAGGTTTACTCCAATACCGGAGGTCAGGCTTCAAAAGCTACTCCTCTGGGTGCTATCGCCAAGTTTGCCGCAGCCGGTAAACGTGTCCGTAAGAAAGATTTGGGTCTTATCGCTTCGACCTACGGTTATGTGTACTGCGCACAGATCGCTATGGGTGCCGATCAGGCTCAAACCCTCAAAGCGATTCGCGAAGCCGAGGCTTACAATGGACCGTCGATAATCATTGCTTATGCTCCTTGTATCAACCACGGCCTCAAAAAAGGCATGGGTAAATCACAGGCAGAGGAAGCCGCAGCTGTTGAATGCGGATACTGGCACTTGTGGCGTTATAATCCCGAGCTCGAAGCAGAAGGCAAGAATCCTTTCACCCTCGATAGCAAGGAACCGCAATGGGATAAATTCGAAGACTTCCTCAAAGGCGAAGTCCGTTACGCTTCGGTAATGAAACAATATCCTACCGAGGCCGAAGATCTCTTTGCTGCTGCCAAAGCCAATGCACAATGGCGTTACAACAATTACAAACGTCTGGCTAAACAACAGTGGGGTATCGATGCCGAATAATATCGGATAAGAAAATCCTCTGATAATGAAAACCGCACGATCGATTCGATCGTGCGGTTTCTTTTTTTTGATGAGGAGTTTTTTTGTGTATTTTTATAAAAAGATAATTGATAAACGACTCATTTTATTTTTTAATTCATCGAATTTCCTTAATTTCAACTTTCGACAGCACAACTTCCCTTTGCTGCTATTATAAAAGAGTGTGTGAAATGGGGGATCAGATAAAGAGGGACTGTATCGATTTCTATTTTTATAAATTGTGTGACCATCACGCTTCACAAAGTCAAATATTGATATGAAGATAAAAATGCATTCACAATGAATGTCTTATGATTATATGGATGATTTTAACGATGTCTCTATTCAAGTATAGAATAAAAATTTTTATCCAACAGGCTTTAATGGTTTTGTTGAAAATATAGAAAGTAGGCTAAAACCACCCCGTCTGACCGGATGCTCTATGTTGTAGAAGAACGACGGTAGCTCTCGGGGGAACTACCCGAAACACGACTGAAATATTTGGAAAAGAGTGACTGATCGTTAAACCCTAACTCATAGGTTATCTCCTTTATGGTCATGGGTGAATTGCGCAACAGGATCTGCGCTTCGAGTACGATGTATTCCTCTATCCACCGTGCGGCACTGCGTCCGCTCACCAGTCGGATTACAGTAGTGAGGTGCCGGGGAGTCAGTGAAAGTTCGTCAGCATAAAATGATACACGCCGTTGTTTGCGGTAGTGAGTGTGTAGCAAATCGAGGAAATCATAAAAGATCTTCTCACTGTGTGACATGGGTATGGTGGTGTCTTCCAGTCGCCGACAGATATTCCGCACTTGACAGAACATACCCAGGATGAGCGGATAAAGAGTTCCTGCGGAATCTTGCAAACCGGGAGCATCGGCGCAGAGACACAGGAGTTCGTAGAAGCGTGTCAGCCGTTCGTGCTCATCGTTATTGATAGTAATGAAAGCATCGCGTATCGCAATCTTTCCCAAGGTACGTTCTGTAAAAACGAGCCGTCGCCAAAAGGATTTGGAAAGCAATAGACCCACACACCGGAAGCCGGGGCTGCGGCTTACAATACGGCAGGCACAGGGCGTGATGAAACACAACAGGTGTTCACGGTTGAATCGATAGGGCTGCAAGTTGATGTCAAGCTGCATCTCTCCGTCCAGGCACAAAAAAAGACAGGGTATGTCTATCTTTACGGATTATCGTGTGTACCAAAAAGGTCTTTTTCGTGCCAGATAACGAAAGGAGTTTCCTCCTTGCCCAGTTGCAAGCGTTGAAGCAATTTATCGAATGTAAAAACAGACTGAATCATACGAAAAGACATATTAATAGGGTTTATAAAGTGATTGGTGCTTAATAATCGTACGAATATACAAATAAAATGCAGAAAAGCACATTTACAGACGTAAAAAATATCCGTTACTTTGTCCCGAAATCAAATCAATATGACAATGAATAAGAAATTATTGACTATGGCGCTCTCACTGACGGTCATTCCTTCAATTTTTTGGGCGCAGAAACCGGCTACGGAACATACCATCCGTGCCAATGAAGCTGTAAAGACGGAACTGAATTTCGACGACCGTCAGGATTATGAAGATGCCAACCGGGGCTTTATTGCAAGCATTGACGGAAACGCTGTGTTGGACAAAGAAGGCAAGGTTTCTTATTCAGTGGAAGAATGGGATTTTCTGAAGGGCAATACTCCTCAGACAGCCAACCCGAGTCTGTGGAGACAGTCGCAACTCAACCGCATCAACGGACTATTTGAAGTGATACCCGGTAAACTTTATCAAGTGAGAGGACTCGACATAGCCAACATGACTTTTATACGTTCTGACAATGGCTGGATTATCATTGATGTGACGACTACCGATGCGGCTGCCAAGGCGGGCTATGACCTTATTAAAAAGCATGTGGCCGACCTTCCCGTACAAGGCGTGATTTTCACCCACCCCCACGGCGATCATTACGGAGGTATTGCGGCGGTGAAAGAGGCCTCATCTAAAAAGGACTTCGACATCATCGCCCCTAAAGGCTTCATGGCTTCGGCACAAAACGAGAACGTGCTGGCAGGAGTAGCCATGACCCGCCGTGCTACTTACATGTATGGCTTACAGCTGCAACCGGGTGAAAAAGGTACATTGGGTTGTGGCCTGGGACAGCGTATGTCAACGGGTAGTAAGGGTATCGCCCGTCCTACTATCGAAATAGCAAACACAGGAGAGAAACATACTATCGACGGCGTGGAGATGGAGTTTGTCTATGTGCTCGATACGGAAGCTCCTGTGGAAATCATGGTCTGGCTTCCGCAACTGAAAGCTTTCTGTACAGCAGAAGACATGACGCACAATATGCACAACCTACAAACGCTGCGTGGTGCGAAAGTGCGCAACGGACTACTGTGGAGCAAGGCGGTAGATACAGCCATCGAACGTTACGGAGACCGGGTGGAGGTGTCATTCTCAACCCATCACTGGCCCACTTGGGGTAACGAACGCATCGTGAATTATTGGGAGGCACAACGCGACATGTACCGCTATCTGCACGACCAGACCCTGCACCTGGCCAATCGTGGTCTGACACCTGATGAAATTGCCGAAGAGATGAAACTCCCCGCTTCGCTGGCATCGCAGTTCAACTGTCGCGGCTACTACGGTACGCTGAGCCACAACGTGAAGGCGCAGTATGATCTTTATTTCGGCTGGTTCAATGGCAATCCGGCACACCTCGACCCACTGCCCCCTTCGGAATTGGGTGCCAAGTATGTAGAAGCGATTGGCGGCGCAGATAAAGTACTCGAAGTGGCTAAGGCATCGTATGCCAAAGGTGAATACCGCTGGGTAGCTACGCTGTTGGACAATCTCGTCTTTGCAGAACCGGAAAACAAGGAAGCACGTCAATTATTGGCAGACACATACACACAACTGGGTTATCAGGCGGAAAGCGGTCCGTGGCGCAACTTCTATCTGACAGGAGCACGTGATTTGTTTAAGAAAGATGTGCCTTATACATCTCAACTCATCAATGACGGTGTGCTGGCTCAGATGGATATGGGTACTTTGCTCGACTACTGCGCCATCCAGTTGAATGGAGAGAAAGCAGGAGGAAAGGAAGTTGTTATCAATATTAACTTCACAGATACGAAAGAAAAGGTAATTTTGATGCTCAATAATAGCGTATTGAATCACCGCCTTGGTAGTCAGGATGAAAAAGCTGACCTGACTATGGAGATTGCGAAAATGGATTTCGTCAAACTGTTCTTCGGCAGAACGGATTTACAAACTTTGAGCAAGATGAACAAGGTGAAAACTATCGGAGATACCAAAGCTATAGATATTATCCGTAGTACCTACGAACCGGCAGATCCTAATTTTAAAATTGTGTTGCCGTAAATAGGTACAATATACTGATTCTTAATATGGCGGGTGCATGGATATGCATCCGTCTTTTCAGTATCTCCTCTCTGTCTTTTATAGTTCAGGACAGTAAAAAGAAAATCACAATGTATAAAATATCGAGGTATTTGATACGTCTACAATAATAGTTGTCTTGTCATTTTGTTCAGAACCGCCGTTTTTTTGATGGTAAACAGGATATTAAAACGAGATACGGAAGTAATTTCCAACCTCTTTTTCAATCTTAAAAAGGCAATGGATAGGTAGTGATTTTTTCTCCTAACTCCCCTCCCCAAAAAACGGACAAAAACCACAAATGAAAGAATCTAGTACAAAACTATATATCCATTTAGTTTTCAAATGCTTTACATTATTTTCTTCAAAACTATCCGTATGTGAGTGAGTTTGTCTACTTTTGTAAAGTCTTTGATAAAAAATAAAATGAAAAAAACTTTTTGGGCAACTATCTGCCTGTTGATGTATGTCTTGCCTATTTCGGCCGAAAGTTCATGGGTCTGTGCGGATAAAAGTGCCGCATCGGTATTATTGTCTCGGGATAGCCGAAAGGTCGGGGAAGGTAAGAAAGGATTGATGAAAGCGACATATAATGCCGTAGACAGTTTTTGTCGTACGCTCGCAGGTGGAGTAAAAGCCGGATATGCAGGATTTGTCGATGCCTCTATTTTGGCAACGATGACGGGTGAAAGTGCCGTTTCTGTGTCGACGACTCATGGATATTGTTTCAACCCGTTTGTCTTTGTGGGAGCAGGGCTGGCTTGCGATGTCTATCGAGATGCTCTTTTTACTCCTGTTTATGCTGCTGCCCGATTTACTTTGCGCGATAGTTGGCTGGCTCCTTATGTCGGTGTACGTGTGGGTTTCTCTCCCGGAAAGAAAGACGGTTCGTCTTGGGCGATGGGGGCATATTGCTCGCCGTCATTGGGTTTGCGACTTGCTTTGAAAAGTTGTCATGCGGTAAATGTGGGGATAGCTTATGTATTGCAATCGCAAAGTACCGATTATTCATACGATGACGGATATAAGCGTTATTTCGGAACGACTGTTGATGTGCATCACAGTATTGCTTTGCGAGTCGGTTTTGAGTTTTGAAAAAAAGAAGGGTGGATCTATGATCCACCCTTCTTTTTTTATGTAATCGGAAAATCTTTGGCTATTTTATATTTATGAGAGCTCCTGTGGCCGGGCAGAAAAGAGCCTGCATGGGATTCTTCCCGGTAAAGAGAGTTGGATCTAAACCGAAATCGACACCGAGTTGCGATAGCGGTAGATTTTCGGTACAAAGCGTTTTCCCTTTGTAAGAAATTTTTACATCGGCTTTTCCGGGAATGGTATAAATGAGCGCACCTTTTACCGGAGTTATAGTGTTTCCTTTGGCATCGGTCGGTACGGTTCCGATTTGTGTCCCGTTTACAGATATGTATATCGGTTCACCCGAGAGATTGTCGGGGGCGACAATACCGTTACGTTCGGAAAATCGGAAAGCGATTTCATTGGACGTGTGTTTTTCGCTGTTTACAGGAGGAAGATAAATAATATGTTTTACCGAGCTTTCCGTTTCGACAGTTCCCATAAAAAGAGAGGTGAGAAGTGCTTCTCTTTTATTCATTTCGTTGAGTAGAATTTCAAAAGAACGTTCTTGTGGAATTTCATCGGAATTTCCGGTGAGTAGGTCGAGCCGATATTCACGGAGAAGATATATCTGTTTGGCTGCCGATTCGGCCATTTTGGCGGTTGATCCTGCAACGAGCATTTCCTCGGTATAAAGTTGGGCATAATCCGATTTGTCGAAAGTGTATTTGGGGGCATCGTTTGGTTTGTGTGGTTTGTTTGCCAGTGGGTGCTTATTTTTTTTCGGCTGTTCGTTTATTGCCACGAGTATGCCCTCACTGTCAAGATAAAAAGATGTGGAGTTTTCACCTTTTAGTTGAATGGCAAACTGTTTATCGGGATCGGCTTTCCCGATAGGGTTTACTTTGATGCCGTCGATTTTCCAGACGGCACGGTCGGTGTTGGCAGTCGGAGCCGTGCCCAAATATTTTTGTGCGTATTTGGCAAACGGACCGGCTTTCTCGACAGAACGGGTAACCGTTACTTCAATGTCAAGGGCTGTCCGGGGCAGTGAATAGACGATACCGTAGCCGTTGAATTTATTGGCGGTGGTTTTTATTGTCTCTTGTGCGCATACACCTAAGGCGGCGAACAAGCCCAGTGTCAACATAAGTTTTCTCATAATGATGTTTTTATTGGATTTCTGAATTTTTGTAAGCGTGAAGTTCTTGGAATGCCTGTCCCAAGCACCGGCAAATATCCCCGGCAATGATATATTCTTCCGATTCATTGCGGGCGGCTATATCGCCGGCTAGTCCGTGGAGTACGACACCGAGAATAGCTGCTTTCAACGGCTCATAACGTTGGCAAAGGAGTGCACCGATGATGCCGGTAAGTGTATCGCCGCTGCCGGCGGTCGCCATGCCGGGATTTCCCGTACCATTGAAATAAATTTTTCCTTCGGGCGAAACGATGGCGGTATGCGCCCCTTTTAATACGATCACGATTTGGTAATGGCGGCTCATTTCCACCGCTTTTTGCAATCGCTCATATTGGGTGGTACTTTCCCCGAAGAGCCGGTCAAACTCCCTATGATGAGGGGTAATGATAGATTGCCGGGGTAATAAGCTGAGCGTTGTCGCATTTCCCTGCATGAGGTTCAGTGCGTCGGCATCAACTACGATGGGGTAGGTGAGCTGCGGTAATAGGCGGATAAAGGCCTCTCTTGTGTCGGTGTGCGTCCCCAGTCCGGGACCGATGGCAATGCTGTTGTATCTACGAGTGAGTTGGATATCGCTTATATGGTTTTCATTGTCATCGGCTTCGAATATCGCCTCGGGGAGAGCCGTCTGTAAAATGGTTTCGCAGCGTGCGGCCGAATGTATGCTTACCAGTCCGGCTCCGCTGTGCA
>UMAO01042195.1_pt1 | contig 12759 bp, 8 predicted proteins | sample 1963741 | NCBI WGS metagenome assembly UMAO01 (sample SAMEA4835919, study PRJEB28245) | human gut metagenome | biome: gut microbiome; material: fecal sample | place: Denmark | collected 2008
TCCCGGAACTTTATTATGTAACAGACGTATGCATGTGTGAGTACACTTCCCATGGACACTGCGGCGTTCTCTGCGGTCATGATGTGGATAATGACAAAACACTGGATCTTCTTGCAAAAACAGCACTTTCCCACGTAGAGGCAGGAGCGGATATGGTAGCACCTTCCGATATGATGGACGGCCGTGTTGCAGCAATCAGGGAGTGCCTGGATAAAGCCGGACATTATACAACTCCGATTATGTCCTATGCGGTAAAATATGCTTCCGCATTTTATGGCCCGTTCCGTGAAGCGGCTGATTCTGCTCCGTCTTTTGGTGACAGAAAGAGTTACCAGATGGATCCGCACAACAGCAGAGAAGGCCTGAAAGAAGCCCTTACAGATGTTGAGGAAGGCGCAGACATCATCATGGTAAAACCGGCTCTTGCATATCAGGATATGATCTGGCAGGTAAAGGAAGCCACCAATGTACCAGTTGCGGCATACAGTGTCAGTGGTGAATATGCCATGGTAAAAGCTGCAGCCGCAAATGGCTGGATTGATGAGGAAAGAATCGTAGGCGAGATGGCTACCGGAGCATTCCGTTCCGGCGCACAGATCTATCTTACCTACTATGCAGAACTTCTGGCAAGACTTATGGATGAAGGGAGGATCGGCTGATGACAAGATCAGAACAGTTATTTGAGCGTGCGGTAAAAAGAATTCCGGGAGGTGTAAACAGCCCGGTAAGATCTTACGGAGCCATCGGTGAGGCACCTCGTTTTATTGAAAAAGCTGATAAATGTTACATCTATGATGTGGACGGAAACCGTTATGTGGATTACATTGATTCCTGGGGCCCGATGATCCTGGGGCATAATTTCCCGGAAATCCGTGAGAGCGTGATCAAGGCCTGCGAAAATGGCCTGAGCTTTGGATGCGCTACGGAAATTGAAGTGGAGATTGCAGAATTTATCTGTGAGCATATTCCGCATGTAGATATGATTCGTATGGTAAACTCCGGAACAGAGGCTGTTATGAGTGCCATCCGTGCGGCAAGAGGTTTCACCGGAAAAGACAAGATCATCAAATTTGCAGGCTGCTACCACGGACACAGTGACTGCCTTCTGGTAAGTGCCGGTTCCGGTGTCATGGCAAGCGGTATTCCGGACAGCGCCGGTGTTCCCAAGGGCTGCACACAGGATACCATGACGGCTACCTACAATGATGCCGCCAGTGTGGAAGCACTTCTCAAACAGGAGGAGGGAAATGTGGCAGCCGTGATCGTGGAGGCAGTAGGAGCAAACATGGGTGTGGTTCCTCCGAAACCAGGTTTCTTAAAGCGGCTTCGTGAGCTTTGCGATGAGCATAATTGTCTGCTGATCTTTGATGAAGTGATCACAGGCTTCCGACTTGCCTTTGGCGGAGCAGCAGAGTATTTTGGTATCCGTCCGGATCTTGTCACCTACGGGAAAATAATCGGCGCAGGAATGCCGGTAGGCGCATATGGCGGCCGCAAAGAGATCATGGATCTGATCTCACCGTGTGGTCCTGTATACCAGGCAGGTACCTTAAGTGGAAATCCGGTTGCCATGGCAGCAGGATTCACACAGCTGAAATATCTCTATGAGCATCAGGAAATCTATAAAGAGCTGGCAGTAAAAGGAGAGAAACTTTACGGAGGTCTGAAAAAGATCGTGGAGGAAAAAGGCCTTCCATATCAGGTGAATTATGATTCTTCCCTGGCAAGTATCTTCTTTACAGATCAGGAAGTAAAAGATTATGTTTCCGCAAAAACTTCCAACCTGGATCTTTTTGCAAAATATTTCAAGGGAATGCTGAAACGTGGCATCCATCTTGCGCCGTCCCAGTTTGAGGCAATGTTCCTTTCCACAGCACACACAGATGAAGTGATCGACGAAACTCTGGAAGCAATGAGAGGCGCCCTGGGAGATCTGTAATTTCCGCAAAAAAATGATTTTGCACAGGAATTTACACAAAGATAGTAGGATGGTAACTTGTTCTTCAAAAAACTTTGTGATAAAATAAACACAAAAATACGTAATGAATGTGAAAGCAGGAGGCCAGAGCTTATGGGAAAAAAGAAGTACGTGGCTTACGTGGGAACATATACCCATGGAACCAGTAAGGGAATTCAGGTATACGATGTAGATGTAGAGAACGGAACACTGACAGAGCGCAGTGAGGTAGAGGTCAGCAATGCATCTCATCTGGCAGTTTCCAAAAACGGTAAATATCTGTACTCCATCGAGGATGAAGGTGTGGCTGTATTCGAGAGAGATGAAAATGGAGATCTTTCCCGTATTAACAGCGTAGATATTAACGGAATGCGAGGCTGTTATCTTGCAACAGATGTAGACGGAAGATATCTTTATGTAGCAGGTTATCATGATGGTAAGGTAACGGTTGTACATACACATAAAGACGGACGTCTGGGAAGTGTTATGGACGGTGTTTTCCATAAAGGACTTGGAAGTGTGGCAGAACGTAACTTCCGTCCACATGTAAATTGTGTCCGCCCCACACCGGATAACAAATATCTCTGTGCGGTAGATAATGGCATTGATCAGGTTAAGATCTACAGGATCAACAAGAAGAAAGATAAACTGGAGCTTGTTGACATCCTCCGCTGCCCGAGAGAGAGTGGCCCTCGTATTATCCGTTTCAGTGATGATGGAAGATTTGCATATCTTCTTTTTGAGCTCAGCAATGAGGTTAAGGTATACAGCTATGACGGAAGCGGCAAGAACCCGGAGTTCCAGCTGCTCCAGAGTATTACCACTCTTGGAAAAGAAGACGCCAATGATGCGATTCACAACGCAGCATCAGGCATGTCTCTTTCTGCGGATGGCAAATATCTTTTCTGCACAACTGCAGGTGAGAACACAGTAACCATGTATGCGGTAGACCAGGAAACCGGCCTTCTGACCAAGAAATTTACCCTTCCGATCAGTGGTGATTATCCGAAAGATCTTATGATCTTCCCGGATAACAAACATATTGCCATTGCAAATCATGGAAGTAACAGTATTACTGTTTTTACAGTAGATTACGAAAAAAATATTATTATGATGAATGAGAAGCCAAGAAAGATCGAAACACCGAACAGCATCCATATCTGGCCGGTGCCGGGAGATGTGGATGGCATCTGCAAATAATTCTTTTCGGTAAATGACTGCAACGGCCAGATATCCGGATACAAAAACAGACTCAGGGATAAGCAATAAGATTCCCTGAGTCTGTTTTTTGCTGGAAAAGCATTTGGCATTACGGATGAATCCACGGATCTGCCGGGAATGAGGGCGGTTTTATCTGCGATAGAATTCGTGGATGCGGTCCATGCGTGCGCTCATATTGGCAAAAAGTGCATCGGTGATGGTGAGAGCTGCCATGGCTTCCACAACAACTACGGCACGTGGAACAATAACAGGATCATGGCGTCCTTTGATCTCAAGCTCCAGATTTTCGCCGGAGCTGGTTACGGTGGACTGGGGCTGGCTGATCGATGGTGTTGGTTTGATATGGGCACGGAGGATAATGTCACTGCCGTCACTCATACCGCCCATGATACCGCCTGCATGGTTGGAGGTCTTGGAAATGATGCCGTCTTTCTGGACAAAACCGTCGTTGTCTTCGGAACCGGTAAGACGTGTCACATTAATACCGTCACCGATCTCAACAGCTTTTACAGCACCGATGGACATGATCGCATGAGCAAGAGTGGCATCCAGCTTGTCAAAAACCGTATCACCCAGACCAGCAGGAACATTTTTGATCCGGCATTCGATCACACCGCCTGCACTGTCCTGGTTATTGAGACACTGCTCGAGATAGGCGGATGCTTTTTCTGCCGCATCGGCGTCTGGCATACAGAGGGAATTGTTCCGGATCTCTTCTTCTGAGAAAGACTGGATTTCCACAGGACCGATGGATTTCGCATAGGTGGTAAAAGTAATACCAAGTTCATTTAACAGCTTGATGGCAATGGCACCGGCTGCCACACGGCCGGCGGTTTCCCTTCCGGAAGAACGTCCGCCTCCACGGTAATCGCGGAAACCGTATTTCTGGTCAAAGGTAAAGTCTGCATGACCGGGGCGGTAGGAGTATGCAATATTTCCGTAATCCCGGGAACGCTGGTCGGTATTGCGGATCAGAAGAGAAATCGGTGTGCCGGTAGTTTTTCCTTCAAAAACTCCGGAAAGGATTTCAACCAGATCCCCTTCTTTACGGGCAGTTGTGTAGCGGCTCTGGCCGGGTTTCCTCCGGTCAAGAAAAACCTGGATATCTTCCTCGCAGAGAGAAAGACCTGCGGGGCAGCCGTCGAGAACTGCACCGATAGCCTTGCCATGAGATTCTCCCCAGGTAGTAACTACGAATTTTTTTCCGAATGATGACTGACTCATTTGTATAACTTCCTTTCGTTGGAATTCTGGAATCATTATATAGGAAGCCGGAAAAAATGTAAAGAACGTGGAAAACAGAATGAATTTTTATGTAAAGAGCATGTGAAATCATTTAAAAGCTTTTTTAAAAAGAAAATGTATGAATTGACAAAGCTATTTTGACTATTTATAATAAAAATGAATTTTGCCCTGGCAAAAGAAAAGCAAAAGAAGGGAAGTGGGAATCGTGGTAAGGATTTACAAGACAATAGACGGAGCCATCCACCAGATACAGGAACCGGAGGAAGGCTGCTGGATTGCGCTGACGAATCCGACGGCAACAGAGATTTTTGAATTTTCCGAGAAGTTTGATATAGAGGTTGACGATTTACGATCCCCTTTGGATGAAGAAGAACGGTCACGTATCGAAGTTGAGGATAATTATACACTGATCCTGGTTGACGTTCCTATGATCGAGGAGCGTAATGACAAGGACTGGTATGGAACCATACCGCTTGGTATCATTGTGACAGGGTCTATGATCTTTACTATCTGTCTGGAGGACACACCGGTTCTGACCAGATTTATGGAAGGAAGAGTCCGGAGCTTTTTTACCTATATGAAGACCCGTTTTATTTTCCAGATCCTTTACAGAAATGCAAGTATGTACCTGCGTTATCTGCGTATCATTGACAAGAAAAGTGAGCAGGTGGAAGAAAAACTGCATCTTTCCACAAGAAACGAGGAGCTGATCGAGCTTCTGGAGCTGCAGAAATCCCTGACTTACTTTATCACATCCCTCCGGTCCAACGAGGTTGTGCTGGAGAAGCTTCTGAAGATAGACAGTATCAAGAAATATCCGGAGGATACGGATCTTCTGGAAGATGTCATCACTGAGAACAAACAGGCTATCGAAATGGCCAATGTGTACAGCGGAATCCTGAACGGAACCATGGATGCCTTTGCATCTATTATTTCCAATAATATGAATATTGTTATGAAAGTACTGGCGATCATTACCATTGTCATGAGTATTCCGACCATTGTGTTCAGCGCTTACGGAATGAACGTGGCTGGTTCCGGTATGCCGTTATCACAGAGTCCATGGGGCTTTCTGATCATTATCCTGTTTTCTGTGGCGATCAGTGTTGTGGCAGCGATCATTCTTTCCAAGAAGCGGTTTTTCTGATTTGCTGAAAGGAGAATTTAATGAAGTTTATCGACAAACTGGAACGTAAATTTGGAAGATTCGGGATTCCGAATCTGACCATTTATATTATCGGATGTTATGTACTGGGTTATATTCTGACCGCAGCTGCACCGGGAGTTTTGAGCATGCTGAGCCTGGATATGTCCATGGTCATGAAAGGTCAGATCTGGAGACTCGTAACATGGGTGATCTATCCGCCATCCAGCGTGGGAGGAATGAGTAATCTTCTCATGTTCGTGCTTGCAATTGCTTTTTTCTATTATCCGATCGGTACCTCTCTGGAACGTACCTGGGGAACTTTCCGATATACTTTGTATATTTTTTCGGGACTTTTGTTTACAGTTATTGCAGCGGCGCTTTTGTATGCAGTTACCGGCGGTTATGTGACCGTTGGGGGAATGATGCTTCCTTATGGAAGTATTTTTACCACATATTACATCAGTCTTTCTATTTTTCTTGCCTATGCAGTCACATATCCGGATCTTCAGCTGCTGCTTATGTTTGTGATCCCCATCAAGATGAAATGGATGGCATTTGTATATGGACTGTTTATTGCGTGGGATATCGTATCATATCTTAGAGTTGGACTTTGGGTAGGCGTTGTGCCGATTGTAGCATCACTTTTGAATTTTGTGATCTTTTATTTCAGTACGCGGGATATGAACCGTTACAATCCGAAGGAGATTCACAGGAGACAGCAGTTTAAGAAGGCCATGGCTCCGACCAGAACGGGCTATGGACCAGATGGAATTGCCAAGCATAAATGCGCGATCTGCGGACGTACCGAAAAGGATGATCCAAATCTGGAGTTCCGTTTCTGCTCAAAGTGCAAGGGAAATTATGAATATTGCCAGGATCATTTATTTACGCACAAACACGTACAGTAAAACGTAAAAAAAGAGGGAGGATATTCAATTATGAAAAGAACAAAGATTATCTGTACACTTGGACCTGCCAGCAACAACAGGGAAACTCTGAAAGCTCTTATGGAGAATGGAATGGATATTGCCAGATTCAACTTTTCTCACGGAGACCACGAGGAGCAGAAGGGCCGTGTGGACATGATCAAAGAGCTTCGTGAGGAGCTGGATATGCCGATCGCGATGCTTCTTGATACAAAGGGACCGGAGATCCGTACCAGACTTTTAAAGGACGGACAGAAGGTAAAACTGGAGTCAGGAAACCAGTTTGTACTTGGAATCGGTGATTTTGAAGGTGATGACAAAAAAGTTGCCATCACATATGAGACACTTTATAAAGACGTGAAACCGGGAAACAAGATTCTTATTGATGATGGTCTGATCGAGCTGGAAGTTAAGGCGATCAAAGGAACCGATATCATCTGTGATATCTTAAACGGTGGTGAGCTGGGAGAGAAAAAAGGCGTAAATGTTCCTTACGTAAAAGTAAATCTTCCGGGTATCACAGAGCAGGATAAGAACGATATCCTTTTTGGTATCGAGCAGAAATTTGATTTCATTGCGGCATCTTTCGTCCGTTCCGCAGAGGTGATCCGTGAGATCCGTAAACTTCTGAATGATAACGGTGGAAAGGACATCGGTATTATTGCGAAGATTGAGAATGCAGAAGGTGTTGAGAACATTGATTCCATCATTGAAGCATCGGATGGTATCATGGTTGCCAGAGGAGATCTTGGCGTGGAGATTCCTGCAAGCCAGGTGCCGCACATCCAGAAAGAGATCATCCGTAAATGCAATGAACATTATACACCGGTTATCACAGCAACACAGATGCTGGATTCCATGATCCGTAATCCGCGTCCGACACGTGCGGAGGTAGCGGACGTTGCCAATGCGATCTACGATGGAACCGATGCGATCATGCTTTCCGGTGAGACAGCAGCTGGTAAATATCCGGTTGATGCCCTTCAGATGATGGCAGAGATCGCAGAGATGACAGAGCCGCATCTGGATTATAAGGTATTTATTGAGCACCGCTCCATGGATGGAAGAGAGAAAATCTCCAGCGCAGTTGCACTTGCAACAGTCCGCACTGCGAAGAATCTGAAGGCAAATGCTATCGTGACACCGACCATGAGTGGAAATACAGCCAGACTGATTTCCAATTTCCGCCCGAAGGTTCCGATCTATGCCATTACACCGAACTCAACCATCCAGCACAAACTTCAGCTGATCTGGGGTGTAACACCTCTGAAAGGATATCAGAGAGATACCACGGACCATATCATGTCTCAGGCTATGAATGTTGTCCGCAGCCGTCATCTGATCCATAAAGGAGACCTTGTTGTATTTACAGCAGGAGACCCTGCGACCAACATGACAAACGGTCATGGTGCAGTGACAAATATGATGCACGTGATCGAGGCAGAATAAGACCGGGGGTTCTTAAGGAACAGCGGTCGGAAAACAGGAGATACAGTTATTATGAAAAAAGTACCATTTGTGACACTTGAGAAACTCAACGAGATTACCGAAAAATATCCGACACCTTTCCATCTTTATGATGAGAAGGGAATCCGTGAGAATGCAAAAGCTCTGAAAGAGGCTTTCGCCTGGAACAAAGGATTCAAGGAATTTTTTGCAGTAAAAGCAACACCGAACCCTTATCTGATCAACATTCTTCAGGAGTATGGCTGCGGCTGTGACTGCTCCTCCGCCACAGAGCTTATGATGGCAAAAGCAGTGGGCTGCAAGAAGGGCGATATCATGTTCTCCTCCAACGATACACCGGAGAAAGAGTTCAAATATGCAGATGAGATCGGTGGAATCATCAATCTTGATGATATCACACATATTGAGAGCGTAGAGAGAGCTCTCGGAAGAATTCCGGAAGTGATCAGCTGTCGTTATAATCCAGGCGGAGTATTCAAGATCAGCAACGGTATCATGGATAATCCTGGAGATGCAAAATACGGAATGACTACCGAGCAGATTTTTGATGCATTCCGCATCCTGAAATCCAAAGGTGCCAAAGAATTTGGAATCCATGCATTCCTTGCCAGCAACACCGTAACCAACGACTACTATCCGATGCTTGCAAAAGTTATGTTTGAGCTTGCCGTAAAGCTTCAGAAAGAGACTGGCGCACATATTAAATTTATCAACCTTTCAGGCGGTATCGGAATTCCTTACAAACCGGATCAGGAGCCAAATGACATCCGCGTGATCGGTGAGGGTGTCCGCAAGGTTTACGAGGAAGTTCTTGTTCCGGAAGGAATGGGTGATGTTGCGATCTACACAGAGCTTGGCCGTTTCATGATGGGACCGTATGGCTGTCTTGTTACAAAAGCCATCCACGAAAAACATACACATAAGGAGTACATCGGTGTAGATGCCTGTGCGGTAAACCTGATGCGTCCGGCTATGTATGGTGCTTACCATCACATTACCGTTATGGGAAAAGAGAACGAGCCATGTGACCATAAATATGATGTGACAGGTTCCCTTTGTGAGAACAATGATAAATTTGCCATTGACCGTATGCTTCCGAAGATCGACATGGGAGATCTCCTTGTGATCCACGATGCAGGCGCTCATGGTTTTGCAATGGGCTATAACTACAATGGTAAACTGAAATCTGCAGAGATCCTTCTTCATGAGGATGGCAGCTTTGAGATGATCCGCCGTGCCGAGACACCGAGAGATTATTTTGCAACATTTGACTGCTTCCCTGTTTTTGAGAAACTTCTTCAGGATGAAGACGAACTGAAATAAAAGATAGATTAACCAAATCAAGTAAGTAGCGAAGCGGATTGCGAATATCCGCTTGACCCGGATACGGATTGTGAATATCCGTCTTAAGCTGTGAAAAAAGGCCTTCCATGCATGTGGATAATCATGCTGGAAGGCTTTTTTGATCAACAGGATTTTGTTATTTTTGGCTGTCGGAAATTTCTGCCAGAGCTTTTTTAAACTCAAAGAAAAACAGGATGGCAGTGAAGGTAACAGCCAGGATATCTGCAACCGGCTCAGCCATATAAACTGCATTTGTTTGATCAGCACGGAAAATATTGGGCAGGATATAGATCAGCGGGATGACCAGGACAAATTTCCGGACAATAGCCACAATGATGGAATCCTTGGCTCTGCCAAGGGAGATAAAGGTCATCTGGCAGGCAATCTGGATACCAAAGATAAACACAACTGCCATATAGATCCGGAGAGCTGTCTTTGTGAAAGCAAGTAATGTACTGTCCGAAGTAAACATTCCGGCAAAGATCTGCGGGAAGATCATAATGATCAGCCACAGGATTACGGAATACAAAACACTTGTTTTTACAAGAAGCTTAAATGTAGAACGTACACGCTTTTCGTTACGTGCACCATAGTTGTAGCTGATGATAGGCTGTGCACCCTGACCAAGTCCCTGAAGAGGAAGCATGGCAAACTGCATGACGCTGGTGAGGATGGTCATGGCTCCTACGGCAACATCTCCGCCGTATTTTAAGAGTGAGGAGTTGTAGCAGACAGAGATAATGCTTTCACTGAGCTGCATGACAAAGAGAGAAGAGCCAAGAGCCATACAGGGCAGAATGATATCGGCTTTCAGTTTCATGGTGCTTTTCCGAAGCTTCAGGAAGGTCTTTTTTCCAAAGAGGAATGAGAGGACCCAGATGCAGGAAAATGCCTGGGAGATCACCGTTGCCAGAGCAGCGCCCCGGACACCCATGTGGAATCCGAAAATAAAAACTGGATCCAGAATAATATTGGAGACTGCACCGATCAGTACGGAGAGCATTCCTGTTTTTGCGAATCCCTGGGCTGTGATGAAATTATTCATGCCAAGAGTCAGCTGTACAAAGATAGTTCCTACTGCATAGATATTCATGTAATCCACTGCATAGTCGATGGTGTTTGCGCTGGCGCCGAATGCAAGGAGAAAGCTGCGGTTTCCGAGAAACAGGATAACAGTCAAGATCAGGGAGATGATGATCTGCATGGTGAAGCAGTTTCCGAGAGTCTGTTCGGCTTTTGAGGTGTCATTTTTACCCATAAAGATGCTGGCTCTGGGAGCACCTCCGTTTCCGACAAGAGCAGCAAAGGCAGATACGACCATAATAAGCGGCATACAGACACCTACACCGGTAAGGGCAAGAGCACCCTCTCCGGGAATATGACCAATATAGATACGATCGACGATATTGTAGAGCATATTGATGAGCTGTGCAGCAACTGTGGGAAGTGCAAGCTGCAGAAGCAGCTTTCCGACAGGCTTGGTTCCTAAAAAGCTTTTGTCTTTTTCCATTTTTTGTTCCTTTCGTGATTTTTTTGTATCATATAATAAAGACCTGACAGATCTCTCCGTCAGGTCTTTTATGCGAATGCCGCTGGCCGGACTCGAACCGGCACGGATTGCTCCGCTTGATTTTGAGTCAAGTGCGTCTGCCAATTCCGCCACAGCGGCATAACCGTTTATTATAATAGCACAGCACCAGTTGGTTTGCAAGGATTTTTTCAGAATAAAGGGATTATTTGGAAATATTTTCAATTCTAAAAAGTTTATGAAATCGGAGGCTGGCTCCTTGAAATTGACTGAAAAAAGTGGTAGAGTGTGCTACAAGGCTGTACCACCTGATATAGCACTGTGGATATAGCAATATACTATAAGATAACGGAGGAGACTGCATGAATCTGAATTCCAAAAAACCAGAGAAGCGGCCGTTGTATGTATATTACATCATCGCGGTCGTAATTATTATTCTGCTGAATGTTTTTGCTCTTCCTGCCCTTTCTGAGCGAAGTGTAAAGGAAACCGATTACACCACCTTTCTGAAAGCCGTAGACAGAGGAAAAGTATATGAGGCAACCATTGATTCTGATTACATTTATTACACAATGAAAGTAGACGGGAATGATGTCTACTGTAAGACCGTATCGGTAGATGATCAGGATCTTGTATCCCATCTTTATGATGCAGGTGTAAGCATTGAGGGTACTGCACCTCAGAGGCAGTCCCTGCTTTTGTCCCTGATCCTGGGATATGTATTTCCGATTGCCATTTTTGTTCTGCTGGGACGCTGGCTCAGCAAGAAGATGATGAGTTCCATGGGCAATGGTGGCCCTGGAGGCATGATGTCCTTTGGTAAAAGTAATGCCAAGGTTTATGTAAAGTCCTCCACAGGAATTAAATTTACAGACGTGGCAGGCGAGGATGAAGCCAAGGAGCTTCTGACGGAGATTGTGGATTTCCTCCATAACCCGGCGAAATACAAAGAGATCGGTGCTTCCATGCCAAAAGGTGCCCTGCTTGTGGGCCCTCCTGGAACCGGTAAAACTCTTCTTGCCAAGGCTGTTGCCGGCGAGGCAGAGGTTCCGTTTTTCTCCATTTCCGGTTCGGAATTTGTGGAGATGTTTGTTGGTATGGGTGCTGCCAAGGTTCGTGATCTTTTTAAACAGGCCAATGAGAAAGCACCATGTATTGTATTTATCGATGAGATTGATACCATCGGTAAGAAACGTGACGGCTCCGGAATGGGTGGCGGAAACGATGAGCGTGAGCAGACACTGAACCAGCTTCTGACAGAGATGGACGGTTTTGACGGCTCCAAGGGTGTTGTGATCCTGGCGGCTACCAACAGACCGGATTCCCTTGACCCGGCACTTCTTCGACCGGGACGTTTTGACAGAAGAATTCCGGTTGAGCTTCCGGATCTGCAGGGACGTGAGGAAATCCTGAAAGTTCATGCCAAGAAGATCAAGATTGCAGATAGTGTTCGTTTTGACGAGATCGCCAAGGCTGCAGTTGGTGCTTCCGGTGCGGAACTTGCCAACATTGTCAATGAGGCGGCTCTCCGTGCAGTCCGTGACGGACGGAAATTTGCCACACAGGCGGATTTTGAAGAGAGTATTGAGGTTGTTATTGCCGGATACCAGAAGAAGAACCGTGTGCTTTCCAACAAGGAGAAACTGATCGTTTCCTATCATGAGGTTGGGCATGCGCTGGTTGCTGCCAAGCAGACAGATTCTGCACCGGTTCATAAGATTACGATCATTCCACGTACTTCTGGTGCATTGGGTTATACCATGCAGGTAGATGAGCAGGAACATTTCCTGATGTCCAAGGAGGAACTGGAGAATAAGATCGCTACCTTTACAGGTGGCCGTGCAGCGGAAGAACTGATTTTCCATTCCATTACCACTGGTGCTTCCAATGATATTGAGCAGGCGACCAAGATTGCCAGGGCGAT
>UMAO01049577.1_pt1 | contig 12737 bp, 12 predicted proteins | sample 1963741 | NCBI WGS metagenome assembly UMAO01 (sample SAMEA4835919, study PRJEB28245) | human gut metagenome | biome: gut microbiome; material: fecal sample | place: Denmark | collected 2008
ATAATTTCGTTATGTGACTGTATAGACAAAGAAGCACATATGGATAAGGCGTGTAACCTTATTAAAAAAGGGGTGAAATGGTGCTGCTATACGATACTTACAGTGTTTATTGGACTTAATGCAATTAAGAGCATATTAACACCTGTTCAGGACACGGTTAATTCTAAAGGTATATTTATGGGGATAAGCCTTATACCTGGTATAGGTGACACAGCACAGGTGTTATCCAATACGATACTTTCATCTTCTGCATTAATAAAAAATGCAATCGGTGTGTCGGGAATTATTGCTATTGTTATGTGTATGTTCTTTCCGTTGCTGCGGATTGGTCTTCTTGCGGTTATATATCAGGGGATTGCTGCAGGACTACAGCCAATAAGTGATAAGAGAATGGTAAGGGCAGTCAGTTCGCTTGGGCAGGCACTTGGAATGATTGTATATATTATGATGATTACACTTGTCCTGTTTATATTAACAATAGCAATTATATGTGTTGCAACTAACTGTGTATCAGTATGAAAGGAGGCACAATGAAACTGTATTCGTGGATTAGGGCATTGCTCATATTTATGGTTATGTCGGCTGTATTAACGAATATTATTCCACCCAGGTATGAGGGCAGCTATAAGGTGGTAATGAGGCTTATATTCCTTATGATTTTATTAAAGCCTGTACTTCTGCTTTTATTTAATGAGGAATATATAACTGACAGGGTAAATACATTGTATAATGATTATAGTAAAAACATTGCAGGCTATTCAAGTTCGTATACTGGTGATAGCAGCCTTCAATCAGACTATTACAGCTATGTGAGCAATGCAGTAAAACAGACAGTTATAAGCAGGGTGTTAAATATAGCAGAGGAGTGCAAAGTTGAAGTTAATAATGTAAAGGTTGAATTAAACGATAAGAGCATATTGAATAAATCAGACACCGATTATTCATCTGTAATTACAGGGATTGATATATCAGTAAAAAACAAAAAAAGTGTTTCAAGTTTGGAAAGCACACAGAATGCTAAAACGGCTTTGAATAAATCGGACATAGAGCAATTCGCTAAAATGGTAGCGGATAATTTTAGTATAGATGAAATACTTATCAATATACATTAAGCCAGGTACAGAGAATATTTCGTATTCCGATGTTCAGGACGGAAAGGAGAATTATTATATTTAATTATGAAAATATATTGAATAAATTAGGCAAAGATAAAATATTAATAGTAATACTAGCAGGCATACTGCTTATGGTTATATCAATTCCTGTAAAAGACAGACAGACTGTATCAGAAAACACAACATCTAATCAGGAAAGCGGTGAGGCCACACAGAAAATGTATGAGGAATATGTAGAGAAAAGATTAGAAGATACCTTATCTGATGTTGAGGGGGCAGGAAAGGTTAAAGTTATGGTCAGTCTTAAGAATTCGTCTGAAAAGATACTTGCCAAGGATACAGATTATTCTGATGAAGAAGTTAATGGGAATAATGATGAGAATTCCAATAGTACGCAAAAAACAGAGACACACATTTTTTATGATACAGCTAATGGTAATACGCCATATGTAGTAATGGAGAATATGCCTGTTATTGAAGGTGTGATAATAGTATGTGAGGGTGGTGATAATAAAGAGCTTGTAAGTGAGATTACGAATGCTGTATATGGGCTTTTAAATGTTCCTGTACATAAAATCAAAGTAATGAAAATGTCTTAAATATGGAGGTTTTTTGTGAAAAGAGTTAAGAAAAATCAGGTTATTATTACAGCACTTGCTATTATGATAGCTGTTGCGGGATATATTAATTATGCAGGAAACATTTCAGATATAATATCTGTCAGCAGTAAGAGCGGCAGTAAAGTTGTCAATACATCAACAGATGATACAATATTTACAGAGGAAGAACCAGATGATGAGAGTCTTGAAGAACCGGGGAGTGTTATACTTACATCAGGACAGGGCGTGTCTTCAAGTGTAATCTCTGAAGCTAAGCTTAACAGAGAACAGATACGTGCCAAGAATACAGAAAATCTTACTAATATAGTCAATGATACAACAATCGATAAGGCTTCAAAGACAGAGGCGATAAATGAACTTGCCAAAATTGCAGAATATTCAGAAAAAGAGGCAGCTATTGAGTTGTTATTAGAGGCAAAGGGATTTAATGATGTGGTGGCTTCAGTGGCAGAAGACAGCGTTGATATTGTAATTAACCAGCAGACATTAGAAAACAGCCAGAAAGCTCAGATTGAAGATATAGCAAAGAGAAAGACAGGGGTTACATCGGATAAAATTACCATTAATGTTATTAAGTAACTTATCATTGCATTTATTTATATTTTTTATTATAATAGATTAAAGATTACGTTAATAACAGTCAGGAGGGCATTATGACAAAAGAGTTTGAAGATAGAGGTAATACTTATACAATTCACGAAAGCAAGGATATTGGCGAAGTAAGAGTTGCAGATGAGGTTGTTGCTATTATTGCAGGTCTTGCTGCTACAGAGGTGGAAGGCGTTGAGAGTATGGCTGGCAACATCACTAATGAACTTGTAAGCAAGCTTGGAATGAAGAATTTATCTAAGGGTGTTAAGGTTCACGTTGGTGAGAATGATGTGACAGTTAATCTTGCACTTAATATTAAATATGGCTGTGAGATACCTAAGGTATCAGCCACAGTACAGGACAGAGTTAAGACAGCAATCGAGACAATGACAGGTCTTGAAGTATCAGAAGTTAATATTAAGATTGCTGGCGTTAATATTGACAACTAAGTACAGTAAGCTTTTGGGACTGTCCTTAATGGGCAGTCCTGTTTGAGTAATTAATTGATGAGAGGATTCCTATGACAAGATCAGAAATGAGAGAACACGTTTTTAAGCTTATATTCCGTGTTCCTTTCCACGATAAGAATGAATTAAGAGAACAGATTGACTACTATTTTGATGATTTGACAGATGTCAATGAGAAAGATTACGAATATATTAAGAATAAGGCACTTCTTGTATGTGAATTAAGCGATGAGCTTGACGAGAAGATTAATTCGGTATCAGAAGGCTGGCCGGTTGACCGTATTGGTAAGGCAGAGCTTGCTATTATGCGGCTTGCAGTCTATGAGATGCTTTATGATGATGATATTCCTGTTAATGTAGCTATTAATGAGGCTGTAGAGTTAGCTAAAAGTTATGGCTCTGATGATAATGCAGCATCATTTGTCAATGGTGTTCTTGCAAAGCTTGTATAATAACCTTTTGCTGAATTAAAGAGCATAATAAAGAGATTAAGAAAGAGGAACGATGGCTGGAGTATATACTGTAACACAGATTAATTCCTATATTAAGAATATGTTTAGACAGGATTTTGTACTTAATCGTATTCAGATAAAAGGGGAAATATCTAATTGCAAGTATCATACATCCGGTCATATTTATTTTACTTTAAAAGATTCGGGTGGAACGATTGCAGTTGTTATGTTTGCCTCTTATGCATCAAAGCTTGATATAAAGCTTGAAAATGGAATGTCTGTTGTAGTAGATGGCAGAATTGATATATATGAACGTGATGGCAGGTATCAGTTGTATGCCGTTAATATTACCGAAAGTGGTATGGGGGATTTATATAAGAAGTTTGAACAATTAAAACAGCAGTATGATGATATGGGATATTTTGATTCATCATATAAGCGCCCGATACCACGTTTTGCAAGAAAGATAGGAATTGTAACAGCTTCAACAGGAGCTGCTATACACGATATAATGAATATATCACACAGGCGCAATCCGTATGTAAGTCTGTATCTGTATCCTGCATTAGTTCAGGGCGAATATGCCAAGTACAGTATTGCCAAGGGAATAGCTGTGCTTGATAAGTTCGGGGTGGATTGCATTATTGTTGGACGTGGAGGAGGTTCACTTGAAGACTTGTGGGCATTTAATGAACCAGAGGTTATAGAGGCAGTATTTAGCTGTAATACACCGGTTATATCAGCGGTTGGGCACGAAACAGATTTTACAATCACAGACTTTGTGGCAGATTTAAGAGTTCCAACACCATCTGCCGCTGCAGAGTGTGCAGTATTTGATATGGTACAGGTTGATGATTATATGCAGGCATACAAGAGACGTTTAAGAAATGCTCTGGATAATGTATTTGCCAGATATAAGAACAGGGCAGAGAAGGACAAGCTTTCTTTGCAGATATACAATCCTATTAACCAGATATATGAAAGAAGACAACGTCTTATTCATATAGAGGATATATTAAATAACCAGATGACACAAGCAGTGGAACGCTACAGGCAGAAGCTGTCATTAGCTGCGTACAGACTTGATAATGTAAGTCCTTTAAAGAAGTTTGACAAGGGCTACAGCTATGTAGAGAATAATAAACAGAGAGTACAGTCGGTTAACGATGTATCAGTAGATGATTTGTTAACGCTTTATTTAAAAGATGGTACTGTGACAGCTAAGGTCACAAATATTGATAATGTTTAATGAGGTATAATTAATGGCAAAGGCTTCTAATCTTGAAGATACATTTAATAAGCTTGAGGCAGTTCTTAATGAAATGGAACAGGGCGAGCTTACATTAGATGAGTCTTTTAAAAAATATAAAGAAGGTATGGAATTACTCAATAAATGTAATACTATGCTTGATAAGGTTGAAAAACAGATTGTTATAATTGATGATAATGGGGTGGTGGATAATAATGAATAATTTCAAAGAACAGTTAAGCAAAGAGACCTCCTGTATAGATAATATAATAGAAAAGTACCTGCCAGAAGCTAAGGGACACGCAGAATATATTAAATCTGCGATGGATTACAGCGTTGAAGCTGGCGGCAAGAGAATAAGACCAATGATTATGCTTGAAACTTACAAGTTGTGTAATGGTACTAACGAGGAAGAATTGTATCCATTTATGGCGGCTCTTGAGATGATACACACTTATTCTTTGGTGCATGATGATCTTCCTGCTATGGATAATGATGACTATAGAAGAGGAAAGCTTACAACACATAAGAAATTTGGTGAAGATTTTGGAATATTAGCTGGTGACGGACTTTTGAATCTTGCGTATGAAACAATGCTTTCAGCTATACATAAAGCAGCAAAGACAGGTGATGCACAGGCTGTATTAAGATATTCTGCTGCCGCAGATGTGATAGCTAATAAGGCTGGTGTTGATGGTATGGTCGGAGGACAATCGCTTGATGTAATGCTTACAGATAAGCCGATGAATGAAGAACAGCTTGATTACATTTTCAGATTAAAGACAGGTGCTCTTATAGAAGCGGCATTTATGGCTGGTGGAATTATTGCAGGTTGTGATGAAAATGTCACTAAGCTTCTTGAGGAAACAGGTTATAATATAGGCTTCGCATTTCAGATTAAGGACGATATTCTTGATGTTACAAGCACACAGGAAGTACTTGGAAAGCCTGTGTTAAGTGATGAGAGAAATAATAAAACAACATATGTTACACTTTATGGAATGGAAAAAGCAGAAAAAGATACTGCTGATATGTCCGTAAAAGCATTGGAAACACTCAAAACTATTGGACATAACGAGTATCTGGAGGATTTAATCACAATGCTTATACATAGGGATAGGTAATCGTGTGAAAGAGGTTAATTATGATACTTGAGAAAATCAATAAACCTAACGATATTAAGAAATTATCACCAATAGAATACAACCAGCTTGCTGATGAGATACGCCAGTTTCTTATTGATAAGATAAGTGTCACAGGCGGACATCTGGCTTCTAATCTTGGAGTTGTGGAGCTTACTATGGCACTTCATATTGTGTTTAATCTTCCAAAGGACAAGCTTATATGGGACGTAGGACATCAGTCATATACGCATAAGATACTTACAGGAAGGAAAAATCAATTTGATGAATTAAGAAAATTTGGCGGTATGAGCGGCTTTCCTAAGAGAAATGAAAGTGATTACGATGCTTTTGATACAGGTCACAGCTCGACATCAATATCAGCAGGACTTGGAATTGCTATGGCAAGAGATGTACAGCACGAAGATTACAGTGTAGTTTCTGTTATAGGTGATGGTGCACTTACAGGTGGTATGGCATATGAAGCTTTAAATAATGCTTCAGGTATTAAGGGTAATTTTGTGATTATACTTAATGATAATACAATGTCAATTTCTAAAAATGTCGGCGGCGTATCCAATATGCTTAGTGAAATACGTTCGTCAGACTCTTACTATGATTTAAAAGAGAATATAGGCAATGTATTATATAAGCTTCCTAAAGGGGACAAGGTTGTAAAGCTTATCCAGAAGACAAAGTCGAATCTAAAGCAGGTGATTCTTCACGATTCGATGTTTGAAAGTATGGGTATATATTACCTTGGACCAGTTGACGGACACGATATGGATAAGCTTATCAAGATACTTACAGTTGCAAAAAGAATAAATGGACCTGTGCTTGTCCACGTTGTTACGCAGAAAGGACGTGGTTACAAGCCGGCAGAGCGCAATCCAAGCAAGTTTCATGGTATTGGACCATTTGATGTGGCGACAGGTATGGAGATTAATAAATCTGACCGGCCAACATATTCGCAGGTGTTCTCTAATTCTATATGTGAAATAGCCAAGAAAGACAGGTCTGTATGTGCTATTACAGCGGCTATGCCAGACGGAGTTGGGCTTGCTAAGTTCTCAAAGTGGTTTCCGGATAGATTTTTTGATGTCGGAATTGCTGAGGCTCACGCTGTAACATTTGCGGCAGGATTGTCAGCAGGCGGATTAAAACCAGTGTTTGCGGTATATTCTTCATTTTTACAGAGAGCTTATGACCAGATATTACATGATGTGTGTATACAACAGCTTCACGTTGTGTTTGCAATAGACAGGGCAGGACTTGTTGGAAGTGATGGAGAGACACATCAGGGGATATTTGATATATCATTCCTGTCATCAATACCTAATATGACTATTATGGCACCAAAGAATGATTATGAATTAAAGTCATCACTTGAGTTCGCTCTGGAAGAATTTAATGGGCCGATAGCTATAAGATATCCAAGAGGCGAGGCAGTTGTCAGATTTCGCGAATTTAATGCACCGGTTGAATACGGCAAGGCTGAGCTTATGTATGAAGAAAGTGATATAGCAATTCTTGCACTTGGAAGTATGGTTGATACAGCATTTAATGTAAGGGAAAGACTTAAAGAGCAGGGCTATAACGTGACACTTGTAAATGCACGTTTTGTAAAGCCTATAGACAGTGCAATGCTTGATAAAATAAGCACAACACATAAGCTTATAGTAACACTTGAAGAGAATGTATCATCGGGCGGATTTGGGCGTGCAGTCTGTCAATATATCAATGATAAAGAACTTCATAACTATGTGCTTGACATATCACTTCCTGATGATTATATAGAACACGGAAGTGTTGATATATTACGGCGTGAGACAGGAATAGATGAAGATACAATTGTTAAACGTATAACAGCAGTTTATAATAATATTGGAGATAATAATAATGAGCAGTAAAGAAAGATTAGATGTTCTGTTAGTGAACAGGGGGCTTGCTGATTCCAGGGAAAAGGCAAAGGCTATAATTATGTCTGGAAATGTATATGTTGACGGACAGAAGGAAGATAAAGCTGGGTCATCATTTAATGAGACTGTTAATATTGAGGTAAGAGGCAATACACTTAAGTATGTAAGCCGTGGCGGGTTAAAGCTTGAAAAAGCTATGGAGAATTTTGATGTAACGATTGAAGGGAAAATATGTATGGATGTTGGTTCATCAACAGGTGGTTTTACAGATTGTATGCTTCAGAATGGTGCTGTTAAAGTATATTCTGTTGATGTGGGACATGGACAGCTTGCTTGGAAGCTTCGTAATGATGAGCGTGTTGTATGCATGGAAAAGACTAATATACGATATGTAACACCGGAAGATATTGCGGATAAGATAGATTTTTCAAGCATTGACGTATCATTTATATCGCTTACAAAGGTGCTGCTTCCAGTGAAAAATCTTCTTACAGATGACGGGCAGATAGTATGTCTTATAAAGCCACAGTTTGAAGCTGGAAGAGAAAAGGTTGGTAAACACGGTGTTGTAAGGGATAAGGCGGTACACATCGAAGTTATAGAAATGGTTATTAATTATGCAATTTCAATTGGATTTGAGATACTTAACCTTGAATTCTCGCCAGTTAAGGGTCCGGAAGGAAATATCGAATATCTTCTTCATTTACAGAAACATATAGAAGGAACCTATGATAATATTCCTTTCACAATACAAAATATAGTAGACAAAGCCCACGAAACATTGTAATATATTCATATAGATATTAATATTAATTTAAAGTATAGAGGCGTTAATGAAATCTTTTTACATAGTCACGAATACAACTAAAGATCCAGACCTTGTATATACAAACAGTATTCTGGATTATCTTAACAAGCACAATGTAAGCTGTATATATAATCCTGACTCGGCAGATGTAGAACATACTGATTATTGTTATACGAATGCTGATATTGTGCCAGATGATACAGAATGCATAATTGTTCTTGGTGGGGATGGTACGCTTATACAGGCGGCAAGAGACCTTAATTCTAAGAATATACCTCTTCTTGGTGTTAACATAGGAACGCTGGGGTATCTTACTGATACAGATATGAACACAGTGTATGATACCCTTGAAAGCCTTATTAATGACTGTTATGAGATAGATACAAGGATGATGCTTGATGGAAAGATATACCGTGATGACGAGCTTATATATGAAGATGTAGCACTTAATGATGTAGTTCTTAGCAGAAGGGGAATATTAAGGGTTATAGATTTTGATATATATGTCAATGGAGAATATCTTAATTCGTTCGCGGCAGACGGAGTTATAGTATCTACGCCGACAGGTTCTACAGCTTATTCTTTATCGGCAGGCGGACCAATTGTCCAGCCGAATGCACATCTTATAATGATTACACCAATATGTGCACATACACTTACTCAGAGAAGTATAATATTTGAACAGAATGATGAGATTGTAATACAGATGAATGATAATAAGAAATTATCAGAAGAAAGAGTAGCTACATATGATGGAGAAAGCTATTGTAATGTCATAACAGGGGACAGAGTTGTTATTACCCGTTCTGATAAGACAGCACGGCTTATAAAGACAAGCAGAATTTCTTTCCTTGAAAGGATAAGGAATAAAATGTAGCCGGAATAGGAGAAGAAAAGCGAAATCAGACAGACATAAAAAAATATTAGAACTTATAGCTGATAATAATATAGGAACTCAGGAAGAGCTTGCTGATGCACTTAATAAAGCAGGATATAATGTGACTCAGGCGACTGTTTCAAGGGATATAAGAGCACTTAATCTTACCAAGGTCACAATTGACGGGGTTAATCAGAAGTATACAACTCTTTCACATAGCAGTCCTGTACCTAATGACAAATATATAAGAGTGCTAAAGGAAGGCTATCTTTCTATGGATATGGCACAGAATATTCTTGTTATAAGGACTGTTCCGGGTATGGCAATGGCGGTGTGTGCGGCACTGGATGCACTTAAGCTTGATGAGATAGTTGGTTCTATTGCAGGTGATGACACTATTATGTGTGCTGTAAGGACTGTTAAGGATACTGTAAATGTTTCTAATAAACTTAAGAAACTTATAAAGGCATAGTATTATAAAGATATAGTATCAGAGGAGGAATATGTTATCTAATTTACATGTTAAGAATCTTGCACTTATAGAAGAAGAAAATATTGATTTTGAAGAGGGGCTTAATATTCTGTCAGGAGAGACAGGTGCAGGTAAGTCTATTATATTGGGTTCTATTAATGCGGCACTAGGTGCCAAGACATCGCCTGATTTTATAAGAACAGGTGCAGAATATGGACTTTCAGAACTGCTTTTTAATATTGAAGATGATAATGTAATTGAACGCATAAAAGAGCTTGGAGTTATAGATATTGAGAATGGTGAACTGCTTATTTCAAGAAAGATAACACCAACACGTTCGCAGATAAAGGTTAATGGACAGAATTTTACGGCGGCACAGACACAGAAGCTTGCACGCTATCTTATAGATGTTCATGGACAGCACGATAACCAGATACTTATGGATGATGCTAATCATCTGACGGTTGTAGATACATTCTGTGCTGATGAAATAGCTGAATTAAGAGAGGCTATGGAAAAGGCATATAAAGATATGGTTAAAGCAAAGAAAGCGTTAGAACTTATTGATAAGGATAAAGATGAACTTCAAAAAGAGATAGCATTTCTTGAGTATGAAGCTAATGAGATACAGACGGCCGATATACAGCCAGATGAAGATGAGGAGCTTGAAGCAAGATATCATAAGCTTAATAATTACCAGAAGATTACTAATGAGCTTTCGTATGCAGATATGCTTTTGAATTCAGGTAATGATAATATAAGTGATATGATAGGAACTGCATTAAAGTCACTTATAACAGCAAGTGAATATGATGATGTATTGAAAGAGTGCTGTGATACTTTGTCTGATGCTGAAGGACTTATTCGTGATGCCGGACACAGTATCAGTTCATATATAGAGAACTCTGAATATGATCCAAGAGAGTTTAGCGAACTACAGGAAAGACTTGATCTTATTAATAATCTTAAGAACAAATATGGAAGTTCAATAGAGGCTATTAATGATACCTTAAAGGCTGTTAATGCGAAGCTTGCAGATTATTACAATTTTGATGAGCTTATAAGCAGAAGGAAAAAAGAGTATGAAGAAGCATGCTGTAAGGCGTGGGATATAGCCCAAAAGCTAAGTTCCATAAGACAGCAGGCAGCAGTAAAGCTTGCAGAGCAATTCATAGCTTCTTTAAAGAATCTTAACTTTTTAGATGTAAAGTTCAGAATAGATTTTGCTAAAGAACCATCTTTATCTTCAAAGGGCTGTGATAATGTAAGATTTATGATATCAACGAACCCTGGTGAGAATTTAAAGCCATTATCAAAGATTGCTTCGGGTGGTGAACTTTCAAGAATTATGCTTGCCATAAAGACAGTTATGTCAGAAGATGCAGATAAGACACTTATATTTGATGAGATTGATGCAGGTATAAGTGGTAAGACGGCTTCAAAGGTATCTAATCAGCTTGCAAGGCTTTCGTTATCGCATCAGATAATATGTATAACACATCTGCCACAGATTGCGGCTATGGCAGATGCCCATTACATAATAGAAAAGAGTGTACACGATAATAAGACCTACAGTAATATCCAGAGGGTCGCAGGAGATGATAGTCTTAATGAAATTGCCAGAATGTTATCCGGTGAGACACTTACAGACTCTGTGCTTGAGAATGCCAAAGAATTAAAGATTATGGCTGATAAAGTGAAATCAGAGTTGTGATTTTTAGATATAGTTATTATAATAATTATATCTGGAACAGTAAAAGCACTCTGAAAAATTAACGGCTGGTATGTATATACCAGCTGTTAATTTTATGAAGCATTAAGCATATTTTCTATATATATGCCATATCCGCTTCTTGAGTCATCAATAAGAACGTGTGTTACAGCACCTATTATCTTTCCGTCCTGAATAATAGGACAGCCAGACATACCTTGTACAATTCCATTAGTCATATCAAGAAGTTCTTCAGAGGTAACAACAAAACTGATATTTTTGGAATCGTTATTGTTAAGCTGTGTAATTTTAATTTCGTAGTCATCATATTTATTATTCCTGTAAAATCTTACATATGCTTTACCCTTGTGGACACTGTATCTGTAACCGACACTCATAAGTGAAAGAGAATGCTTCTTTACAATAGAGTTGTCGATTGTTCCATATATTCCGTAAGAGCTGTTCTTGTCAATTGTTCCTATCGGGGTACTGTTCTTGTAGTCTATAATTCCCTGCAATTCTCCAGGAGTGCCATTCTGTCCTTTTATTATTGATAGAATTCTTGTGTTATATAATCTGCCATATTTAATATTAAGGGCTTTGCCGGTGGTATTATCAGTTATCGGGTGACCAAGTGCAGCGTAGTTATAATCTGTATCAATATAAGTTATTGTTCCTATACCCTGTGCATCATCTTTTACCCACAGACCTAGCTTATATTCACTGTTTTTATCCTCAACAGGGGTTACAGTTACATTTATTATTTCATCATTACGCAGTAATTCTATATTAAGCTTCTCGCCGGCACATTCATTTACCTTGCAAGATAACTGCTTCTTGGAATTGATTTCTTCATCATTGATTTTTAAAATGTAATCGCCTTTGGTAATAATATTTTCGCAGGGGGTTATTGTACCACTTGATTTGCTCTCGATGGAATCGGTCTTTACTACAAGTATTCCGCTGCTTTTCAGATATAAGCCAGCCTGAAAGCCACAGGGATAGACGTATTTTTCATCAACTACATTGACATTTACTGTCTTTAAAAATAAGAAGCCGAACAGATGAAGGTCGATGTGGTAACTTCCAGGACTGCCGGTTATAAAAGTAACCTCTCGGCTGAAATCAGCATTTGCAAGACTGTTATCAGTACCATTCTGCGTGTCGTGAACGCTTCCGGTAACGGGGAGTGACAGATTGATACTTGTATCGCTTTGCTCAGTTATATATATCTGTTCAGGAAAATGCTTATTAACATAGTTTACATAAGATGTAATAAGAATAAATAAAAGTGTTATTATTCCTGACCAGTAAATATACTTATTTAATAATTTA
>UMAO01011656.1_pt1 | contig 12586 bp, 13 predicted proteins | sample 1963741 | NCBI WGS metagenome assembly UMAO01 (sample SAMEA4835919, study PRJEB28245) | human gut metagenome | biome: gut microbiome; material: fecal sample | place: Denmark | collected 2008
AAGTGATATAAATGGTATTGGAAAATATGCTTTATCTGAGTTTTTTACAAATAATGAGTTCACAAACTATAATTGGGTAAATAATTATACAAATTCAACCTTCAAAGTTACTGTTAATACTACTGTTAGTTCTGGATTTTTGTTAAATAAAACTTAATTGTGAGGTGTGTTATGGTTAATATTTTTTATCGTTTTTTGTTCTTAATTTTTAGTATTTTTGTTTTATTAAAATCTATTTTTTATGCATTATATGAAATTAAGACACAAGATAATAAATCTGGTGGTATTGCTGTTATTTGCTTTACTATTGTTGTTCTTATTTTTACTAATATAATTGTCTTTTTGAAATAATTTAGAAAAACAGAAGTATATGCAAAAAGTCCAGATTTTTCATTTGAAATATAACAAAAATTTGTAAGCGCTCAATAGAATAGGCCAATTTACTATCCATCAATTTTATTTTATTGAGTGCTTACTTTTACTATATGATACACCATCCACCATCCATTATTTTTTCTTTTTATATACGACCACCGCAATAGCGTTTTAGTGCTATTCTACTATTTTAAATCCAGCTCCTGATTCTTGAAGTTTGATTCCAGATTTTAGACAAACTAGCGGACGGAAGCCGATATAAGTACTGTAATAACCGTCATAGCCAACGCTGCCGTCGGCATACACACCCATTACACGGTAAATACCATCAGCGGACGGACCGGCCAGCCACATGGCATTTGCACCTTTTGAACTTGGTAACACATATAAAGTATCATTTGTATTTAATGCATTTAATAAGTCATAAACCCAATCTCCATCATTAGTCCTTATTTGATATCCTGCTTTACTTGTTGCTTTCGCTTCATATTTTTTTCCAGGATGTTTTTGATTATATGACTTAAATAACATTTCTACTGTTGGTCCACCTATTACATATTCTGCTTTTGAAGTATCATTATTTGCTGAGTCTTTAAATGTCTCCCATGCTTTTGTATCTAACATATATGCTACTGCTTTCATATTATCATTTGCACTTGTAAAATTTTGACTAAAAAATGAATTATTTAATGCTTTTATTTTTGCATCTGTTACTCTTGCTGATCCTGTTGAATAATCATTCAATATATTTGTAAAGTAGGCTCCTTTTGGACAGATACTTCCTGTTATATTAGGTTTATTTGTTGTTACTGCTCCACTTGCTGTTGTACTTGCTGGTAATTTATCTGGTTCTACATAATCATCTGCTATTAAATATATATTACTTTCATCTGCATAAAATATCTTCCATCCTACTGTTGTTCCATTTACTGGTGTATAACCTGTTACTGTTTTTCCATAATAATTTGTTGCCTTTTCTGTGTCTGTTGCTTTTGCTATTGCACTTGCATCTACCAATTTTCCTTCTGTTTTATCACTATTCGATAAATATTTATTAATCTCATCTTCATACTCATTTAGAATTTTTCCTTGCTCTGCCTCTGCCTTTTCTGTTGCATTTTGAGCTATTTTTGCATTTTTAAACAATCCTTGGTTTGTTAGTGTTGATATTGATATTCCTGCTAATATCAATAAAATTATAATTGTTATTACTAATGCTATTAATGTAATACCTTTTTCACTTTTTATTATTTTTTTCATTTAATTTCCTCCGTTTTTATTATTTTTGTTTTTTATATAATTATTTTTCCATCACAAATAGACAGCAATATTAACTAGTATCAAATTCTGATACTAGCATAATATTCCTATCTCTTAGTTTCTTATTTATATTTATTTTATTTTCTAAATTACCTGTGTGTGTGTGTGTGTGTGTGTGTGTGTGTGTACTCCTGCAACGGTTTCAGCTTTCATATTTTTTATACTCCTCTTCTTTTGTTTTACTTTAATTACAAGCAAATATTATCATAAAATTATTTTCTTTGCAACAAAAATTACATTTTTATTTTACAATTTCAAAATCAATCTGCCTTAACAACTTATTAGCAGAAATAACTCTAATTTTAACCTTATCACCAATCTTATAAGTTATATTTGTCCTCTCACCAATAAGCCTCTTTCTATCTTCGTCATAAATAAAATACTCATCACCCAAGTTTTCAAACCTAATCAAGCCTTCAACAGTATTTTCAAGCTCAACAAAAATCCCAAACTGAGTAACAGACGAAACAATACCATCATATTCTTCCCCAACTTTATCTTGCATATACTCAGCCTTTTTCAAATCTTCACTATCTCTTTCAACCTTAGTTGCAACCTTTTCCCTATCTGATGATGATGCAGCTCTTTGTTCTGCTTTTTCCTCATATTCTTCTATCCACTTTTCATCTACAACATAATTATCTTCCAAATATTTTGATATTATTCTATGAATAAATAAATCCGGATATCTTCTTATTGGTGATGTAAAGTGACAATAATATTTACTTGCAATTCCAAAATGTCCTTTATTTTCTGATTCATATCTTGCTACTTTAAGTGTTCTTAGTATTAATGTTGATACTACTTTTTCTTCATCTTTTCCTTTTATCTCTTCAAGTATTTTAGATACTTCTGTTGGATATACCTTTTCATTTACTACTTTTATTTTTAAACCAAAATTGAATAAAAATTTGTTTAAATCTTTTATTTTATCTAAATCTGGATCTTCGTGCACTCTATAAATAAATGGTGCCTCTAACCAATAAAATTTTTCAGCTATTGCTTCATTTGCACTTAGCATAAATTGTTCAATTATTTCATTACTAAAACTCGTTTCATATTTTCCAACATTTACTGCTCTACCATCTTCGTCCAAATCAATTTTACTTTCTGGTATATCTAAATTTAAATAACCTTGTTTTAATCTTCTTTCTTTCAAAATTGTTGCAAGTTCTGCCATCAACTCAAAATCTTTTATATATTTTTCATATCTTTTTAAAACATCTTTATCTGATTTATCTAATATTTTTTGAACATTGTGATAATTCATTCTTTCACGTACATTTATTATTCCTTTATACACTTCTGTTGATATTGTTTTTCCTTCTGGATTTATTTCCATTGAACATGAAAGCGTAAATCTATCTTCTCCTGCATTCAAACTGCATATTCCATTTGACAATTCTTTTGGCAACATTGGTATTACTCGTGACAACATATATATACTTGTCCCTCTTATTTGAGCTTCTTTATCTAAAAAGCTTCCTTCTTTTACATAGTGGCTTACATCTGCTATATGGACATCTAATCTATAATTTCCATTTTCTAATTTTGTAACTCTTACAGCATCATCCAAGTCTTTTGCATCTTCTCCATCTATTGTAAAAATAACATGATTTCTGCAATCAACACGGTTTGGTATGTCTTTTTCATCTATTTTATTACCATATTTTTTTGCTTCTTCCACAACTTGTTCTGGAAATGTTGATGGTAAATTGTATTCTTTTATTAGAGATAACATATCAACTCCGGCTTGGTCTGGTGACCCTAATACTTCAATGATTTTTCCTTCTGCATTTTTCCCTTTTTCAGGATATTTTGTTATTTGTACTACAACTTTATATCCATTTTTAGCTTTTCCTATATTATTTTTTGAAATAAATATATCTGTTCCAAAGCTTTTTTCGTCTGGCACAACAAATCCAAAGTTTTTACTTTTTTGAAATGTTCCAACTACTGTGTCTTTTTCATGTTTTATTATTTTTTTAATTTTTCCTTCTGCTCTTTTATCTTTGCTTTTTTCTTCTATTATTTCAATTAGTACTTTGTCACCATTTAATGCATTTAATGAATCTTCTTTTGATATATAAATTTCATCTTCTTGATTTTCTATTTTTACAAATCCAAATCCTTTTTGATTTTTTCTGTATGTTCCTTCTACAAAGTTTTCTCCGATTAATCTATATCTATTTTTCTTGTTTTTTACTATTTTATAGTTTTCTTCTAAGTCTTTTAGTGTCTGTGTAAATTGATTGTATTCTTTTTTTGGTACTCCTAATAGTATTGATATTTCTTTTGCTTTCATTGGAGTATAGTTTTCATCTTTCATGAATCCTAATATAATTTCTTCTTTATTCATTTCCGTTCCTTTCAAATGATTGATTTTGTTTAACATTATTATTATAGCATTTTATAGGTCTTTCTACAACAAAATTTTAAAAAGAATGTAGTTTGTCAATAAAATCATATATTGACTTCTTACATTCTTTTTTATTTTTATTGAATATTAAATGGTGAATCTGTGCTTCCATTTCCTGAAATTATTTGAACATTAGAATTTAGAGTTATTACTGGGCGGAAAGCATTAACATCAGAATACTCAGCACCATTAGTGTTGTATAAGCTAGATGCACGAACATCCCCAGAATGCACACGGCTAATATTGAAACGAGCCCCACCAGAAGGATAATCGATACAACGAGATGACATCCAATATGTTGAATAATTACTTCCATTATTTATAAATAATTCATAATATTTACTATTTTTAAAATCACTTGTTGTCATAGTCTTACACCAGTATGTATATTTTACTTCTAATGAAGTTGCTTGTGGTTTTGTTGTTTGATTTATTAATTCTTTTTGTTCACTCTCATTTAATTCCGTTCCAACTATTCCATTTACATTTTGTCCTTTTTCTTTTAATAATATACTTGGATAATATTTATTTGTTGGTGTAAATTGTTTTCCATAGTTAGCAGTAATATTAGTATAATTTGTTTCAATCATTTTTTCCATTATATCTTCTATTTTTAAATTTTGCACTTTACTTGCTAATTTTGAATTATTATATAGTACATTGCAAGTATCATCTAATAACTTTACTGCATTATTATATCCATTATAACTTGAAAGTTCTATTTTTGAAGTTGTTGGTAATTCACTTATTAATCTTACTTGTCCATCTTCCATATCAAGTACTCTCCAATTTAAACTTTCTTGTGTTAATGTTGATGTTGTATTTGCATCTGAACCTGAATATGTATTTAACTCTTGTAAGATTGCATCTGTACTCGCTGTGTCCGGAGTATATTTCACATAATCTCCTACTTTTATTGTTCCATCATTGACTTTATCCACTAGTTTTTCTGCTGTTTTATCATCATTTTCTAAATACTTATTAATCTCATCTTCATATTCATTTAAAACTTTTCCTTGCTCTCCTTCTGCTTTGTCCATTGCATTCTGAGCTTCTTTTGCATTTTTAAATAACCCTTGATTTGTTAATGCTGATATTGATATCCCTGCCAATATCAACAATATAATTATTGTTATAATTAAGGCTATAAGTGTTATCCCTCTTTGACTTTTGTATTTCTTCATAAAAATCCCCCTTTTTATCTCTTGTTTATTGCGAGTTTTATCGTATCTTAATTTTATCAAAGCTATAAATGTTTTTCAACACTTTTAGTTATATTTCTATTTTTTTCTCAAAAAAAATAGAAAGAATCTTTTACAACTCTTTCTACTAAAACTAATTTTACATTAAATATAATATTCCTAAAACTATTGTTAAAATTCCAAAAACTATTGAAGAAATAATCATCATTCTTTTTTGTTTTCCTTCCTTAGTTCTACCTTTGTTTTTCTCATAAAAATTATTAGTTGATGAACCTGTTATTGTTTGTGATAATCCAGCATCATCTTTTGTTTGTATCAATGCTAATATTATAACAACTAATGCTACTACAAAATATATCACAGTTAATATTGTTCTTACTATATTCATTTATAATTCCTCCCTGTGGTTTCAAATCTATTACTTGGCTATTTTACCATATATATTTTGAAAATGCAAGTACACCACTCTTATATTATTAAAAAAATACAAAAATCAGTTACAGTTTAGTGAAAAAAAAAGTTGCTCCAAGTGGTAATATATCAATATTTAAAGTCAAAGACCCAATGGTAGACCCCAGATATGTTTTTGACTAAAAATATTGATATATTACCACTTGGAGCAACTTTTTCTTTTTTTTATTGAACTGTAACAAAAATCAATGCCAAAATTATATTTTTAATCAACACATTACTCAAAAATTTAAAATTTGTAATCCTTATTCCTGCATTATTCAACTCATCATATTTATCAACAATTCTATCAATTTCTTTTTGATCAGAAATTTTCATTTCTTGCATATACTCTTTTGCCAAAAATCTAGCCTTAATCATAGCATCATTTTCCAAATATGTTCTTACAGCATAATACACAAAACCCAATAACATTAAAATTGACAAAAACAACATCTTACATGGCAATATTTTAAAAATTGCTAACACACAAGCAACCGCAAAATAAATCAAATAAACATTTGAAAACACAAAATTAAACCATAATAATTTCTTACTTTGAATTGAATGTAAACATTCATGTGCTATTGTCTGAATTCTTGTATAACTATTTTTCAAATTTGCAATAAATATTTTATTACTTGTTACCAAATACAATGTAGCATTTGAATTTTGATCTTCTTCAATCTTAACATTTTTATTATTTAATTTTTTTAAATACCATTTACACATTTCAATGTTCTCAGGATATTTTTGCGTTAATTCATCTAATTCTTTATTTTCACCTATCTGTTTTAATTCATTTATATTCACATCAAACATAAATCTTAAAACTATATATATTAATATCATAATTATTAGTAAAACTATAAATTCCATAACTTACTCCTTTTCTTTTACTAATAATGTTACTATAAAATCCAATTATTTAAATCATTAAATTATTTCAAAACATCCATAACTGCATCACCAATTATTTTATTAACATCAGCCAAAACAATATTAAACTTAGTCTCAGCCTCAAAAAATTTAACAGCATCAGAATCCTCATACAATTTCATATATAATTCTTGCATTTTTTTAGTCTTTTCTTCATCATTTTTACCAGTTTGCATCACAGTAACTTGTGCATCATATCTAGCAGCCTCAAATTCTTCTATTTTTTTCTTCAAATCTGGATTTAAACTCAAAGATTCTTTTGCCATCTTATAATTTACATATTCTTCTGATTGTTTTAATTCTTGTGCTAATCTGTTTGCTGTATCATATATATTCATCTTTATTACTCCTTTCGTCAGTATTAATATAAACACCAAGGCATAATAAAACTTTAAAATTTTATTATGCCATATAGTTTTTAAACATTATTTGTAGTATCTACACCTGTTTCAGTAGCTGGTCCCTCAATAACAATTTTTGCATTTGTTGGACAAATATTAATCCACGTATTTCCATCATTAACCTTTATCTCATTACCTTGCAAATCTTGATATTTTGTTTGAGCATTTCTAGACTCTTTAATACATTTTATTTTTATAGCCTTTCCATTAGTTATATAATAACCATTAAATGTTCCAATATTTTTAAGGCCTTGTCTACCTTTATTCTCGCTATCTTCCAAAGTATAGTTATCACACATTGTAATTATAATATTTTTAGTTGTTATACTATTTCCTGTATCCCAATCTGTTTGTGCTTTATTTCTCGCATATCTTTTATAAACTTGATTTTGTTCATCATAAACATATTTTACAGTTTGAAGTGATGAATGTGGTATTGTAACACTTAATGCACCTTGTCCATCATCTAAATTAACGTCATCTGTAACATACTTTAAAACACTTTTCTTTGTTGATGTTGTTTTATATCCTTTTGATTTTGCTGCTTTTAACAAAGCATCTGTACTTGTAACAGCATTATGTGGAGCTGATTTGTCCTTAACTCTCCAAAATGTTGATGTACTTTCTGTTATTCCATTTATATTATTAATATTATATTGTTTTATATCACTTTCAGCCAATGGACTCCATCCATAATGTGCATATATAGCATCATTTTCCATAACATAATCTAAGAAATAATGTCTTGAACTTCTAACAGGTCCAATTTTATCAACTGTAACACCTTTAAATAATGCCATTAAACGGGTTTCTCCACCTTCAACAATTGCCTCATAAACTAAATATGCTTTATTTAATCCAGCTTGTGGCCATGCTTGATTATGATTATCAATCATTACTGCTATTGATCTATCATTTCCTTTAAATATCTGAACTTCTTTCTTTTTTACTTCTGCTGTTAATACATTATCCTCAGTTTGATCATCTGAAACTTCTTGTGTTGCGTTTTTCTTATCTCTCGTTATTTTATATGCTAAAATTCCACCTGCTACTAATATCAAAATAACTAGTATTGCTATCAAAATTCTTACACTTTTTTTACTCATTTAATAACTCCTTTCTAATCTCTTGTAATTTTAAGTTCATTTAGAATTTTTTCTTCTTTTGGTCTCATTATTTTTTTGTCTTCTTCTTCAATATGGTCATATCCCATTAAATGATAGAAGCCATGTACTAGCATATAACTTAATTCTCTTTCAAAACTATGTCCATATTCTTCTGCTTGTTCTCTAACTTTATCAATTGAAATTATTATATCGCCTAAAACATCTTCATATAAAAAGTCTTTGTTTTTAATTTTTTCATCTAATTCGTCTTTTTCAAACATTGGAAATGACAACACATCTGTTGCTCTGTCTATTTTTCTATATTTTTTATTTATTTTTCTTATTTCCTCTGGTGTTGTAAATGTTATTGTAATTATTAATTTTGAATCTAATAACCCTTCTTCTTCAAAACACTTATCTAGAACTTTGTTTACAATTGCTTCCCAATCGTCATGTCCTTCTTCAACATTTAAATATGTAATTTCGTACATTATGCTACCACCCTATCCTCTTTATTAATTATTCCTGTATATTTTCCTTCTGATTTATATGAATTTTTTAATTCTCTAATTACTCCATAATCAACTAATTTTCTTCTGTAATATGTGATTATTTTTGAATAATCAACTTTTGAATTTTCTATTTTCTTTATATCATTTTTTATAAATAATACTTCTTTTTGTTTCATATATTCAACAAAATCAACATCTTTTAATTTTGATATTTTTTTGTACTTGTCCCAATATTTCTTATAATTTTCTCTTTCTTTTATATCTTCCCAATATACTTTTGTTGATAATAAACGTACATTATAATCTTCTATTAAATTTATTAACATAGCATATGCTTTTTCTCTTTTTGCAGCCATTTTTGTATCTTGTACTAAAACTCTTGCATCTTTTAATAGTTTTTCATAACATTGTTCAGCAACTATTAATGGTATACTATGTGTAAATAGTTTTCTACTAATTCCTAGTAAAATCATATTTTTTTCTATGTTGTCTTTTGTATCTAATTTTCCAACTGTATAGCTTTCAAATTTTTCATAGTCATCAACAATATCTTTAAATTCATCTTTTGAATTTATTTGCATTTTTAGTGGTAATATATTTTTGATATATTCTTCTAATGTATAGAAGATTTTTACATATATCCATTCTTTTGATGAATCATATATATTTGTTGTGTCTGCTAATTTAATTGAATAGTTCTTTAATATTGCTTTATACAATGTGTCCATTTTATTTACATAGAATTTATTGTATTTCTCTTGGATTTTTTCTTTTGTATTTAAGTTAACACTTTCTTTATCTAATTCTAATAAATATTTTTGTTTTCTATATTTATAATCCATATATTCTTTTTCTTTTAAACTTGTAACTTCATAATATCTTGAAAGCGCATCTCTTTCAAATTCACTTGCTGTGTTATTTTTTACTTTTTTATAAATTGAATCCATTACATATTTATCTAGTGCTTCTAGATAAACTGTATATGCATCATCATATTTTTTTTCTAATTCATCTGTATTATAATTTTCTGTATCTTTTTTATAGTTTTCAAATGATTTTATTAAATTATTTCTTTTCATTGAAATTAACATTCCATTAATTCCAATTTTTGTTGGTATTAGTATTTTTGTTAATGTACTTGTGATTTTACTAAAAAAATTTGTATTTGTTCCAGTTATTCTTAAACTTCTCTCTTCCATTTTGTTCTTCCTTTCCATTATAAATTAACTTTTTAATTTATAACTTAAAAAACTATTTTTTCATTTGTCCCTATATCTTCAAGCACCTCATACGTTACATAGACTTCTACTCCGTCTTCTTTTTCATATGTATTTATAATTTTATTGACTATCTTCTCTTTGTTCTCAATTTCATTGTTCAATTCAGCCTGTAATTGTTCTATCCCTAAGTTTTTTGCTTCTTCTATTTCATAATTTTTTTGTTCTTCTTTTACTTCTTTATTTGTTGTTTTTATTAAAGAAATAGGTAAATAAAAATCAGAAAATATCTTAAATTTATTCTCCATCACTATTGTATCATAAATTTCAAATTTTGAAAGCCTTTTTGATAAATTTATTTCAAAATTGTTTATTTTTATTTTGTATTTATTCTCAATTTTTCCTGTTTCTGTTCTTTCCGTAGTATTATATGGAATTTTTTTACTTTTTGTATGCCATACTTTTGCTTGAATTTCACCTTTTGCATGTACATATCTTATTCCCGTATATTTTCCTTCCATCCATCCATTTATCAAAATAGTACCTACATTTACAGTGTCTCCAACTTTTACAGCGATAGTTCCATTTTGTGCACTAATTTTTGTTATAATACCCTGTTTATCAGAAACAATGTTACAATAATCTTCATCATCTATTATATCTGGTTTTGCTGTTGCTTTAACTACTTTTACTATTGCATTTGTGCCTTTTAGTTCTATTCCCATCCAAGCAATATCATCTCTTTTTAGTCTAACCTTATTTATAATATCTTTTGTATTTATTTTTGATTTCATTGTGCCAATTGTAAGACCACTATCTATTACATCTTGATATAAATTTTCCATAGTATCTTTGTCTTCTTCAACTATTTGTATATTCCATATAAAATTTGATGAAATAGCTAAAATAATTATTATTGCTATTAAAAACGCAAAAAATAACTTTCTTTTCTTATATCTATTAAACAAAAATGGCAACCCTTTTTTCTTTGTTATTCTCATTTTGCATTTTGTCTTTTTTGCAATTTTAGCTACTCTTTTCAATTCTTTTATTCCAACATTTAATTCTAATTTTACATTTTTATCTCTTTTTAAGTTCCATATTGCTATTTTATTATTTCTACATATATTTATAAATCGTTCTATATAATAGCCTTCTATTGATATTCTTATGTATCCAATTATATAATTAAATATTATTTTAATAAACATATTTTAATCAAAATTCCTCTCTATATCAATACTTTCAACTTTTCCATTTACTTTTATATCATCATTTGTCATGTTCTCTAATTTAAGTTCAAAACCATTTATATTAACAATTCCAAGTGATGTATTTATTCTGATATAATAATCTTCATATTCTAAAATCCCTTTAAAATTTTCTATTATCATCTCATTAAAACCTGTTATTATTATTTTAGGTGTATCTGTGTAAACTTCTTGTGGCATTTCTAATAATCTATCAATCTTGGAAAATCTCTCTTGCTTTTTTTTCATAATTTCACCCTTTCACATTACACTTTATATATATGTATTTTAATATAGATGATTTTATGTCTTAAAAATTCGAAAATGAGAGACGTTGAACCATCATTTCAACATCTCTCATTCCTTAATTTTTATTCATTTATAATTTTATCAATTGATTCTTCTCTCATTTCCTTAATAATTCTACAACTATTATCAAGTTTAGCTTGTTCCTCCTCAGTTAACTCAAGATTTAATAATTCACGAACACCATTACCATTTATAATAGCAGGAACACCAATATAAATATCATCTTGTCCATATTCACCATCTTTTAAATAAGTTGAAACTGTTAAAATAGAATTATCATTATCAATTACAGATTTAACAATTTTACTTAGAGCCATACCTATTCCATAATATGTTGCTTTCTTTTTATTAATAATTTCATATGCTGCATTTACAACATCTTGATGAATTTTCTCTAAGTCTTCCATAGGATGATTTCCATCTTTCATAATATCTTTCATTTTTTTACAACCCACATATGCATGATTCCATGGAACAAACGAAGAATCACCATGTTCTCCCATTATATATGCATGTATGTTTTTGCTTGATACTTTCAAATAATCTGACATTATATATCGCAATCTTGCTGTATCTAAAACTGTTCCTGAACCAAATACTTGATTTTTTGGAAGTCCTGATACTTTTGCAACAACATATGCCATTAAATCAACAGGATTACTTGCAACAATTATAACTCCATTAAATCCACTTGCCATTATATTTTGTGTGATTTGTTTCATTATTTTTGTATTTGTTTCTGCTAATTCCAATCTTGTTTGTCCTGGTTTTTGTGCAATTCCTGCTGTGATTACAACAACTTGTGCATCTTTACATTCATCATAGTCTCCAGCTTTTATAATCATTTTTTGTGGTGCAAATGGTAACCCATGTGATAAATCCATTTGTTCTCCTATTGTCTTATCTTTATCTATGTCTACTAATACAAGTTCACTTACGCCTCCTCTATTAAGCATTGTATATGCCATACTCATTCCTACAAATCCTGTTCCTACTAAAACTACTTTTCCTTTTTTCATATTATATCATCCTTTCTATTAGTTTTATTTAAGAATGTATTTAGGATATTTTTCGTTAACATTCTTC
>UMAO01010094.1_pt1 | contig 12354 bp, 10 predicted proteins | sample 1963741 | NCBI WGS metagenome assembly UMAO01 (sample SAMEA4835919, study PRJEB28245) | human gut metagenome | biome: gut microbiome; material: fecal sample | place: Denmark | collected 2008
GCAAACAATCAAATAAGAACTTGCAGAGAACAGAGACAGGCAGGAAAAACATCCGGTGACGGGTGCTTTTCTGCTTGTCTTTTCTATCATATTGAGGTACAGGAGGAAAAAGTATGTATGATGTAATCATTATAGGAGCCGGTGTGAGTGGAAGTGCAGCTGCCCGGGAATTATCCAGGTATGATCTGAAAGTGGGAGTACTGGAAAAAGAAGAGGATGTATGTTGTGGAACATCCAAGGCGAACAGCGGGATCGTTCATGCCGGATTTGATGCCCGTCCCGGCAGTCTGATGGCAAAGATGAATGTACGGGGGAATCAGATGATGGAACAACTGACAGAAGATCTGGATATTCCTTTCGAGAGGAACGGTTCTCTGGTGTTATGTTTTGCAAAAGATGAAATGGAACGCCTAGAAAAACTGAAAAAACAGGGTGAAGAAAATGGGGTAAAAAGACTTCAGATTCTTTCCGGCGAAGAAGTACGCCGGATGGAACCGGATCTTTCCAAAGAAGTATATGCTGCACTGTATGCACCGACCGGTGGTATCGTGTGTCCTTTTGAACTGAATCTGGCTCTTGCGGAAAATGCCTGTCAAAACGGAGCAGAATTTTATTTTGATACGGTGGTGGAGCAGATTGAAAAGACGGAAGGCGGATATCGGATTCATGCCGGAGAGAAAACATATGAGACCCGTTGTGTGGTAAATGCAGCAGGTGTGTATGCAGATGTTTTTCACAATATGGTCAGTGAAAAAAAGATCCGTATTACACCGCGGAAGGGAGAATATTATCTGCTGGATAAAAAAGCGGGCACAACCGTACACCATACGATCTTTCAGATACCGGGAGCATACGGGAAAGGAGTCCTGGTGACACCTACTACTCACGGCAATCTCCTGGTGGGTCCGACGGCTGTGGATATTGAGGAAAAAGAAGGAACGAATACCACAAAAACAGGTCTGGATGAAGTGGCACAGAAAGCAGTGCGAAGTGTTCCAAATCTACCTCTTCGCCAGGTGATTACTTCTTTTGCAGGGCTCAGAGCTCATGAGGACGGACATGAATTTATCATTCGGGAAGTGGAAGATGCAGAGGGCTTTTTTGACTGTGCGGGAATCGAATCACCGGGACTTACCAGTGCACCGGCAATCGGAGAACTGGTGGCAGAACTTGTAACCGGTTATTTGTGTGCAAAGAAGAAACAGCATTTTGAGGAGAAAAGAAAAGGGCTTGTGAATCCGAAAAATCTTTCCAGAGAAGCATATCAGGAGCTGATCCGGGAAAATCCGGCCTACGGCAATGTAATCTGTCGGTGTGAGACGGTGACAGAGGGGGAAATTGTGGAAGCCATTCATGGATTGATTCCCGCGAAGTCACTTGACGGGGTGAAACGGAGAACCAGGGCCGGTATGGGAAGATGTCAGGCAGGTTTTTGCTCTCCGAAAACCATGGAGATTCTGGCAAGAGAATGGAAAGTGCCGATGGAGACAATCACAAAGGCCGGAAAAGATTCCCGGCTGATCAGAGGATACAATAAGGACAGCCTGTAGGCGAGGAGGAGTAAGATGAAGACAACATATGATATCGTAGTTATCGGTGGCGGACCAGCAGGTCTTGCCGCAGCCTGTGCAGCATATGACCAGGGGATACAGGATGTTCTGATCCTGGAGCGTGACAAAGAACTGGGAGGCATCTTGAACCAGTGTATCCATAACGGATTTGGACTGCATACATTTCAGGAAGAACTGACCGGACCGGAATATGCAAAAAGGTACGAGGCGGAAGCAGAAAAGAGAAAGATTTCCTGCCTTCTCGAGACGATGGTTCTGGATATCAGTCCGGAAAAAGAAATCACAGCCCTGAACCGGAAAGACGGATTATTTACCATTCAGGCGAAAGCGGTGATTCTTGCCATGGGGTGCAGGGAACGGCCGCGAGGGGCTTTGAATATTCCGGGGTATCGTCCGGCAGGTATCTATTCGGCAGGAACTGCCCAGAGGCTGGTAAACATTGAGGGATATCTTCCGGGCAGAGAAGTTGTGATTCTTGGCTCCGGAGATATTGGACTGATCATGGCAAGGAGAATGACGCTTGAAGGTGCGAAAGTCAAAGTCGTGGCAGAACTGATGCCGTATTCCGGCGGACTAAAACGTAATATTGTCCAGTGTCTGGATGATTTTGGAATCCCGTTGAAATTAAGTCATACAGTGGTGGATATCAAAGGAAAAGAACGGGTGGAATCTGTAACACTGGCACAGGTGGATGAAAACCGGAAGCCGATTCCGGGAACGGAAGAAGAGTATACCTGTGACACCCTGCTGTTATCCGTGGGGCTGATTCCGGAAAATGAACTTTCTGATAAACTCGGTGTTCAGCTTCATCCGGTGACTGGCGGTCCGGTGGTAAATGAGAGCCTGGAAACCAGTATTCCGGGAGTATTTGCCTGCGGTAACGTCCTCCATGTGCATGATCTGGTGGATTTTGTATCTCAGGAGGCAACTATGGCAGGAACCTGCGCGGCTGCATATGTAAAAACAGGAAGAACAGAAGAGACTGAAGAGATTCCGGTAAAATGTGGATCCGGTGTGCGCTATACAGTTCCGGCAAAGATCCGTCCGGCTTATATGGAAGAAAAACTGCCGGTGAGATTCCGGGTGGGACAGGTGTATCAGAAGGCAAGCATTACGGTACGATCCGGTGATACCGTACTTTTGAGAAAAAAACGTCCCATAATGGCACCGGGAGAGATGGAGACGGTATACATAAAAAAAGATTCTCTCTCACCGGACAATATCGGGAATGACATAACCATCAGCGTAGAGGAGGAGTAAACCATGGAAGAGAAAAAACTGACCTGTATCTGCTGCCCCATGGGATGTCAGCTGCAGGTTACAATCAGAGACGGACAGGTGGAAAAGGTAGAAGGAAATACCTGTAAAAGAGGAGCAGAATACGGGAAAAAAGAGGTGACCAACCCGACAAGAATTGTGACAACGACAGTGCGGGTGCATGGCGGCAGCCTTCCGGTGGTACCGGTAAAGACAGCTTCAGATATTCCGAAGAGTGCAGTGATGGACTGCATCCGACAGTTAAAAGAAGTGGTTGTAGAGGCTCCGGTGTACATCGGGGATGTGGTGCTGACAGAAGTTGCAGGAACAAAAATCGCGGTAATAATTACTAAAAATATCGAAAAACTTTGTGAAAAACAGAACTTGTGATCCCTCAGACTCTCAGGTAAAATAAATCGTAACTATTCAGCAGGTAGTATCTCGCGAGGCGTTTTGGCTCGTAACTGTGAAGGTACTGAACAGTTACAATAAATCAAATAAAAGCAAGAAAAGGAGACGGGAAGGAAATAATTATGGCGGTAAATGAAAAAAATATGACCAGCGGCTCCCCTGGGAAACTGATCATCACCTTTGCCATTCCACTGATGCTTGGAAACGTGTTCCAGCAATTTTATACGATGGCAGATACGATGATCGTCGGTCAGGTGGTCGGTGTGGAAGCTCTGGCAGCAGTGGGGGCTGCAGACTGGCTTGTCTGGCTGGTATTTGGTATCATGACAGGGATGGCGCAGGGGTTTTCAATTCTGATATCCCAGTATTACGGTGCAGGAGAGAAAGAAAATCTGAAAAGAGCAGTAGCAAAAAGCTATGTACTGACAGCGATACTTTCAATAATTGTACTGGTATTGAGCGAAGTGACCGTTCAACAGGTACTGCAGTTTTTACATACTCCGGAGAATGTTATCGGACTGAGTTTGATGTATATACGAATGGTATTTGCAGGAATTCCAATCATTGCAGCGTATAACATTTTTGCCGCAATCCTGCGGGCACTGGGAAACAGCAGATCTCCTCTGATTGCCATGATTGTGGCAGCGTTTATCAATGTGGGACTGGATCTTCTGTTTGTGGCAGTGTTTGGCTGGGGTGTACTGGGAGCAGCGATTGCCACGGTGATCGCACAGGGGTTTTCAGCAGCGTATTGTCTGTCGGTCCTGCGGCACATTCCGGATGTGCGTCTGACAAGAGAAGATTTTCATCAGCAGCCGGCGATGAGTCTGCGGCTTTTAAAACTGGCAGCTCCGCTGGCAATACAGAACGTGATTATTTCTGTAGGAGGACTTACGGTACAGTACGTGGTGAATGGATTTGGATTCCTGTTTGTGGCAGGATTTACAGCTGCTAATAAGTTGTACGGTGTGCTTGAGATGGCATCGTTATCCTATGGCTATGCCATTACCACGTATGTAGGACAAAACCTCGGTGCCAAAAAATATCGCAGGATCCGAAATGGTGTCCGCAGTGGCGTTTACATGGCACTGATCACATCTATTGTGATATCCGGTGTGATGGTGATTACCGGAAGAAATATCCTGTCACTGTTTGTATCCGGAGAAGCGGGGCAGGTAAAACAGGTATTGGATATTGCATACAAGTATCTGTTTATAATGGCAATATTTCTGTGGGTTTTATATCTTCTGTATGTCTATCGTTCAGCCATTCAGGGACTGGGCAATACACTGATACCGCTTGCCAGCGGTGTTGTGGAATTCTGCATGCGAGTGGGTGTGGCGCTGTTGCTGCCGAAACTGATCGGTGAGGATGGAATTTTTTATGCGGAGATCAGTGCATGGAGCGGAGCGGCGATTTTACTGATCGTCAGTTATGTGGTAATTATACGAAAATATAAAGAATAAGGTTTCCTCTTCAATTTTTCCCGGTTTCGTGGTATGATGAAGCCAGTTCGGGATTGTCCGGAAAGCTATCGGCGCAGAGAGAGGAATCAATATGAAATGTGAAGAAGCACTGACAAAAATAGAGGCATATATCAATCATACATTGAACGGGCGGGAACTGGAAGAGTTTCTGGAACATGTAACATCCTGTCAGGAGTGCTATGATGAGCTTGAGACCTATTATATTATCAGTGTGGGTATGCGATATCTGGAAGAGGAAAATCTGGAATCTTATAATATTCCAAAGATGTTGCAGGAAGATCTGCACACCAGAGAACGGCAGGTGCGAAGGAGAAATATTCTCCGGAAAACAGCGGTTCTTCTTGGTGTGCTTTTTTTCATAGTGATACTGGTTCTGGGACTTTCCTATCTGGGACATCTGGAACTGCCCAGACTTTTTAATTTACATTCGTTGTTCAGTTTGTAAAAGTCTGAGAAAGGTAACTATTCAGTAGCCACTGTCCCGCGAGGTGTTTTGACATGAATATGTCAAAATCCCGAGACATACAAGCCAAAATGCCATCACCGAAGGTGATTTTTTATGCATTTTGGCTCGTAACTGTGAAGGTACTGAACAGTTACTGAGAAAGGAATAAAATATGAGTGAAAAAATTTTACTGATTGACGGACACAGTATTTTGAATCGTGCCTATTATGGACTGCCGAATCTGACCAACTGGGAGGGATTGCATACAAATGCTGTGTACGGATTTTTAAATATTATGACGAAGGTGCTGGAAGAAGAAAAACCGGAATATCTGGCGGTTGCGTTTGACCTTCATGCACCTACATTCCGCCATAAAATGTATGATGCATATAAAGGTACAAGAAAACCCATGCCGGAAGAATTGCGGGAACAGGTTCCGCTGATCAAGGAGGTTCTGACGGCAATGAAGGTAGCCATTGTTACAATGGAAGGATATGAGGCAGATGATCTGCTGGGAACTATTGCGGGAATGGCAGAAAAGAAAGGGATAGATGCGACAATTCTGTCCGGTGACCGTGATCTTTTGCAGCTTGCTACAGATCATGTGTTGATCCGAATTCCAAAGACTAAGGGCGGAAAAACACAGATAGAAGATTATCACGCAAAAGAAGTACTTGAGACGTATCAGGTGACACCAGCGCAGATTATTGAACTGAAGTCTTTGATGGGAGATACAGCAGATAATATTCCGGGAATTCCGGGTGTTGGAGAAAAGACGGCGACAAAAATTATTGCTGCTTACGGTTCTATTGAGAATGCGCATGAACATCTCGAAGAAATCAAACCGAACAAAGCCAAAGAATCGCTGCGGGATCACTATGACCTTGCAGTGCTCAGTAAAAAACTGGCGACCATTGATACAGAAAGTCCGGTAGAATTTTCCTGGGAAGATGCAAGAATGGAAAACCTGTATACACCAGAAGCATATGATTATTTTAAACGACTGGAATTTAAAAATCTCTTATCCAGATTTGACCAGCAGGAGACAGAACAAAAAGCACTCCCTTCCTGGCGTATCGTAGAAGATTTCGCAGAAGCGGAGAATATCTGGAAACAGGCAGAACAGGCAGAACAGATAGGAATCGCTGTTATTGATGGTATGGACGGAGTACGCGGCGTTGCGGTAGCACTGGAAGATCAGAATACAGTATATTTCCCGGTGGAAGGTTTTCAGACGGAAGGTGTGTTATGTGGTCACCTGGAACAGCTTTTTGCCGGAGATTCGCAGATCGGTGCCTGGGATGTGAAAGCGATCCGTAAAAAGATAGAGATTCCGGAACGGAAAGGGATCTTTGATCTTGGTATCGGTGCATATCTGCTGAATCCGCTGAAAAACGATTACACCTATGACGATGTGGCAAAAGAATATCTGGGAGAACAGCTTCCGTCGCAGGAAGAAGTATTCTCCGGTATGAAAAAGCCGGATCCGAAAAAAGCGGATAATGAACAGGTGGCAGCGTATGGAGCTTACCAGGCATATGTGGCACTTCATGGAAAAGACGCACTGAAAAAAGCACTGCAGGAAGCAGGTATGTGGGATCTGTTTGAAGATATTGAGATGCCGCTGGTATTCACTCTTGATGATATGGAAAAAGAGGGAATCCTTGTAAAAGGAGAAGAACTGAAGCTGTACGGTGAAAAATTAGAGGTACGGATCAGGGAACTGGAAGAGAAGATTTATGAGGAAGCCGGAGAAAATTTCAATATCAATTCACCGAAACAACTGGGTGTGATTCTGTTTGAAAAAATGAAGATGCCGGGTGGAAAGAAGACAAAGACCGGATATTCCACAGCAGCGGATGTTCTGGACAAACTTGCACCGGACTATCCGTTTGTAGCCGATATTCTGGAATACCGGCAGCTGACAAAATTAAAATCTACGTATGCAGATGGACTGGCGGGATATATCGGAGCAGACGGAAGAATTCATTCAACTTTTAATCAGACGATCACTGCGACAGGAAGAATCAGCAGTACGGAACCGAATCTGCAGAATATCCCGGTGCGTATGGAACTTGGACGTCTGATCCGAAAAGTATTTGTTCCACGGGATGGCTTTGTATTTCTGGATGCGGATTATTCTCAGATTGAACTGCGTGTTCTTGCCCATCTTTCCGGAGATGAGATGCTGATCAAAGCGTACCGGGAAGCACAGGATATCCACCGGATGACAGCTTCTCAGGTTTTTCATATCCCGTTCGATGAGGTAACACCTCTGCAAAGAAGAAATGCGAAAGCAGTAAATTTCGGAATCGTCTACGGAATCAGTTCTTTCGGTTTGAGTCAGGATTTGAGCATCACAAGAAAAGAAGCAGCAGATTATATTGAAAAATATTTTGCCACTTATCCGAAAATCAAGAGTTATCTGGACGGAGAAGTGGAAAAAGCAAAAACGGATGGTTACAGTCTTACGATGTTCGGCCGCCGCCGTCCGGTTCCGGAATTAAAATCCAGCAACTTTATGCAGCGTTCTTTCGGGGAAAGAATTGCCATGAATTCTCCGATTCAGGGAACCGCTGCAGATATTATTAAGATCGCGATGATCCGGGTCAACCAGGCACTTCGGAAAGAAAATCTCCGTTCCCGTCTGGTGCTACAGGTGCACGATGAGTTGTTGATTGAGACGGCAAAAGAAGAAGTGGAGCAGGTATCGGCGATCCTGGAGCGGGAGATGCGTCAGGCAGCAGTACTGTCTGTTCCGCTGGAAGTGGATATGCACACAGGCGAAAACTGGTATGAAGCAAAATAACAGTTAACGGAATGAGCGAAACGATAACAAAAGAAAGGGGAGATACCAGATGAAGGTGATAGGAGTAACCGGTGGCGTAGGTGCCGGAAAAAGTGAGGTTCTGGGATATATTGCAGAACATTGGAATGCAACTGTTGTGGAAGCAGATGAAGTGGGGTATCTGGTCATGCGGCCGGGAAAAGCCTGCTACAGTGCCATTGTTGATCTGTTTGGAACGGAAATCGTGAAAGAAGATCAGACGCTGGACCGGGAACTGATTGCAAAAATTGTATTTGAGAACAAAGAAATGCTTGCGAAGATGAATGGAATTGTTCACCCGGCAGTGAAAGAATATATCAAAAAAGCAATAAAACGAGAAGAAGAGAATGAGACAAATATTTTTATTGTAGAAGCAGCTCTGTTGATTGAAGATAAATATGATGAAATCTGTGATGAATTATGGTATATTTATGCAGATGAAGAGACCCGCATGGAGCGATTGAAGCAAAACAGAGGATATTCGGAAGAAAAATGCCGCAGTATTTTCAGAAATCAGCTCAGTGAGGAAGAATTCAGTGATCACTGTGATTTTGAGATTGACAACAGTGATGATTTTGAAAAAACAAAAGAACAGATTCAACAAAAGATGCAAAGGATGCAGATTGATGAGGTTATGTAGTATTGCAAGCGGAAGCAGCGGAAATTGTATATATGTGGGAAGTGATAAGACGCATCTTCTGGTAGATGCGGGAATCAGCGGAAAGAAAGTGGAGTTCGGACTGAATTCTCTGGATCTTACCACAGGTGATCTGGATGGTATTCTGGTCACGCATGAACATTCGGATCATATTAAGGGTCTGGGTGTAGTGGCAAGAAAATGCGGAGTGCCGATTTATGCTACACAGGGAACGATCCGTGCTATGGAAAATTCCGGGAGTCTTGGGAAAATGCCGGAAGGCATTTTTCATGAAGTGACACCGGATCAGGACTGCCCGATCGGAGATCTTACGATTCATCCTTTTCGAATCTCTCACGATGCTGCCGAACCGGTTGCTTATCGAATCGGACAGGGCGACAGAGAAGTGGGAATTGCCACGGATATGGGCGTTTATGATGAGTATATCGTGAAAAATCTGGAAGGATTGGATGCATTACTTCTGGAAGCAAATCACGATGTAAATATGCTTCAGGTAGGTAAATATCCTTACTATCTGAAACGCAGAATATTAGGTGATAAAGGTCATTTGTCCAATGAAACGGCAGGACAGTTGCTTTGTCGGCTACTTCATGATAATATGAAACAGATCCTGCTGGGACATCTGAGCAGAGAAAACAACTACGAGGCGCTGGCTTATGAAACTGTCTGTGCAGAGGTGACAATGGGTGATAATCCATACAAAGCAAAGGATTTCCGAATTGATGTCGCTCACAGAGATACAGCATCAGAAGTAGTAGAAGTGTAAAGGAGAAGAAAGATGAAAAAAACAATTATCACAGTAGTAGGAAAAGATACTGTAGGAATCATTGCAAAAGTTTGTACTTATCTGGCAGATAATCAGGTGAATATCCTTGATATCACACAGACTATCCTGGATGGCTACTTCAACATGATGATGATCACAGATGCCAGTGCATGTGAGAAAACAACCGGTGAGATCGCAGAAGAACTCAACACACTGGGTGAAGAAATCGGTGTAAATATCCGTTGTCAGCATGAGGATATCTTTAACAAGATGCATCGTATCTGAGACCGGCGCAGGAGGGCAGAAAAATGATTAATATGTTTGAAGTAAACGAAACCAATAAGATGATTGAGCAGGAAAACCTGGATGTGCGTACGATCACACTGGGTATCAGTCTGTTAGATTGTATCGACAGCGACCTGGAGAAAGTCAATCAGAAGGTTTACAATAAAATCACAGGACTGGCCAAAAATCTGGTACAGACCGGTGAGGATATTTCCAAAGAATACGGAATCCCGATTGTAAATAAACGAATCTCAGTTACACCGATCGCACTGATCGGCGGTGCAGCATGTAAAACACCGGAAGACTTTGTTACGCTGGCAAAGACACTGGATAAAGTAGCAAAAGAAGTAGGTGTAAACTTCATAGGCGGTTATTCTGCACTGGTATCTAAAGGTATGACAAAAGCAGATGAACTGTTGATCCGTTCTATCCCGCAGGCTCTTGCCGAGACTGAGCGTGTCTGCAGTTCCGTAAATCTCGGTTCCACAAAGACAGGAATCAACATGGATGCTGTAAAACTGATGGGTGAGATGGTTCTTGCCACCGCAGAGGCTACAAAAGAAGACGATTCTCTGGGCTGTGCAAAACTGGTCGTATTCTGTAACGCACCGGATGATAACCCGTTTATGGCGGGTGCCTTCCATGGGGTGACAGAAGCAGATGCAATCATCAATGTGGGCGTCAGTGGACCTGGTGTTGTTAATTACGCCCTGTCACAAGTAAGAGGTGAGAACTTCGAAGTTTTGTGTGAAACTATCAAAAAGACTGCATTCAAGATTACCCGTGTCGGACAGCTGGTTGCACAGGAAGCATCGAAAAGACTGAACGTACCTTTTGGTATCGTAGACCTGTCTCTGGCACCGACTCCGGCAATAGGAGATTCTGTTGCTCAGATTCTGGAAGAGATCGGTCTGGAACGTGTAGGCGCACCGGGAACCACAGCAGCACTTGCCATGTTAAATGACCAGGTGAAAAAAGGCGGTGTTATGGCCTCCTCTTATGTCGGTGGCTTAAGTGGGGCATTTATTCCGGTCAGCGAAGATCAGGGAATGATCGATGCGGTCAATCTGGGAGCTTTGTCTCTGGAAAAACTGGAAGCCATGACCTGTGTCTGCTCGGTAGGTCTGGATATGATCGCGATTCCTGGAGATACACCGGCAACTACAATTTCCGGTATGATCGCAGATGAGATGGCAATCGGTATGGTAAACCAGAAAACCACAGCAGTCCGTGTGATTCCGGTCATCGGAAAAGGTGTGGGCGAAACTGTAGAGTTTGGTGGATTACTCGGTTATGCACCGGTGATGCCTGTGAATACTTTCCGTTGTGATGATTTCATCAATCGCGGAGGAAGAATTCCGGCACCGATCCACAGTTTTAAAAACTAAAAGATTCCTGAAAAAATACTTGCGTATTTTTGGAGAGACTGTTATACTTGGTTCTATCAGATAGTTCTTTATCTGATAGAACCTTTTTCATAGGTTCATTCCGGCAGTTCTGCCAAAGATTCCAATTTTAAAAAATTAAAACAGGATGGATAAAATCTTTATACCCGGAGGGATTTTTGCGTCCATGAACAGGAGAGCAGGTGATAGGAAAACAGAGCATTAAATATATACATATCCGGTACGATATCTAAAAACACGTCAACAAACATAGCAACAATCATATCAACAAACATATCAAAAAAAGCATATCAGAAACAAATCAAAGGAGAAATACACAATGAAAAACAAAACATGGAAAAATTATCTTGGTGCGGCAGCGTTGGTAACTGTTCTTTTTGCAGGCTCTGTATCTGCTTATTTTACTGATCAGGATGAGAAAGTAAATACGTTTACTGTGGGTAAAGTAACGATTGAGCTGGAAGAACCAAAATGGGAGAAAAAACCGGATGATAACGGCAATAAGATTCCGGATGAAGCAGAGCGTATGACGCCGAATCAGACGATCATCAAGGATCCACAGGTGAAAAATACGGGAAATAATGATGCATTTATATATATGACAGTAGAAGTTCCATGCAGACAGATCATTTCAGTAAATAATGATGGTACGAGAAATCCACTGGCGATGAGAGAGTTATATAACTATCAGGTGGATAATTCCTGGGAACTGCTGGGAACTGTGGACGTGAGCGATGAAAGTGGAAAGAAGGTTGCGGTAAAACATCTGTATGCGTATGCAGGGGCACAGGGAATCTGTACCGTAGTAAAACCACAGGAGACAACAAAACCGCTGTTTAATCAGGTGACCTTTATCAATGCGATGGAAGGACAGGGACTGGAGGAAAATACCTATAAGATCAATATTCAGGCATATGGGATACAGACAACGGATCTGAATGGCGGAACAAAAGATGCAGCTGAAATCTGGAATATTATCACCAATCAAAGAGAACTTACAGAACGATTTTCTTAACAGAGGAGAGTGACGAGGATGAAAAAAATTTTATCCATAGCGGGGATCGTCTGCTTCAGTATGCTGGTTGCGGTCGGTACAAATGGAATCTACAGTTGGTTTACCGATCAGAGCCAACGAGTCAATTCTTTTTCTGTTGGGATGAATGAAGTAGAGATCAGGGAAGAATTTCCGGATCAGGAACTTACACCGGGGAAAATCATTAAAAAAGAAGCTGGTTTTACGA
>UMAO01022917.1_pt1 | contig 12173 bp, 8 predicted proteins | sample 1963741 | NCBI WGS metagenome assembly UMAO01 (sample SAMEA4835919, study PRJEB28245) | human gut metagenome | biome: gut microbiome; material: fecal sample | place: Denmark | collected 2008
GAATGGTTAAAAAACGGAATGTCTGTAAATCGCAAAAAACGAAATCGTCCCGCCTCCCGGCGATGGATTTCCCTTTTATGGGGAATCTTCTTTTTTGTATTGATATTATGGTTTGCTTATAACCGTGCACCTCAGATAGAGAAACATCTCGATACGCCGTTTTCGGTCAAGGAGTGGCTCGATGAAAAAATAGAGTCGGTATTCCCGGGAAGCAGCAGGACAGAAAAGTCTCGTTTCCATGTCGCTGCACATTATGAAAATCTGGAAATACCTGCACCTTTTACCGATGATAGAGCCGATGAAGTCCGTTGTTATGCCGGATATGTCCTCTCTTACAATAACGACTGGCGTTTGCCGAATTGGGTGGCGTATGAGTTGTTGAGGAGTGAGTTGAATGCCCGTGTTCCCCGTCGGGACGATTTCCGTCCCGACGAAGGACTCAAAGGGGGAGTACAGGCCAGTTTGTCCGATTATCGGCGTAGTGGTTTCGACCGGGGGCACATGGCACCAGCCGCCGATATGAGGTGGAGTGCCACGGCTATGTCTGAGTCGTTTTATCTTACCAATATATGTCCACAGACACCGTCTTTGAATCAGGGCGATTGGAATCGGCTCGAAGGGAAAATACGCGATTGGGCTCGGAGAGATAGCGCTGTTGTTATCGTTTGCGGTCCGCTTGTTTCTGTTGATGATACGACAATAGGCCCCAATAAGGTGAAAGTGCCGAGAGCATTTTATAAAGTGGTAGTATCGCCTTACGTCGACCCGCCTCAGGGTATCGGGTTTGTTTTTGAAAATACGTTTGAACGTCGGCGTTTGCCTCTTGCAGATTATGTCGTTTCCATCGATAGCGTGGAAATCCTTACCGGAATCGATTTTTTTCCGGATCTTCCCGATGATATTGAAAACTTTGTAGAATCTCGATATGATACCGAATACTGGAATTTCTGACCATTGTGTTTCAATCCTTGACGAGGATACTATCTGTGCAGTCTCTACTCCGCCCGGAGTAGGGGGAATAGCAGTTATCCGTGTGAGCGGGAAAAAAGCTATACCTGTTACAGATATGATTTTCCGCCCGAAAGGAAAAGGTGGAGACCTATCTCACCGTTCCTCGCATACCCTCGCATACGGGGAGATTTATGACGGGGCAGGAGAGGTGCTCGATGAGGTTGTGGTTTCGCTTTTTCGGGCACCGCATTCTTATACGGGCGAAGATACGGTAGAAATATCGTGTCATGGTTCGGCCTATATCGCTCGGCGCATTATCGAGCGTCTTATCGATAGCGGATGTCGTGGAGCTGCTCCCGGAGAATTTACCCGACGGGCTTTTGCCAACGGTCGCCTCGATCTTTCTCAGGCCGAAGCAGTAGCCGACCTTATAGCTTCGACTTCCGCCGCATCGCATCGCGTTGCTATGAATCAGATGCGGGGAGGGTTCAGTCGGGAATTGGCCGATTTGCGAGCTCGGTTGTTGAAGTTTGTTTCGTTGATCGAACTCGAATTGGATTTTAGCGAAGAAGATGTCGAATTTGCTGACCGTACTCAACTTGTTGCATTGGCCGACCATATCGAGCAGGTCATAAGCCGTCTTGCCGATTCGTTCAGCAGGGGAAATGCCATAAAAAACGGAATACCGACGATTATCATCGGAGAGACAAATGCTGGAAAATCGACACTCCTCAATCGTCTCCTTCGGGAAGAACGAGCCCTTGTGTCGGATATTCACGGGACGACCCGGGATACGGTCGAAGATATTATCGATCTGCAAGGTGTTGCGTTCAGGTTTATCGATACGGCTGGAATACGGGAAACACAAGATACTGTCGAAAGCATGGGAATAGAACGGACGTTCAGTAAGTTGGAGCAGGCTGATATTGTATTGTGGATGATTGACGGAACACAGTCTGACGAGCAATTACGCGAATTGGCCGATCTCATAGTCCCTCGTTGTGAAGGAAAACATCTTTTTGCCATTATCAATAAAACTGATTTGCTCGTCTCCGAGCAGATTGAGAACAAGCGAAATTTACTTGAAACCTTTTCTATTCCGCAAAAACATATACTTCGGTTATCCGCAAAAAACGATGAAGATATAGCAGGTTTGGAAAGGACGTTATCATCATTGGCACATACGGGAGAAGCACAAAACGATACGATTGTAACGAATATGCGTCATTATGAAGCCCTTGTTCGTGCACAAGAATCTATACGGCGTGCACGCAGAGGACTTGCCGAAAACTATCCCGGAGATTTACTCTCTCAAGACATACGCGAAACCATGCATCACCTCGGAGAAATCACCGGAGAAATCACTACCGACGAAATCCTCTCCAATATTTTCAAGAATTTCTGCATCGGGAAATAGACATTCTGTATTGGTAAATAAATAACAATCAATCATTTATCAATAAGTAACAATTACATTAATTGACATACAGAGGTTTACCAATGCTGGGAGAATGCAGAAATCCATTCCATCAAAAAGCCTCTGAATCACCCCATCCCGAGGACTTCAAGTCCCCCACACCAGCATTGTGGCTACGAGCGGCACCGCCGCAAGGAAGGCAAAATCTCCACCGACTATATAAATGCAATATTGAATGAAACGCAACCCATTGACTGTATTTCTGGAGAATACTTCCAGATAAAAGGGAAAGAATACAAAGACTTCCATGAAATCCTCAGCGCTGCCACTGATATAACATGCGGAGAAGAATTCATCGCCATCGTCAGATACTCGGTAGTTATTCTTTTCAGAATAGCCAAATGTCTCTCCACATGATGGGAAATGCAGACTTCAGTGGATATCTTCTGTGTCTTGACCAAGATTATTCCACTGCGAAGACCATAGTTGAAGTCCCCATACAGCTTACTAAAGCATAGCATTACCAAATTCCCATCTCCCAGCCCCGTCTGCCTCAGGCAGATGGGGCTGGTAATTTAAGTGATTTCAAATAAGTTTATTACTTTTGAAAAAAAATTGCATCATGGATTGGAAAGAGTATGAACAACAAGTATTTGAAGAGTGCGAACGGATTTATACTGGAGCCATTGTTAAGAGGAATGTTCGTGTTAGAGGTATCTATTCACAACGAATGAGACAAATAGATGTTTTAGTCGAAAATGCAATAATAGATGGGACAAAAAAATCAATCTTATATGATGCGAAGTATTATAATAAAAAGGTTGATATAAAAGAAGTTGAATCATTTATTTCAATGTTGAAGGATACAGGCCAAGATAAGGGTGTCATAGTTACAGAATTAGGATATTCTATAGCTGCAATACGAAGAGCACATTTGGGAGAAGAGAATATTGAGGTCGATGTCTTAAGTCTTTCTGATTTAAAACAATTTCAATCTATAGGTGCAATACCTTATTGTGGAAATCACGCAGTCGTTATTCAATCTCCTTTCGGATGGATTATTGATGGTAAACAAAATGGTTTTTCACTTGCGACTATATACCCAAGAGGAAATACTTTAGAATCAGCTATTGAGCATAAAGAGTGGATGTACCTTCATATTCATGAGAAAGATGAAAAAATTAGTAATATTGTAGAACTCATGGAATATCAAAATCAGCGGGTTCTAATGATGTATCCAATGGCGAAGTTCAAGGTTGTAAATAACAATGAGATTGTTATACGTATTGCCGATATAGAAACATATCCAACGCCGGAAATGACAGGATTCAGAGATATGGGAAAGTTTATTCTATATATTGTGCTTTTCTGTCCTGAAAATGTCAAACAAAGAGATATTAATAAACTATGCTATTCCTTAGCATCTGCAATTCCAGTTTCAATTAAATAGAAAGATATGAGTAATGTTAAATCATATCATCTAACTGAAACTACTTCAACTTACATCGCTCATCCAGCACTCCTGCAAATATATCCATTTCTCTCTTGGAAATACTCAATCGTGTTGCCATTTCTCGCCATCCTTTTACAACTTCAATTACCTCAGAAATAATCTTTTCCGCTATTTTACGATTAAGCATATAATCTTCGCAAGTATCAAGTAAAATATCCAGTTCTGCCTTATTGGAAGTTGATGAGACAAGCAGACTCTGATACTCATTCAGCGTTGGATTCATATCATAAGCCGGAGACAAAGTCCACCCCTTGGCAGTTAGAAGAAAACCGTGATTGCGGAAATGGTCATCGCTATTCCCAATGCAGATATTGAATGCAACCCTGCGATACAGTTCTTGCAGATTATCCTCCACGTTGGTACAGTTCTGAAGTATGAAATCGACAATATCCAGATAGCCATGGCCGGTATTGGCATTGTTACCATCATTCAAGCCCAAAAGAGTCATAGCTGAAGCAAAGTGTATGCGCTTACCGTCTTCCTTCCTGTCAAATCGTCGGGAAAGCAATGTATGATATTTGTCGTTTGTGAAGATTACTCTTGTCTCTGCTGCGTGTATGCCGGCCTTCTTTGCCAATAGGTGTGAGAAATGTTCCCAAAGCCCAGTATCATAATCATCTTTGCGGGACGGAAACTTTGCTATATGCAGAATTTTGCTCTCGTTAATTACGCTTGCCTTTGGACACGCTCCGCCAAGGGATGACCCCGGTTGTACAAGCTGCTCGATCCAGCGTCTTTCAGGCAGGTGATTCTCCTCTTCACTTTTTTCGATCTCAGAACTGGCAGCAATCAGTTCACGGATATCGGTTAACGGTGGTATCCGTAGAGATTCACTTGCATTGATATATTCTCCTTCCAAGGATTCCTTAAAACGGAAACCACCCATGCGGGAGTAGTCTTCGATTCCGACAAGATAGTCAAATGATGAAAGACGGCGGACTGGACGCTTCTCCTCTTTCGCCAGAATCTGTTCTCTGCGATTTATCAATGTGCGTCCCCATCTGTCTGGGAGGGCATCAGAAAAACATCCGAAAATATCCTTGCCCGGACTCGTGTATTGCTGACCGGGATAGTTGTTCAAGTCATCACTAAGAAACAGACCTCCATAGTCCTTGAGCCATTCATCATTATAGCAAAACCCATAACTGTCCGAGCCACGAAGTGATTCATAGCTCAGTTCTCCAATCAGCCTTGGTGCTTTCAGCCAATCAAAATCAGCAAACACATATAGTCGTTTCATGGCTTATTCTTTTTTAGATGCTCTCTCTCTCTTTTTCAAACTCAAATCCTGTAAAGCCTTTCCCATTGCGTCTTCTTTGGCAAGGAGAAGTATATCATCATCCAGTTGAAGCGCATAGAGAACCCTGAGATAAATGCCGATAGCCACTGTCGGTGCACCCTTTTCTATTCGGCCAACCGTAAGCGGCGAGCAGGTTGCGCGTTCGGCAACCTGAGCCATGCTGAGATTCCTGCGCAGTCTTGCCAGTTTGATCTGCTCTCCTACTATCTGCATCTTCTGCTCCAGTTTTCTTGGCAACTTGGTGCCCATTGTATTCTTTGCCATATTCAACATATCATATAATATGCAAATATACTACTTTTCATCTATTTAATGATGTATTATAGGTAAAAATTGCAGGAATGGAAGATGTGATATTTAAGTGGTTCTACACTTTTTCCAGCGAATAAATCAAATTAGTCACATTTATTCAAACGAATCAGACTCCATTTATACACTTTTCCATCAAAATTGAGGCTTGAGAACTACACTTTTCCATGAAATCATTACCTTTACTTTATCCCCGTATTCATATATACGTTCATTAAAGTAAAGTCAAAATGAGGGAAGAAAAGAAATGGCTGCGCCATGAAAATGGACTCAGCCATTTTTCTCTTTTGTCTGCAAATCTTGTAAGCAATCTGGTTGTAAAGGTCAGTCCCCAACGGCCACTTCAATCAAGCACCAAATACCTCACTTGGAATCCGAAAATATCCGTGAATCCATCCTCAATTTTACAGCCCATTTTGGCGAAATAAACCCCGACATGCCCTATCTTTGCAGACGAGGTCAGTCAGGGCTCAAAAGGGAGATTTTTGCCTTTTTTCCCTCTGTTCGGAGAGGGACGATGAAAAAAAACGTTAAATCTTCGATTTTTCGCAAAAAAACAAGTAAATTTTTGAGTAGTCTACCTTTTAAGGCATAAACTATTGATAATCAACGAGAACATAATGATGCATCGGAAATGTGCCGCAATTTCACAAAAGATGCTATTTTGGACTAAATTACATGCTTATATCTCACCATAAATTTTATTATTGGATGGAAAATTAAAGTCCGACTCTTGCTATGAGCCGGACATAAAACGCCAATGCTTATATTATGAATATCAAAAATCGTTATTCAAATATTTTTGAGACATGCAAAAATAGCATAGGATTTACCGGAAACTTACTTTTGCCGCTGAAGAAGAAATCATATTCTCCAATATCAGTTGAATGTATGATTCCTTTTGGTCTCCCTGAAAATAGATATGATGTTCATTGAACTTCTTCTGTTTACTGTTCAAGTCTAATTCCGGGAAATCAACCCAATGCTTCACATCTTTCATCTCAGTATTCGAGATAATATAGCTATTCAAGGTAATACTTGCATCGTGCAATCCTGGTTCTATATCCTCACGGATAACTTTATGCAACTGAATTTTACTATCAGAAAAACCGTTTAGGTTCCTTATGCCTTTGGGATCTATAAACGACACATACTGATGCTCGCCTACGACAAGCCATACAATGAAATCAGGATAGAACCCGCTGTCATCAAAGAATCCGATACCTTTACGGCTCTTGTTGCGAAGCAGATACAACGATTTATCTGCAAAAAAAGCTGGATTATTATCAAAGAACCGTTGTATATCACACACAAAATCACGTTCGCCTTTGTTCAAAGCCACAGGCTGCACTTCAATGAGGATGCCGAGTTCCTTGTGGTTGAAGTTCGATTCATTCAGATACAGTAAGGGCTGATACAAGTGTCCTGCTATATACAGAGCCTCAAAATCATTCGAATTTGCAATCCTGATTGACTTTGAGAAAGTGCCTTCAGTTAATTCCTGTTTTAGCTTATTGATTGCCTTGCAGAATCCAGCCTCATCCTCGTTCTTGAACAATTCCTTGTGCATAAGAACGCGATATTCCTCCTCAAAATTGGGATGGCTACTGTCAAGGTATGCAGTCTCCACATTCTGGCTCATCCAACGGCTTTTCGCATTGTTATAAACCTTCTCCACATAGCCCTTCAACAGAGTGACAAGAATATCATGCCACATAGCCGTCTGGCTGCCAAAATCTGTGAACAACATCTGGGGTTCGGGAATAAACAGCGTATACCAACTGCTATCCATAGCAACCTCCCGAATATCTTCGGAAGAGACGCACAGATTATACCAGCTACGCTCATTTTTGTAGTCTACTATAGCAAAATATACCTTGTTCCAATCAACGAATGCGAGATGCTCCGGTGTTAATATAGCTTTATGCAAGGTAGTATTTGTCTCGTCAAGAATACTCTTTCGACCCGCACTGCGCATCGCTTGTATTTTGGGATAATAATCAAGCGTAACAGGTGTGTTACTCAGCATACCTGTTTTAATTATTACCTTCTCATCCTTCTTGAAATCACAACCGTCTTTTACTTTCAAGTATTTCAAACGCTTTCCTCTGAGATTGGCGACAGGCAAGACCGGCAGATCAAACTCCTCCCAATCCGAATCATTTGTCGGCAGGCCTTCATCTTCGATGAATTGCTTGAACTGCTCCATATAATCGGCCTTAATACCAAAAATATTGAGTGTCTCAAGGTTATGCATAAAACGAGGCTTGCTTTCAGGCTGAAGAGACGGATCCAAAGCAGAGGAGTGTTTCAGCGAAAACCGATAACCCTTCAAACGTACTCCTCGACCGAATAGCTGTATAATCTGACTACCTTCCGATTTGCCCACATTGAGCAAGCCCATGGTAGAAACACGCCACGACGACCATCCTTCCGTGAATTTCTTGCTACCTATAAGAATATTCAGACTGCTGTCGGGTTTGTTGATAGTGGCAAAAAGCGACTTTTCGGTAAAATCCTTGCTCATTACGTTAAGTCCGGCCTCCTCGCATTTCTTGGCAAGCGTACCACTGTCTCCAACATTGATAATGCCGAAGTATTCTCCATTACCGATGCGCATACCGATCTCGCCGTCCTTTCCTTTCAAGTTATCAAGATGCAACTGTGCACCTGCAACCGAGCAATGGAACACAAGCCCGAGCATATCATTGTATATACCTTCCGCCTCATGTTCCGGCAGGTTGCGCAGGTAGGCAAACTGACGCGCAAAAATAGGATGACCATACTTGTCATTCAAGCCGTCACTACCATGCAACAGATGGTCTATATTACTGATCGATGTCTGTTTATTTGCAATGAATTGCTGAAAGAATTTCAGGATAAAGACAATGTCGCTGACTTCCTGTGACCCGATACTTTTATCAGCAGTCACCGAGCCGCCGACAAAGACAGCAAGCGGATTTTCCAGAAGAAACGGACGTAAATCGGCCCGATTATCACGATACAGGCGCTGTTGCTCATAGAAGTTGAGCATACAAGCTGTCAGGTACATGATGAGTAGATTGTCGCTGAGCGAACTACCCCAATTGCTATTCATGTTTAGAATCTGGTAATCCTTGCCATAGCCATCATTATAGAAATAGTGATAGCTGTAGTCAAAAAGCGTAGCCTTGCCGTATTCGTGGAGCATATCCTTGCGTTTTGCTGCATTGCTGATTGCGGATATCGATTGACCGAAAGTCGCGCTATACTCAAACGAGAATCCTGTCTCACATAATTGATCGCGTCTTTGCTTCCATGCCTCACCGCCCGACCCGCGATGCCCTTCATCCACCAACACCAGGTTGTTACCCTCAAAAAAGCCCACAGCCACCGTCTTGTCACCGTCGGTATCTCCCAGTTTGGTAATCTCAAGGATATCGACATCATGGCCTGCAAACAGTCCACTTGCGGTATTTTTGTTGAATACGCCGGCTCCGATGTTACTCTTACGAAATTCTTCGAGGTGCTGGTTTGTCAAGCCCTCATTCGGCGTAATAAGAATGATACGATTGGGCTTTTGGCGATACTTCTCGGCATAATGGCGATATTGTAACACATTTACATGCATGAGCAATGTCTTGCCCGAACCCGTGGCCGACCAGAAAGCCACCTTGTTCAGGTCGGCTTCCGTGAAATCGGTCATACCGTGATAGGTCTTCGGATCGGCATTGAAACTCAACCGAAGATACGTGTTGATATCGGCAAGCAGCTTTTTCCTGTCGCTGAAATATTTGTCGAGATATATCTCCGTGAACAACAGGCTGAGGTACTGGAAATATTTCCACCTGACCTGAGCCTCGCGCTTCTCGCTGATTGCTTGGGTATGACGATATATGTTCTCGTCATAGGCCAATAACATCTCTTCGGTTAGCTCGCTGGTTGCAAACAACCGTGACAGAAGTTCTCGGTAGAAGTACGACACGTTATTTTCGTCCCAACCTTCCAATATGGGATCTTTCAAATGTTCGCTGAGGGCTTCCAGACTGGTTGCGCCGAACAGCGAGAGTATATAGCGATTGAGGACAAGCGAATTGCTCAGCTTGCCTTCAACCTGCGGTTGTCTTGTTTGTCTTTGTCCTCGTGGCATGATGCGTCCTCCGGTTTTAGCAATCTTCAAACATGCGTTTCGCAAACTCCTGCTCCGTGAGGACCACTTTCCATTGCTCTCCGTCGGTGCGCAGATTCTCCATGTTGTTGTCGCCGTTCACATAGATGCGGTCAAACTCCGTGTCGCGCGTAGAATAGCTCATACGACGGAAGGAGTCGTTCAACGCATCATTGTCCACCGTGTCGCAATCACGCCAGATGACCAGTGTGCGCTCTCCGCTTCGGGTCACACCATCGACTGTACAAATACCTTTCTTAGGGTAGAGGATGCTTGTCACATTCAAGCCGATCAGGTAATTGAAGGTTTCGATTACGTCGATCTTCTCCTCACGGGTTTCATTCTGCCGGGTGATACGCAGCTTCATGTTCCAGGGGTTTCTGAACCACTTCATATTGAAGAGCGAATCGCGGGTCTCTATGTCGAGCATATAGCCCAACACATAGCCGTCATAAAAGTCAGCGTTATCTTTGCTGATGTTTACCGGCTCTATGGTGAGGTTATTGAGCGTATCTTCGTACTGCTCCAAACGCATATATTTGAAACAATGGCTGCAGCCCTCACGTGACACAGGCTTGCCTCCGTCCCAATCCTTGCTGTAAATTACCTTTTGAATACGAGGCTTGGTTACCGTATCAAAATATTCTCCCATTTCACAAAGAATATACTTGCGCTTGCCTCCATCCTTTCGGTTAAGATTGATAACAGCATGTCCCGTTGTACCAGAACCTGCAAAATAATCAAGGATTAACGAATATCGCTCTGCTCCTGATACAGTCAAACAATCTTCTTCTGCAAATATTGATTTTGGATAAGAAAAGACTTCTTGCTCTCCAAAAATTCTTTTCAAAAGGTCCGTACCATGTTCAGTTGCCGAATATTTTTGAAGAATCCCAAAAAGTTGTAGGTTGGACACCTTCATTCTTTCTTCTACGACGATATATAAAGTATCGGCCATCTTTCTGCTTTTCTGCCTTAAACTCATCTACCTCATTTACAGCACGTTCTGCGCCAAAATACCAACGACCTTGACTTCCATCGTCTTTAATGGGGTATATTTCTATTTCATTTTCGAGCAAAACATCTTTGGTTATGTACTCTTGACTTACTTCATCATATTCCATTGCTGGTATTCGCATTTTACCACTATCTGTATTCAGCCAAATAGGATAGTACATTGTGGGGCGATTTTGTCTGAAAGAATTTGAACCTGCTTTTCGAAGTAATTCCCAAAAGAATACACCTTTTTCATCGCTTTCCCGATAACGATTATTCTGGTCATCAGAATGTTGCAATCTGTTAATTGCAGTAGACACTTCTTTTCTTGAAAAATAAGCATATTCGTGAGAAATGGCAAAACCGTTAGGAATCGGTCTTCCCGATGGTTTTATACGGATCCCTACAACCATAGGACTTTCGTTAAAAATACTTTCGAGTAAAATTCTCAATCGACTCCCTTCAACATCATCTATGGTAGTACATTGAATGCCATCCTTTTTAAGCAACTCTTTTCCTTCTAATAGTCTATCATTCAATAATGTCATCCAAGATGAACGTTTATAGCTATTTTTATAGGCTATTTCAGATGCAGAAGTATTGTATGGTGGATCGACATAAATACACTGTATCTGTTCTTTATACTTCCCCTGCAACAATCCCAGAGCCTGAAAATTCTCGGAATTAATCAGTAAACCATCGCACTGCTCATCGATATGATCGATAGAGGCGAGCAACGCATTTTTGAACTCCGCCGGAAAGAATTTCGTGTCGAGCACAAGGAAGGGATTCTCCTTGAGAAATTCCACTGTCAGGGGCACGGAATACGATGTCGTGAGCTGGTCGTGCTCAATTTCATCAATAGCAAACAGGCGCACCCATTCCTCACGCTGTGCATCGTTGGCGGCAATCTCGGCGTAGAATTTTTCCGGCACCCGATCGAGCGTGATACAATAGTTGGATTCCACGACAAACTTCTTTTTCAGCCACAGCCGTTTCTGATAATTCTCCAACGAAGCAAGGAAGGTAATGAGCTTCATGCCCACCCTCTTTATGGCCTTGATTACGGTGAGATGCTTCAGAAATTCATCGGGCGTGCGTGCATCGATATCGTCGATAACCAATATTTCGTTCTTGATGTAGAAATCGAGCTCGCGCGAAAGGAAACCTCCGAGATCCTTGTGAATAAAGTAATCGAACGTATTGCGGGCGACATAGTCATTCAAATGTTTCTGCAACAGAGTACGGGTGCGGTCGCTTTCGGTCGGACGCAGGGCAAGAACAGCCGCAAACTCAGCCGGGATGGCATCTTTGACTGTCTCATAAGCAGCTTCGATAAGCCCCTTTTGCTTGGTCGCCTTCGGGTACAATTCGTAGGTGAAGTATATATGCAACGTATTGCCGATAACTTCGACAGGCGTCTCCTCGCACAGCGCAAAACGACGCTCCATATTGTTCTGGGCCACATTGTTGTTTTGCTCAGTGGTAGCCTCACGCAAGGTAAACTCGCAGAATTTATCGCCATCGACAGCAAAACGGT
>UMAO01030830.1_pt1 | contig 12172 bp, 9 predicted proteins | sample 1963741 | NCBI WGS metagenome assembly UMAO01 (sample SAMEA4835919, study PRJEB28245) | human gut metagenome | biome: gut microbiome; material: fecal sample | place: Denmark | collected 2008
CTCAGCGGAGCTCAGGCCGGCATTGCTGGCAGCATCCGCAAGGGCAACGTGACGGTTCAGGGTTCGCCCGCAGTTGATGCCAAGGTATTTGCCCGCGCCAGTGTCGTTTATAAGAATCTGCCGGAGATGTACCGTGATTTCAACCGCATGAAGGAGGAAATAGAAGAATTAAAGAAGAAGTTGAATATGTAATGGCGGCTTCGGAACTATGAGCCAGTCTGTGTTTGTTGGCGCTCCAGGCATGAAAGCCTTTTAGTGATGGCGTGCAATTGAATTGCGCTTAGTGGCCATTCTGTTGTGCGTGTGGCAAACAGCGCGGAAGAAAGCGGAAGGGAAACCCATTTAGAAAAGTGCGGTCTTCTGTTTCTTTGAAAATACAGGCGGGTTTATACCTGACGCAGAGAGTTCTGTCATTATTCAAATAAGCAATTTTATGTCAAAACAAAAAACCTTGGGAGGTAGTTTCTCCCTGTTTGGAAAAGGACTACATACTGGATTGAATCTTACGGTGACTTTCAATCCGGCTCCCGAAAACCACGGATATAAAATACAGCGCATCGACCTCGATGGACAGCCAATCATTGAAGCCATTGCTGAAAATGTTGTCGACACATCGCGCGGCACTGTTGTTGCCAAGGGTGATGCCCGTTGCAGCACCATCGAGCATGGTATGGCTGCCCTTTATGCTATGGGCATTGACAACTGTCTTATTCAGGTGAACGGCCCAGAATTTCCAATCCTCGACGGTAGTTCAAAAATGTATGTTGAAAACATCCGCCGGGTTGGTATCGAAGTGCAGAATGCGCCAAAGGACTTTTATGTCATCAAGAAGAAAATCGAATTCCGCGACGAGGAAACAGGCTCTTCCATCATTATTTTGCCAGATGAGCAGTTCTCCATCACGGCCATGATTTCTTTCGACTCGCAGTTCATCAACAGCCAGTTTGCCACGCTCGACAGCATGGAAGACTTCTCTGAGGAAATTGCCTCAGCCCGCACATTCGTGTTTGTCCGTGAAATCCAGCCCCTGTTGAAAGCCGGTCTGATCAAGGGCGGAGACCTCGACAATGCCATCGTGATTTATGAAAAGCAGATTTCTCAGGAAAGTCTCGATGAGTTGGCCGACTATATGAAAGTTGAGCACAAGGATGCAACGAAGTTGGGATACCTCAACGACCAGCCACTTGTTTGGCGCAACGAGCCAGCCCGCCACAAACTTCTTGACATCATCGGCGACATGGCGCTTATCGGTCGCCCCATCAAGGGACGCATCATTGCCACTCGTCCTGGACACACCATCAACAACAAGTTTGCCCGCCAGATGCGTCGCGAAATTCGCGCACATGAAATTCAGGCGCCAAACTATGATCCGAACGACACGCCGCTGATGGATGTTAACCGTATCCGCGAACTCCTTCCGCACCGCTACCCGATGCAGTTGGTCGACAAGGTCGTAGAGACGGGTTCCAACTACATCGTAGCCATCAAGAACGTGACAGCCAACGAGGCTTTCTTCCAGGGACACTTCCCGCAGGAGCCCGTGATGCCAGGCGTTTTGCAGGTTGAAGCCATGGCCCAGGCCGGCGGATTGATGGTGCTCAATTCGGTTGAAGAACCTGAGCGTTGGAGCACTTATTTCTTGCGCCTTGACAATGTGAAATTCCGCAAGAAAGTGGTTCCGGGCGACACACTGATTTTCAGAGTGGAACTCATTGCCCCCATTCGTCATGGCATTTCAACCATGCACGGCTTTGCTTTTGTTGGGGAAACCATTGTGATGGAAGCCACCTTTACCGCGCAAATAGTGAAAAACAAATAACGGAAGAACCCCCTATCCGTCAGGGAGTTGTTCTCTTCTATAAAAGTAGGTGTTCAAATGGACACCTACTTCATACTTAAAATCTTTACTGAACACTTACTTATGAACAAAATAAGCCCTTTAGCCTTTGTAGACCCCGAGGCGAAACTCGGCGATAATTGTGAAATCGGTCCGTTTTGCTTCATCGACAAGAACGTTGAAATCGGCAGTGGAAACCGCCTGATGAACAGTGTAACGCTTCTGTCGGGAACTCGTATGGGGAAAAACAACGTTATCTTCCCAGGAGCGGTCATTGGTGCCATCCCTCAGGATTTGAAATTCCGTGGCGAAGAAACCACGGCAGAAATCGGCGACAACAACACCATCCGTGAGAACGTCACCATCAATCGAGGCACTGCCGCCAAGGGTTGCACCATCGTTGGCAGCAACAACCTTTTGATGGAAGGTATGCACGTGGCCCACGACGTATGTGTGGGCAGCGGCTGTATCATTGGTAATTCCACCAAGATTGCCGGTGAGGTTGTGGTGGACGATTTCGCCATCATCAGCGCCAATGTTTTGGTGCATCAGTTCTGCCATATCGGTAGCTACGTAATGGTTGGTGGCGGTACGCGCACAGGTCAAGACATTCCTCCTTTCACCATGGCGGCACGCGAACCAGTGGCCTATTGCGGTCTCAACTTGGTTGGCTTGCGCCGTCGCGGCTTCACGCCCGAATTGATTGAAAATATCCACAACACCTACCGTCTGCTCTATCAGCGCGGCAAGTTGCGTGAAGAATGTCTCGCTGAAATCCGCGAGCAGGTGCCGATGAGCCCGGAGATTGAATACATCCTCGAGTTTGTTCATAGTTCCAAGCGAGGCATCATCAAATAATTCAGGCTACTTAACTGTCCATTTTTTTGTGTCGTGACGTCAGTTTCCGCTGTTTGTCACGCGGCAGGGATGAGTCCGTGTTTCGGGGCAGTCGTCAAGACAACCGCCAAAGGCCCATCCGTAAAACACACAGACAACCATGTTATACAAAATAAAGTTCATTTCAGAAGAAGTCGACGGGTTTTTCCGTGAATTTGAAATTGACAGCGACTCCACGTTCCTTGACCTCAACAAGGCCGTGCTCGGTTATTGCAACTATCCCGACGACCAGATGACCTCGTTTTATGTTTGCAATCGCGAATGGGAGCGTGGCCAGCAAATCACGCGCGAGGATATGAGCTATCCCGGCGATGAGGAAAACGACCTCTATCTGATGGAGAAGACGCCGCTGAGCGATTTCATTGACGACAAGGGCCAGCGTTTTGAATTTGTCTTCGACCCATTCTCTGAGCGCTCGTTTTATTTGCAGGTCAAGGAAATCATTCCAGGCCAGCACCTTGATGCTCCAAAGTTGTTGCGTTCCGCCGGCGATGCTCCCGAACAGTTGGCGCAGCTGGATGTTGACCCCGTTCCGACGCCCGTGAAAGGAGCGAAAGCTGGAGCCGAACCAGTCGATGAGGAAGAAGACGACCTCTTCTATGGCGACAGCGGTTTCAACAGCGACGATTTTGACCCAGAAGGGTTTGAATTTACAGAAGGCCAGCCCTATTGATTGTGGGGATAATTGTGTCGGCTTCATCGGCTTCAAATGTTCCTCTCAGACAATCAGAAATGTTTGCATGACAGGACAAGAATCCGTGCAGCACATCCCTTCGGCTCGATAATACTGACCACTTTCACCATTACTTACAAAGAGAATATAATCCAACCATTTGCTCATAGACCAGCTTGCCTTGAGTTGACAGAGAAAACATCAACCAGTTGTTCCTTGCTTCTGTCAGTTTAAGACAAGCTGGTTTTCTTCAAGGCGGTAAGTAGGTGGTCAAAATTATTTTTATATATGTGCTAAGAGCATTATTTTTACATTTGAAACGTCCTCTCGGGCGCATCTACTTACCTTGTTTTCAGTCGCAATGCCCGCATTGCTCCTTCACCCAAGGTGGCGTATCTGCATCCCGATAGAACATTTCAAATGTAAAAATAATTCTGACCACCTACTTATGCGCCATTCGTGGGAACAGCGGATGATGGTGTTGGCATGTCTCCCTCTTCCCTTTTGGTGCTTCGTAGACGATGCCACCTTTTTCATTAAAACAGAGGAAATATTGAAAACGCTAATTGTTATTATAGGGCCGACGGGCATTGGAAAAACGGCCTTGAGTCTTGATGTCGCAGAGTCGCTCGGATGTCCCATCCTTAGTGCCGACTCGCGTCAACTTTATCGCGACCTCCCCATCGGCACCGCTGCGCCAACAGCGGAAGAGCAGGCCCGTGTGAAGCACTATTTCGTGGGGCAGTTGGGGTTGGAAGAATACTACAGTGCCGCCCGCTACGAAGAAGCCTGTTTGCAGGTCATCGAAAGCGAATTTGCAAAGCATGATGTCTTGGTGCTCACAGGCGGTTCGATGCTCTATGTGGATGCCGTGTGTAATGGCATAGACGACATACCGACCATCAACGAACAAACGCGCCAGTGGATGCGTGAACGTTTTGAAAAGGAGGGGCTTCCCGCTTTGGTCGAAGAACTCAGGCAACTCGATCCCGAATATCATGCCATTTGCGACCTTCAGAATCCGAAGCGCGTGGTGCATGCCCTCGAAATCTGCCACCAGTCGGGCCACACCTACACTTCTTTTCGTGTCGGCGTGAAAAAACAGCGTCCCTTCCGCATTCTGAAAATCGGTTTGCGGCGCGAGCGCGACGACCTCTTTGCCCGCATCAATGCCAGAGTGGGATTGATGGTGGAGCAGGGACTGCTTGACGAAGCTCGCCGCGTCTTGCCTTATCGCCATTGCAATTCCCTCAACACCGTGGGCTACAAAGAACTGTTTAAACATTTTGATGGAGACTGGGAGCTTGATTTCGCGTTAGACCGCATGCGCAAGAATACCCGTGTCTATGCAAAAAAACAGATGACCTGGTTTAATAAAGACCCTGAAATCCATTGGTTTCATCCCGACAATGAAGCCGAAATAAGAAATTTTATACAAAATCAGACGGATTACCCGTGCTGAATTGATTACTTTTGCACCATGTTGTCCTCTCAGCGGCAACGTGAAGATAAGTAGATGCTCAAAATTAGTTTAGATATCAAACAGGTTTCCCCTGCATGGATACTATAAAATAATTTTGAACACCTACTTACAATCGGGTGGTGAAACAATCCGCTGTTGTTTCATGGAACTGTGACGTTAGTCCGTCCCCTTCCTCCGCCTTATTATCCATATATCTACCTTTTACAATCATGAGCAAAATCTTCGGCGGCTTGCTGCATTGCGTAGCCTCAGCGTTCCGTTTCATCAGAAAGAGTATAGTTGCAGTATGGCGATGGTATAAAAGTCTTTACCGAGAGAAAAAATGGTGGTACAAACTCATCGTGTTTTTCCTCAGCATGATTGTGCTGGCATTCCTTTATGTCAACGCCGTCATGTTTAATTTCCTATGGCTTTTCGGCAAATCGCCGACGGCCCACGACATCATGCACCCTGAAAATCCAGAGGCCTCCATCATTTACACGGCCGACGGAAAAGTCATGGGCAAGTTCTTCGACGAAAACCGCCAGTCGGTTGTCTACGATTCCATCAATAACAACTTCTTCCAGGCCTTGGTGTCGACAGAAGACGAGCGCTTCTTCTCCCACAACGGCATCGACTTTAAGGGACTTGTTGCGGCAGCCAAAGACGCCACACAGGGACATGCACGTGGTGCCTCGACCATCACGCAGCAGTTGGTGAAAAATATGTTCCGCATCCGTTCCAATTCACAATACGGCACGGGCCTCGTCGGCAAGATTCCCGGCGTTGGCATCGTGATTATGAAGACGAAGGAAATGGCCATTGCCGTGCAGCTTGAGATGCTCAACGAGAAAGACAGCATCTTGATGATGTATGCCAACACCGTTGATTTCGGGTCGAACGCTTTTGGCATCAAAACGGCTGCTAAGACCTATTTCAACAAAGCTCCTTCGGAACTCAAGATTGAGGAATCGGCAGTGCTGGTCGGCCTGCTCAAAGCCACGTCGACCTATAATCCGCGCATCAATCCCAAGCGCAGTCTCGAACGACGCAATCTCGTGCTCCGCAATATCTATGAGCATCGTAGAGAAATGGAGAAACATTTCGGCCACGCTGCCATCAAGACAAAGGCTCAGCTCGATTCGCTTCTGAAAACGCCTTTGGAACTGAATTTCAGTGTTGAGAGTGCTTATGACGGTAAAGCCCTCTATTTCCGCCAGGCGGTTGCTGAATATATCAAGGAAAACTGTCCGCAGCTCGACCCTTATACCGATGGTCTGAAAATCTACACCACGCTCGACAGCCGCATGCAGCGCTATGCTGAGGAAGCTGTCAATGAGCAGATGAAGAAAGTGCAGCAGAGTTTCGACAACCATTGGCGCGGTATCGGCGACCCGTGGCGCGATGAGAAGGGAAATCTGATTCCTGGTTTCATCGAGCGAATTGCCAGCACCACGGAAGCCTATCAAATTCTAAAGGCGCGTTTCCCGGAAAATCCTGATTCTGTCAATTATTACCTCAACAAGCCCCACAGCGTCAAACTCTTTGACTATAACGGCGGCCACACGGAGGAAATGAGCACAATGGACTCCATACGCTATATGGTGAAGTTTATGCACACTGGCTTTGTTGTTATGGAACCCGCAACAGGTGCCGTTCGTGCTTATGTCGGAGACATTGACTTCAAGGCGTGGAAATACGACAAGGTGAAGGCCATGCGCCAGCCTGGTTCAACTTTCAAACTCTTCGTTTATGCCACAGCGATGAAGCAGGGCTGGACGCCAAGCGATGCGCGTCTGAAAGACACCTACATCCGCATGGAGGTTTATGATAAGAGGAAAGACACCACCACCGTTTGGCAGCCCCATAACGCCAACGGCACATTCTCTAATGCCAACCTGCCTCTGCGCTCTGCCTTTGCACAGAGTGTGAATACCATCGCCGTGAAACTCGGCCAGGAGGTGGGCATACCGAATGTAGTGGAAACCGCCCACGAAATGGGCATCCAGTCGAAGCTCGACGCAACGCCTTCTTTGCCGCTCGGTTCGAGTGATGTCAACTTGTTCGAACTCGTCAACGCCTATGCCACGGTGGCCAACAACGGAGTGCATGTTGATCCCGTTTTGGTGACAAAGATTGTTGACCGCAACGGCACGGTTGTTTATGAAGCCCAACCGCAGACAATACAGGCCCTTGATGCCCGTGCTGCGTTCTATATGCAGAAACTCCTGGAGGCTGGTGTCAGAGATGGTGGCGGCACTTCGCAGGCCCTTGGCAGTTCGATGTATATGGGCTCCTTCAATGGTAAAATTGATTTCGGCGGCAAGACCGGAACGTCCAACAACCATTCCGATGCTTGGTTTGTTGGTGTCACGCCCGCTTTGGTGGGTGGCGCCTGGGTGGGCGGTGAATACCGTAGTATTCATTTCCGTTCCGGACGCTTGGGACAGGGCAGCCGCACGGCTCTGCCGATTTTCGGCCTCTTCATGAATAAGGTGCTCAAAGACCCTGCTTTGGCCCCCATCTATTTGAAGAAATATCCCCCTGCTTCGGCAGATATTGACCCTTCAACCTATCAGCGAACCTATTATCAGGCTCCTGTCAGAAACGACTCTCTCAGCACCGATTCCCTCCATCATGGCGGTGAAGATATCGAGGCTGGTGATGCTGGCGAGGCCAGACAGGGTGAAGGGGCAACACATAAGCGCCGCGAAGGTGAAGCCACAGAGACGTCGCATGGCGGTCAGGGCATGGACGCTGGAAGGTCCAACCATCGCCAGGAAGAATATTTTGAGTGATGTGTAAATATCAATCCATACATAGAAAAACCGTTGGAACTGTCTTTTGAGTTCCAACGGTTTTTTGTGTCATGTGGCAAAGCCTAAATTTACGTCAATCAAGGGCGCTTATAAAAAAGAATGCTTTGGGCAGAAAATCTGACTTCCTTCAACCTCGCTTTTTGTCGCCTCACCGCGCAGTGATGTGAAAGCAGGCTTGTCGCGATTCATAGCGAACGTAGCATGTGCCCATCATGCGTTGGTCGCGCAACACCTCAGAGAGAATGTCCTTCAGGCGTCCGTCGTATATCCTTCGTTCGCCCTTGTCATTTTCGTCTGCAACGCGATAAAAGCAATTGTAGCAGATATCGAACGTTGTGCCGAAGCGGTGGCAGCTGTTTTCCGACGCGTTACTGTTGACGCGGCGCAGTTTTGTTACGTCCTTGTCCGTGCGGAGCACCGAACTGACAATGATTTTGTGAAACGGATAGCCCTTCCTTTGCAAAGAGTCGATGAAGCAACGCGAAATCTCATTGAGCAGACGCTGGGCGCGGGGAACAAGATAAGGGATGGAGTGGGAGAGATGTTGCACCCTGTAAAACGCGTTGTCGTTGATGTACACGAGGTCTTTCTTGCGTCGCTGCGCCTCTTCCCTGTCAGCAATCTGCGAGATTCCCAGCCGCTGTGCCGTTGCCAGTTGCACGTCGTTCATGTCGGGGAAACAGTCCTTGTAGTTGCCAACGCCCCGAATCTTATTCTTCACCGGTGTGCCGTCGGCATGCTTCAGTACGAGCGGTTTGCGTGGCATGGAGAGCAGGCGGTCGACGTGGCGGCTGTGGATGATGATAGTGTCGTCTGTTGTTGGCAATCTTCCCTTTGTTAGAAAACAAGCATTGTCGGAGCAACCGCCACAGCGCACGGCAAGCAAAATCAGCAAGCAGCAGGCAACGGCGCCTTTTATGTATAACCTCGTGAGATGGTATCCGTTGTTCATAAGTAAAATTTTAGAAATCGCATACAAAAGTACAAAAATCGCTTGTTTTCTCCTACAAAAAGTGTAATTTTGCAGGCGTCTAATAAGAGAATAAGCCAGAATTTGTGGGCGCTTGGAAATCGCCGATAAAAGCCGATTCAACCGTTTCGCCCTGTTCATCCAACTCCTTACAGAAAAAAGACCATAGATACCCGTATGATAGAAAAACATTATCTCCTTGAAGAAGCGGACCCCGCCGTCTTTTTCGGCGTTAACAATGCCAACTTGCGCCTGCTGAGAGCCCTCTATCCCAAAATGCGCATCATCGGCCGCGACAACGTCATCAAGGCTATGGGAGGTGAGGAAGATATGGCATCTTTTGAGGAGACATTCAATACGCTGCAAAAACATTGTGCAAAATATAATCTTCTCTCGGAAGAAGATGTCGTCAACATCGTCAAGCGCCATCATGTCAATGATGAAGCGTCGGGCGATGTTATTGTTTACAGCACCAGCGGCAAGCCCATTACGGCGCGAAGCGAAAATCAGCGCCGCTTGGTGACGGCCTACAATGAAAACGATATGCTCTTTGCCATCGGTCCGGCCGGATCGGGAAAAACATACACGGCCATCGCACTGGCTGTTCGCGCCCTGAAAAACAAGGAAGTGAAGAAAATCATTTTAAGCCGCCCCGCAGTGGAGGCCGGCGAGAAATTGGGCTTCCTGCCGGGCGATATGAAAGACAAAATCGATCCCTATCTTCAGCCGCTCTACGATGCGCTCCAGGAGATGATTCCCGCCGCAAAATTGCAGGAATATTTAGACACTAATGTCATTCAGATAGCCCCCTTGGCTTTTATGCGCGGACGCACCCTGAATGATGCCGTTGTTATTCTCGATGAAGCACAGAACACCACCTCTGCGCAAATCAAGATGTTTCTCACGCGCATGGGCTGGAACACCAAGATGATTGTGACGGGCGACCGTACGCAAATCGACTTGCCGCCTTCGCAGAAATCTGGACTCATCGAGGCCGTGCGCATCCTCTCGGGCGTGTCTGGCATTGCTTTCATCGAAATGAACAAGCGCGACATCGTGCGCCATAAACTCGTAACGCGCATTGTGGAGGCCTACGACCGCGACAGTGCGATGCGTAAGGAAGCCCGTCTCTCAGAGCAGAAAAGCGAGGCGACAGCGAAGCCGGAGGAAGGCGTGACGGAGGAAACCTCCCGAGAAGACTAATTTGAGGAAGTGGCAGACAACAGGCACTTTCCCGTGTCTGCGACGGAGACACACCAGAAAGAACAACCCAACAATAACGTAATACAATGAGTGCTTTAACAAAAACAGATTTCAATTTCCCTGGTCAGCAGAGCGTGTACCACGGAAAAGTGCGTGACGTCTATCACCTCGGCGACCGTTTGGTCATGGTGGCAACCGACCGTATTTCAGCCTTCGACGTGATTCTTCCAAAGGGAATCCCTTTCAAAGGCCAGGTGTTGAACCAGATTGCAGCCAAGTTCTTGGATGCCACAGCCGACATCTGCCCCAACTGGAAGATGGCCACTCCCGATCCAATGGTCACGGTCGGTGTCCTCTGCGAGGGCTATCCTCTTGAAATGATTGTTCGCGGCTATCTTTGCGGCAGCGCATGGCGTGCATATAAATCAGGTGTTCGCGAAATCTGTGGCGTGAAACTGCCAGAGGGAATGAGAGAAAACGAAAAATTACCGCAACCCATCATCACGCCGACCACAAAGGCTGAATATGGTGAACACGATGCCGACATCTCAAAGGAGGAAATCCTCTCTCGCGGATTGGTATCTCCAGAGGAATACGCTGTGCTCGAAAAATACACCTTGGCCTTGTTCCAGCGTGGCACGGAAATCGCTGCCAAGCGCGGATTGATTCTCGTTGACACCAAATACGAGTTTGGAAAGCACAACGGCACCATCTATCTGATGGACGAAATCCACACGCCCGACTCCAGTCGCTATTTCTATGCAGAAGGCTATGAAGAGCGTTTCGAAAAGGGCGAAGCCCAGCGTCAGCTCTCCAAGGAATTCGTTCGCGAATGGTTGATGGACAATGGTTTCCAGGGAAAAGAAGGACAGACGGTTCCTGAAATGACCGACGAAATCGTCAAGAGCATCTCCGATCGCTACATCGAACTCTACGAACATATCACGGGCGAGACCTTCGTTTGTGAAAACGATGAGGATTTGGCCGCACGTATAGAGAAGAATGTGACCGAATATTTGACGAAGTAAAATCTGTAAGCAGGTGGTTGAAATCTTTAACAATCACCTGTTTGCCAATTTATAAAGCCCCGTGCCATTTTGCGATGTTCTGCAAGATGGCACGTTTTTTTATAGGCGTTTCTACCATAGAACCAGAGGAAGTAAGGCCTGGCAGCGGCGGCTATGCGACTGGTGACAAATATCAAAACCAACAAAGAAATAAGGCATAAGAATAGAACTCCTTGCTCCCTCAAAATGGTTCAAGTTATTTTTTTACCATTACTCACCATTACTTTACTGCGGATAGAAGGGGCTGATTCAAAAAAGTTTGTTAACTTTGTCGTTTAAGGGGTATTCTGAAAATCCGTTTTTGAAATCCAATCACTTCTGCCGACGATGCCTCTCCCCTCAGAGACCATTCGGCGTTGCGGGATTCTGTCGTGCGGCGTGCCTCGTTTCTTCAAGGCGTGTCATGTCGTTTCCGATAGAGCACACGATTCAATGTGTCGAAACACGGAATATCAGCCCTCTTATTGAAATAACCCAAGACAGCCAAGCGTTGCCCCTCCTTCCTGGCCGAAGCTTTTCCCTGGGGTCGCGCATAGAGGCGTCGGAATATAATACACCAAGACAAGGAAATGTCAGATTCAAAGCAAAATATAAAAACATCCAGATTCAAGATAATCCAAATTCCCAAAATGGTTGATGAGCGTGGAAGCCTGTGCGTGGTCAATGGCGACGAGGACTTCCCGTTTGAAGTGAAGCGCGTGTTTTGGATTTTTGGCGTACCGTTTGGCGAGTGTCGTGGAAAGCATGCCCATCAAACGTGCGCTGAAGTGGTAGTGCCCGTGAAAGGAAGCCTCACCGCCCGTATCACAGACGCTAACGGCACAACCGACATCCGCCTTAGCAATCCCTCAGAGGCATTGTACATCCCCGAAATGGTGTGGTGTGAATTTATGGATTTCTCGGAAGACTGCGTGTGTCTTTGCTTGGCCTCGGAAGCCTATGAGCCGAAAGGATATATCAACAGTCTGGAAGAATATTTGAAGGAGGTTCAACAATGAAAGCCGTTGCCTATGAAGAAGGGTATGCTGCGACTTGGGACCAGTTTGTACGTGAATCGAGAAACGGCACCTTCCTTTTCCAACGCCCTTTCATGGAATACCACAAAGACCGCTTCGAAGACGCTTCCTTGCTCTTCCTTGATGAAAAAGGCGGTGTGAGGGGCCTGCTACCAGCCAATGTCCGGAGCGACAAAGGATTGGTTCAGTCCCACGGCGGCCTGACATACGGCGGCCTGGTGCTCGGCG
>UMAO01021848.1_pt1 | contig 12094 bp, 8 predicted proteins | sample 1963741 | NCBI WGS metagenome assembly UMAO01 (sample SAMEA4835919, study PRJEB28245) | human gut metagenome | biome: gut microbiome; material: fecal sample | place: Denmark | collected 2008
CAAACATATTATTAACAAATAACGATAAATAAACCAAAATTGCATAGAAAAAGAGCACCTCAATCGAGATGCTCTTAAATTCTCTAAACATAGAAAGTCTTAATTACTTTCTCTTAAACTGCCTTGCCTTCATTGTTACTTCGTCAGAAGCAGGGAATGTGTTCTTATACTTGATTAAAAGAGTTGCACTCTTATCCTTGATAACTGCTACATTTGCATGGTTTACAGCTACCTCTGCAACCATATCATACTCAGCCTTAGTAATTTCCTTAGTCTTAGTATTGATTGTGCAAGTAACGGTACCGCCCTTATATGTAACCTTAATGTTATCCTCTGCTGTACCCTGAGCAAATGAAATAACGTCGATTTGTGCAACAGTTGCACTGATATCACCGAGAACCTCGAAGAAGTTACCCTGTGAATCCTCGCCTCTCATACTCATTTCAGCAGCCTTTGGCTGAATTACCATTGTGATAGTTCCGTCGCCGTTATCTGTAATGTTAGCATCAAGAACATCCTCGCCCTTAACATATGACTTTGTAAAGTCCTTTTTGCCGGGATCTTTCTCGTTAACATTGTAGTTATCAAGCTTAGGGTTACGGTTGTTACAAGGAACAAGACCGTAAATATTTGGCTTAAATAAGCCGTCAACAATACCCGGAACGAGCTTGTTAATAACAGCATTTTCCTTGCCGTCAATCATAACCTTACCTACATTAATTTTCTCATCACCGAGGAGCTTGTAGAAAGTCTCAGTCTGACCCTTATCATTGACATACTCGGCAGTAAGAGTCTTAGTGTAATCATAAGCCTCTTTATAATAGTTAGCAACATCTTCGAGTGACTTAAACTCAACTCCGCCGTATTTGCCTGCCTCAAATGACTTTTCAAGAACAGAAGTATCTTCTGAAGAACCGGCTTCTTCGCCCTCTGCTTGTTTCTTCCAACTGCCGTCCTTAATTTGGTGAATAGCCTTAATGGCACCTTCAGTTACGTAATTTACTTTTGCACATCCTGCAAATGAGCTTGCAATTAATCCTGTAGCAAGTACAAGGCACAAGCCTTTTTTCACATATTTGTTCATTTTCAGGGTTCCCCTTTCAGAATTATACGAATTCGTTTTATAAAACGCTACATATTAAATTTATATTAAATCTCACAAAATGTCAATAGAAATTTTAAAATTAAGTCATAATTTTTAAAAATTTAATTTTTACATTGAGATTTATACATTATTATGATATACTATTTTGATGAAAACAGACTACAGTACAGTATTTTTAATATATTTTTCAAGGAGTGATAAATAATGAGATGTAAAAACTGCGGCGCAGACAACGATGACAACAGATACATATGTGAGGTTTGCGGCTCTCCTCTTTATGACGAAAGCGATTTTGACAATGCAAACGGTATTGACGACGACAGAACTCAAACCTTTAAAGCAGTAAACGAGCCGAATAATCAAGTTCAAAACCGAAACGATAACTATAATGATTATGATAAAGAAAATCAGTATAATAATCAATATAATAATCAAAAAAATAACGAAAGCAAAAAGAAAAATAAAGGTGCCGAAAAGAAAAGCATCATAGTTATTGCCGTTCTTGCGGTTATTCTTATTGCAATCATTGCTTCTGTTGCAGCAATTGCTCATAACAAGAACAAAGACAATACCACATCTTCAAACCTTACTAAAATTTCTACACAGTCTGATTCTACAAGCGACAAATACAGCACCACAGAGAAAAAGACTACAGAAAGCACAACCGAATCAACTACCGAAAAAACCACCAAGCAAACCACTGCTTCCCTTTGGATAATCAACACAAGCTCAAGCGGAGGCGGCGAAGCAGAGGGCGACGGCAAGTATGAAAACGGCAAAAAGGTTACTCTTGTTGCAAGAGCTGACGACGGATACAAGTTTGACGGCTGGTATTCAAACGGAGTCAAAGTAAGCAGCAAGGAAGAATACACCTTCACTGCTAACCAAAATGCAAGCTTTTCAGCACAATTCTCACCTGTTGAAACTCAAGCGCCTGAAACAACCGCTTCAAATTCAGGCAGTGACTTTGTTTTCGGCGAGTAATACAAGTAATCAAATAATATAGGTATAAACATAATAATAAAGAAAAGAGATAAAAATGACAAAGGGCGAATCAGCTAAAGAAAATTTTATGAGCGGTCTTAACTGCTCGCAAGCGGTTGCCGCTGCTTTTGCAGAAGAAATGAATATGCCAAAATCGCTTGTTGAAAAATTAACTGTTGGCTTCGGCGGCGGAATGGGCAGAATGAGAGAGGTTTGCGGAGCCGTTTCCGGTATGACCTTCGTTATCTCTGCACTTTATGATGATGATAAGTCAGAAATTTATAAGCGAGTTCAAGCTGTTGCAAATGAATTTAGAGAGGAAAACGGCTCAATAGTATGCCGTGAGCTTCTCGGTCTTTCAAAGCCCGGCCCCGATTCGCCGCTTGCCGAGCCTCGCACAAAGGAATACTATAAAAAACGCCCATGCCCGGAGCTTGTGGAGCTTGCCGCAGATATTCTTGAAAAATATATTTCAAATAATCCATATAAAAAATAAAAAAAGTGTTGCATTTTTGTTTTATTTGTGTTATATTATCTAAGCACAAAAACGTGCAACACATAAATGCGCTGGTAGCTCAGCTGGATAGAGTGACTGGCTACGAACCAGTAGGTCGGGGGTTCGAGTCCCTTCCAGCGTACCAAAAACGAGGAATGTTCTTTAGAATGTTCCTCGTTTTTATTATGTTGTGAAAGTGTGCGAGAATACTCTTTATTTCGGGGTCCCCACAAAGTCAAAGACTTTGTGGGGAGAGGAGAAACATACGAAGTGTTTGTTACGATTTTGCTCTGCAAAATTGTTTAAACACGGAGTGTGTTTCGACGAAGTCCCTTCCAGCGTACCAAAAAGTCCAAAGTGGATTTGTCCACTTTGGACTTTTTATTATTTTTAGGGTTGTAGGGACTCGAACACGAGAGGGTGTGCTACGCACACCCTTACAAAATCTGACGCACCACCGTACGGCAGATTTTGAGAGGAGAAACATACGAAGTATTCGTTACAAATTGACTCGGCAATTTGTTTGAATACGGAATATGTTTGGACTTTTTGAGTAGTAATTCAGTAAAAAGCATTAATAATCGGATTTTAAAGTACCCATATTTTTATCACTCAAACATACTTGATAAATAGATTAACTTTATATATAATAAATTTAGATAAGTATACGCAAAATAAGTGATTTTATTGAGAGGGAAAATTATGTATAGTGTGCTTGTAGTTGATGACGAGATACGTCAAAGAGAAGCAGTTATTAAAAGCGTAAATTGGGAAAAAGCCGGATTTAAAGTTGTGGGCGACGCTGAAAACGGAATTGAAGCACTTGAACTTCTTGATAAGCTGGAACCTGATTTAATTTTGACTGATATCAAAATGCCGCTTATGACAGGACTTGAACTTGCAAGAAAGGCAAGAGAAATAAGGCCTGCCACAAAGCTTGTTATTTTAAGCGGATACGATGATTTTGAATATGCACAGGAAGCGTTCAAATATAATGTTATCCGTTATCTTTTAAAACCTATTTCCGCAAGCGAAATCAGCGAAGAATTCGTAAAAATCAAAGCGGAAATGGACGAAGAATTTGAAAGGCTTAAAACAGGAACATCAAATGAAGAAACCGAGTTAAGACTTAAGAAAACGGAATTTCTTTTGCCGTTGCTTTTAGGAACGGGAGAGGATATTTATACACCTCAAGAGTTGAAAGACAGTGCCAAAAGGTTAGGACTTATTAAAAGCGACAATGACTGCTACAGCGTTGTTGTGTCAAAATTCAAGACTTTCAGCGGTGAAAACTGTACCGAGACACATCATATTGATTTTGTAAACAGCATTGTAGGAAAATATGCAAATTGCGAAAGTTTTTTTGTAAACGGCAGAATTGTTACGCTTGTGACGAGTGAAGCAGAAGAAATGTCAACAAAATTAAGACTTCCTGTAATTGAGCTTGTGCAAAGCGCAAAAAAGCTTTTCGACCAAAAATGCACAATCGGTATCAGCCAAACAGTTGAAAGCCCGGTGCTTTTGTCGCTTGCTTGCGCTCAGGCTATCACGGCAAGACGATACACCTCTGACGGTGCAGGCGATATCAGATTTATTAACGATCAGGAACACAAAAGCATATACGAACTTGAGGACATAGAAAAGTCAGTTCATAAGCTTGAACAGCTTTTAAAAATAGGCAACAAGGAAGAAATAAGTGAATTTCTTAATGATATGTTATCAAATAAAAATCGTGACGAAATAAATTATTTGATTATTCAAATACTTGCAACGGCGCACAGATGCGTAAGCGTTTTATCTGACAATGACGCATTATCTGAGCTTTTCTCATCAAATAATCCTTTCACCTCTCGCCTGTCATTCGATTTTAACGAGCAGTATAAAAAAGAACTAATATCGCTTTGCCTTGACGCAAGAGATATCATTTCACGCTCGCAAAGGCACGAAAGCGAAACGATTTGTGACAGAGCACTTCAAATTATAAACGATGAATATATGAATGAGGATTTATCATTGACCGATGCAAGCGACAAGCTTGGTGTAAGCCCAAACTATTTAAGTGCGCTTATAAAGAAAACGAAGTCGCAAAATTTTATTGCCCTTGTTACAGAACGCAGAATGAAAGCGGCAAGCGATTTACTGTTGTGTACGTCAATGAAAATTTTTGAAATATCGCAAAAATGCGGATACAGTGACCAGCACTATTTCAGTTATTGCTTTAAAAAATATTACGGTATGTCACCTAACAAATACAGAGAGGAGCATTTAGGAAAAAACGATGTTTAAGCGTAACAAAATAAAATTGTCTGTATTGATTATAGCAATCGTTGTTTTCGGCGTTATATTTTCAACTCTTGCTTCTACATTATTTTTTGGCATTTTTTACAAAAATTCAATGTTTGATTCGGCTTATGTATCGAGCAGGCAAGCCGTGTCACAGGCTAACGAGACCGTTTCTAATTATGTTTCGTCAATAAAAAACAAGCTTGACAACCTTTGCGATGAAATGAACAACTGTACCGATACCTCGTCGCTTCAAAATGCAATATCAACAGCATCCAGACTTGAAGAAGATATATATTGCGTGATGCTTTATGATATGCAGGGCAATTTGCTTTTAGACGGAAATGACAATAACGACAAAGTAAAAAGCAACCCTACTAATTTATCGTTTGACAAAGCCGCTTTTTCCGGACTTACTGACGGATACGCAATTACTCAACCCCACGTAAATACGATTTACGAAAACAAATATCCGTGGGTTGTAACAATTGCAAAAAAAGAATATTCAAATCTTTATGCCCGCCAGGTTTTTGTTGCGATTGATTTCAAATTCTCGTCAATTGCAAAATATATTGATAAGGTGAGCATCGGTCAAAGGGGTTATTGCTACATTATCAATTCAAAAGGCGAAATTATTTATCACCCACAGCAGCAAATTCTTTTTTCGGGATTGAAAAAGGAAAATACTGATGAGATTTTTGACCTTGCAGACGGAATACACAGGAAAAGAAATAACATTTATAACATATCCTCCCTTGCCTCGTGTAATTGGAAAATAGTAGGTGTAAGCTTTAATGACGAAATAACACAAGCAGTAAAAAGCCAAATAATCATCGGCTCTGCATTTGCGATTTTATTCAGCCTTTTTATATCGGTTTTGGTTTATTTTATTCTTTCAAGAACTGTTACAAGACCTGTCAGAAGGCTTGTTGATTCAATGCAAAAATTTGAAAAGCAGGCGGAATCATTTGAATACAAGGCAGATATGAGTAACGTTGTGGAATTCAAAACGCTTTCGTCATCGTTTGAACATATGGTGCTTATGATTCAGTCGCTTATGGAAAAGGTTCACAATGAAGAAATTGTTCTCAGAAAGACGGAACTGAAAGCCTTGCAGGCTCAAATCAATCCTCATTTTCTTTATAATACGCTTGATTCAATTCAATGGATGTGTGAGCAGGACAACAGCAAGGACGCAGTCAAAATGGTGGGTGCACTTGCAAAGCTTTTCAGAATAAGCATAAGCCATGGCAATGAATTTATAACAATAAGCGACGAACTCAAGCACGCCGAAAGCTATCTTATTATTCAAAGCTACAGATACAAAAACCAATTTACCTATTCATTTGATGTTGACAAAAGCGTTTTGGGCTATATGTGCAACAAAATCACAATTCAACCGTTTATTGAAAATGCAATTTATCACGGGCTTGACCGAATGGTTGACGAGGGCGAAATCAAAATTATTGTCCGTCGCCAAGGCAAGGATATTGTGATAATCGTTAAAGATAACGGACTGGGAATGACGCAGGAGCAATGCCGAACAATTCTTCAAAAGGACCGAAGCGACTCAAAAGGTATCGGTGTTAAAAATGTAAATGACCGACTGAAAATATATTTCGGAGAGGAATACGGAATTACGATTGAAAGCGAGCTTGACGTCGGCACAACCGTAACGATTAAAATTCCAAAAATTGAGAAAGGACAAGAACATGAATATTAAAAAAGCGACTGCCTTGCTCACTCTTACTTTTTTTCTTATTGCAGTCCTGTTTGGCTGTGCAAAAGGCGCAGAATTTGACAACAAAAACAACAATATTGCAATAATAACAAAAGGCAGCGACTCAACTTTTTGGAACGATATGAAAAACGGAGCGCTGTCTGCGGCAACCGAATACAATGTAAAAGTTACATTTGAAGGTCCTGAAAACGAAGAGGATTACAACGCCCAAAACAAAATGATTGAAAACGCAGTTTCAAACAATGTAGGCGTCATAATTCTTTCAGCGATAGATTTTGAAAAAAATGCCGATGCCGTTCAAAAAGCCATTGACAGCGGAATTAAGGTAATCACGGTTGACAGCGACGTTGATGTAAACGGCAAGGAGCTTTTTGTGGGTACAAACAATATTGAAGCCGGGAAAAAAGCGGCAAAGCAAGCAGTCGATTTGTGCAACGAGCAAAAGTCTATTAATATAGGTATAGTAAATTACGGCGCAAATACCGAAAACGGCAAACAGCGATTAAAAGGATTTACCGATTATATAAACAAAATAGATAATGCAAAAATTGTTGATACGGTTAATGTTGAATCAAACAAAGAAAGTGCAACCGCCGGTGCAAAAAAGCTATTGAAAAAGCACAAGCAAATCAATGTACTAATAGGCTTCAACGAATGGTCAACCATCGGGGTAGCGTATGCAATAAAGGAATTAAATTTGAATAACAAGGTTTTCGGCATAGGCTTTGACAGCAATGTTAACTGCGTAAATATGCTTGAAAGCGGAGAGATAGATACACTGATTGTTCAAAATCCTTTTTCTATGGGTTACACCTCGGTTTCAAAAGCGTCCGAAATACTGTCGGGCAAAAAATCGCAAACAAGCACAATTGAAACCGATACCTATGTTGTAACTCGAAAAAATATGTTTTCACCTGATATTCAAAAAATACTTTTCAGCTTTAGCGAAAGCAGTAATTAACAAATATTCAAAACGGCTTTGACGGTCAATTTTGGCTTGTCAAAGCCGTTTTTTATGCTTTTTGGGTAGTAATTTTAACATAATAAATCATAAATATCGTAATTTTTTATACACTTTGAATAAAAAATCACATTCAATTTTAAATCTACCAAAGATATAATAAAGACACACAATGACTTAACGAAAAATTTTAAGGAGGTAATCTTTATGAAAAAGATGAAAAAGTTATTGGCATTATTATTAGCAGTAGTAATGGTAGTAGGTTTTGCAGCTTGTTCTTCAAAAAAGGATGGCGGCGGCACAACAAAGGCGGCTTCGTCTGCCAAAGGTGAGATATCGGTATTCTATTACACCTTCAGCGATGCATACATTTCAACCGTTCGTTCATCAATGGATAAAATTTTGAAAGACGGCGGCTATACCTATAACGATTACGACGCAAACGGCAACCAGACAACACAGACCGAGCAGGTTCAAACAGCACTTGCAAAAGGCTCATCAATGCTTATTGTCAATGTAGTTGACACAGGCTCAAATGACGCAGCTCAAAACATTGTCAATCTTGCAAAGGCTAAAAACGTTCCTGTAATCTTCTTTAACCGTTCTGTTGACCAGTCGGTTATTGAAAGCTATGAAAAGTGCGTATTCGTAGGAACAGACTACGAGCAGGCAGGTCACATGCAGGGTAAGATGATTGGCGAATACCTTGTAAACAACTATGACAAGCTTGACCTTAACGGCGACGGCAAAATCAGCTATGTAATGTTCAAGGGTCAAGAGGGCAATATGGAAGCAATCGCACGTACAAAGTACGGCGTTGAGGACGCTAACAAGGTTCTTGAAAAAGCAGGCAAGCCTGACCTTGAATTCTATGATGCAGCTAACAAGAACAAATATCTTGTTGACCAGGACGGCTTATGGTCATCAGCAGCAGCTACAAACTATATGAGCACAGCTCTTGCTCAGTACACAGAATCAAACAAAAATATGATCGAACTTGTAATTGCCAACAACGACGAAATGGCACTCGGCGCAGTATCTGCTCTTCAAACAGCAGGCTACAACAAGGATGGCAAAAAGGTTATTCCTGTATTCGGTGTTGATGCAACAGACGCAGCTAAATCAGCTATCAAGTCAGGCTCAATGATTGGTACAATCAAGCAAGACGCACAGGGTATGGCTACAGCAATCACAACAATTATGGGTAATTACCTCAACGGTGCAAACGCACTTGACAGTATTGACACTGCAAACGTAGTAGGCACTTGGAGAGTAAATATTCCTTATTCGGCTTACACAGCAGATTCAGAAAAATAATATAAATTAACTTCACAAAATACGGTTGGGGCTTTTTGCCTCAACCGTACTATTCAAAGCAGATAGGAGAGATACATATGCAAAACAATATAAATAAATCCGTTTCTGCGACTGACAAAGATATATTGTTAAAAATGGTTGATATAGAAAAGACTTTTCCTGGTGTCAAAGCGCTTGACCATGCACAGTTGACGGTCAAAAAAGGAACAGTTCATGCACTTATGGGCGAAAACGGCGCCGGTAAATCAACACTTATGAAATGTCTTTTCGGTGTTTACAGCAAAGACAACGGTCACATTTATGTCGATGGAAAAGAGGTTAATTACAAAAACAGTAAGGAAGCCCTTGAAAACGGTGTTGCAATGGTACATCAGGAGCTCAACCAAGCGCTCAAGCGTAATGTTATGGACAATATGTGGCTCGGCAGATTTCCAAAGGTTTCAAAATATCTTCCTTTCACAAGCGAAAAGAAAATGTATGACGAAACAATGAAGGTTTTTAAAGACCTCGAAATAAACGTTGACCCGAAAGCCGTTATGAGCACAATGTCGGTTTCGCAAAGGCAAATGGTTGAAATTGCCAAAGCCGTTTCCTACAATTCAAAAATAATTGTTTTTGATGAGCCAACCTCCTCGCTTACCGAGGAAGAGGTTGAACATCTTTTCCGTATTATCAATATGCTCAGGGACAGAGGCTGCGGCATTGTTTATATTTCTCACAAAATGGAGGAAATTTTGCGCATAAGCGACGAAGTTACAATTATGCGTGACGGCAAATGGATTGCAACAAAGGCAGCAAGTGAGCTTACTATGGACGAAATCATTAAGCTTATGGTTGGCCGTGAACTTACAAACCGTTATCCTGAAAAAGACAATAAAATCGGCGACGTTCTTCTTAATGTCGAAAATTTAAGCGGCGAATATACAAACCTTAATAATGTTTCATTTCAGGCAAGAAGAGGAGAAATCCTTGGTGTGGCAGGACTTGACGGCTCAGGAAGAACTGAGCTGCTTGAGCAAATATTTGGAATAACCACCAAAAAAAGCGGAAAAATCACACTTGACGGCAAAGAGGTTAAAAACAGAAATCCGCACGAATCAATCAAAAACGGCTTTGCTCTTTTGACTGAGGAAAGACGTGCAACAGGTATTTTCGGAATTTTGAATATCAGAGAAAATACTACAATTTCAAGCTTAAAAAAATATCAGACCGGTCCGTTTCTCAACAAAAAGAAAATGAAGGACACGACTGACGAATATATAAAATCCCTTAGAGTTAAAACTCCTAATCAGGAAACAAAAATCAGCTCGCTTTCAGGCGGTAATCAGCAAAAGGTTATCCTTGCAAGGTGGCTTTTGACTGACCCTACCGTGCTTCTTCTTGACGAACCGACAAGAGGTATCGACGTAGGCGCAAAATACGAAATTTATCAGCTTATTCTTGACCTTGCCAAAAAAGGCAAAACAGTCATTATGGTTTCTTCCGAAATGGCAGAGCTTTTAGGCGTATGCGATAAAATTCTTGTTATGTCGGGCGGCAGGCTCTCAGGTGAGGTTGACGCAAAGACTACTAATCAGGAAGAGATTATGACACTTGCGGCAAAATATGTATAAGGAGGATTTCATTATGGCTGACACAAGTATAAAAAAGGTTAAGCGTTCACGTATCTCCCTTTGGGTTGAAAAATTCAAAGCGGCAGACAAGGACGACAAAAAAAGATTAATTACAGATTTATTATTTAACAACGCAATGTATATCATCATTGCAATAGCGGTGATTTTTATTGCAATCAAGGTTCCGGCATTTTTGAGCGTATCTTCAATAGTTAATATTGTTTCGCTCACCGCCGCAAAGCTTCCTATTGCTTTGGGTATTGCAGGATGTATCGTATTAACAGGTACGGATATTTCGGCAGGTCGATGTGTAGGTCTTACCGCCTGCGTTGCGGCTTCGCTTTTGCAAATGACAGGCTATGCCAACAAAATGTTCCCTAATCTTAATACAATGCCGCTTTGGATTGTATTTCTTGCAGTAATTGCAATCGGCGCAGTTGTTGGCCTTGTAAACGGATTTTTTGTTGCTAAGTTTAAGCTTCATCCGTTTATAGTTACTCTTTCAACCCAGCTTATTGTATTCGGTACTGTTCTTATGTACCTTATGATTGGCGGCAACAACGGTCAAACTCTTTCAGGTCTTGACTCGTCTTACACAAGCTTTATCACCGGTACGCTTTTCAATGTCGGCGGTGTTGCCATTCCTAAATATGTTCTTTATTCCGCAATTTTAACAGCAATTATGTGGGTTATTTGGAATAAAACAAAGTTTGGCAAAAACATGTTTGCCGTAGGTTCAAACGAAGAAGCAGCAAGGGTATCGGGCGTAAATGTATTTATGACAATCTTAATGGTATTTGTGCTTGCAGGTGTTATGTACGGTATCACAGGCTTTATTGAGGGCGCTCGTATTGCTTCTTGCTCTGCAAACACAGGTCTTAACTACGAATGTGACGCTATTGCGGCTTGCGTAATCGGCGGTGTATCATTTGTAGGCGGTACAGGTAAAATCAGCGGTATCGTTATCGGCGTACTTCTTTTGCAGATTATTTTTGCCGGTCTTAATTTCCTTTCCGTATCAGCAAATATGCTTTACATTATCAAAGGTGTAATCATTCTTGTTGCTTGCGCAATTGATATGAGAAAGTATCTCGCAAGAAGATAATAATTAACCACCGTTTTTGAAAGGCAGTGAAAAATATGAACGAAAACAACACAATAAATCTTAACACCGAAAGGAAACCCGGAGGACTTTACCGAAACATAAAAATGTCTGTAAAAACGGCAGACAAGCTCATCCTTGTCGGAATTATCGTTCTTATCGCCTGTATGATTTTTGCGGTAAGTCATGCAGGATTTACTGTCACATTCAATACAGACGGCGGCTCGCAAATAGATAACCAAAAGGTTATGTACGGTCAGCTTGTTGATATTGAAGAAAATCCCGTTAAAGAGGGCTACACCTTTACGGGCTGGTATTTAGACAAGGATTGTACTGAGCAATTTGATATTAATAAAGACACTGTAAGCGACAGTCTGACTCTTTATTCGGGTTGGGAAAAGAAATAAAGAAAAAAGTTATATGTATTTTGCAAATGACAAATTAAGCATAACTTAATAAATATACAAAAATAAGCCAATGCATGGGGATAAA
>UMAO01017468.1_pt1 | contig 11992 bp, 10 predicted proteins | sample 1963741 | NCBI WGS metagenome assembly UMAO01 (sample SAMEA4835919, study PRJEB28245) | human gut metagenome | biome: gut microbiome; material: fecal sample | place: Denmark | collected 2008
GTACCGGTCATCTACCAGAGCGGCTACCTCACCATCAAGGATTACAACGCCGAATTCGAAAACTATACCCTCGGATTCCCTAACCGCGAAGTGGAACAGGGCTTTTTCCGCTTCCTGCTCCCCCACTACGCTTCGGTAAGTACCAGCAAATCGCCTTACGAAATCCAGCGTTTCGTAGGAGAAGTCCGCCAAGGGGATGTAGACGGTTTCTTGGACCGCCTGCGCACCTTCTTCGACGACACCCCCTACGAACTGGCACGCTACCGGGAAGTGCATTACCAGAACATCCTGTACATTGTTTTCAAGCTGATGGGATTCCATACCGAAGTGGAATACCGTACCGCACGGGGAAGGGTGGATCTCGTACTGAAAACCGCCGACTACATCTATGTCATGGAGTTCAAACTGGAGGGAACGGCCGAAGAAGCCATGAGGCAAATCGAAGAGAAAGGCTATGCCGCTCCTTTTGCGGCAGACGGAAGGAAAGTCATCAAGGTGGGTGTGAATTTCAGCGAGGAGACAAGGAGTATCGACAAGTGGATTATAAAAATGTAAAAGTCTGTTTGTAGTAAATTCATAGAAACCCTTAAGGTTGTGTAAAAGTTACCGGAACCGTAAACCGACCGTTCGCCAACCGTCTTTTGCCCGTAGCAAACTTCCAATGGGACATCAACCGGAATACACGCAGCACTTCTGCATCCAGCTCCGGAGAAACAGAATGAATGATTTGAAACGATCGGGAGTACCGTCACGCTCTACCTCAAACTGTACGATAACCATTCCTTGCACACCCTTATCCGATACCGACTGAGGATACTCTATCTCCTTCTTCAGTAATTGTAGGAATTCGGAATATTCCGTCATCACAAAAACATTTACCGGTAAAGGAAGAACAAAAGCGCTTATGATGAACAACAGCAATATCCCCCTGCGGCATGTAAAGAATGTATCACGGGTACACAACCATTTGTAGAGCAGGTAAAAGAAAGCGATTCCTGCGTTTACATGAACGAAATACATCAACAGGGCTGGGGCCATCCTTATTCTCCTTCCTTGTTTTCAATCAGATTCAAGATGTCCTCCAGGTCTTCTTTCGATATCTTCTGCTCACGGGCAAAGAAAGATACCATATCTTTGTATGAATCGGCAAAACAATTCTTCACGAAAGTGCCTAGCGAGGTTTTGGCATATTCTTCCTGAGTCACAGCGGGCTGAAAGATATAGGTATTTCCGAAACGCCGGGCCGTAACATACCCTTTCCGCTTGAGGTTGTTCACAATGGAAGCAAGGGTTGTATAAGGTAATCCAGGTTCAGGATAACACTTCAGAATATCCTTTACACAACACATGCCTATTTTCCAGATATAGCGCATGGCTTCCTCTTCCTGATGGGTCAATTTTTCCATAGACATATATTTTTAAACTAGCAATATACAAATTTACGGGAAATCCGTAACATAAGCAAACATTCATACTCCTTTTCCAACCCTACCGACAAGTAATCATGAAATCAAGGCAGCGGGAAACGTACCAGCACCGGTTCCGGAGCATAAGCCACGGCATACAGGCAATTGTCGTCCTTTGTCACTTCAATGTTCCTCAAAGGCACATCCGATGCCAATCGTTTCACCAGTGTGCCGTCCCATCGGTACACTTCCACCGTCTGTCCGAGAAAAGCGGCATCTCTGTCATCCCTGTAATTCTTCCCCGAATACAGCGCATACACATGGCTGTCAGTAGCACAGACATCCAGATAACCCAGCGGAGTTTCTGCGTCCATGGCAGGAGAATTGTAATTGTAGGCAGGGAAAGATTCTAGATTCTCTTTGATACACTTCCATCCTTCCTTCTCTTTCTCGTAGAAAACCATGATTTTGGACTTCAAAACAGCCTGTACGAATCTCGTTCCACGATTGTTTGACGCCAGTCTTCCCTGGTATATCTCGCCCCGGATGATTCCACTGACCCGCTTCTCTTTTTCATCCCGGTAAGGATAATCGCCGAAACCTACTATGCTGTTACCCTTTTCATCCAACAAGAAGAAACGATCGGAAACATTTCCTTCCGGTTTTACTGATAACTTTCGGTATAACCCGTTTTTCACACCTCCGTTTTTCCATAAATAATAGTTTTTTCAATTAATCACGCACAAAGCTACGTATTATTCGTAATAAAACAAAATATGACGAATTTGTTTTACGAAAAATTCGTCATATCTTACCGATTTATTCATATAGATTGATAATCAATAAAATATCATAGCATTACTTTCCCTTGAATGAGGACGGAATATTCTATTCTGGAAATATAGGAACGAATAATCCCCTAAAGATAGTTAACTACACACCCAGATTCAAATGATTTATTCTATATTTGTAATCAAACCAAACTTATACGAAGATGAAAACAAGTAGGACACTGATGCTGCTTCTGTCCTTAACAGTGGCAGGAATCACGCATGCACAATCCGTAGACGGTATCAGCGGTGCTTCGCAACAAATTTCAAAGAATCAAACGATGAAAGGAGAAACCGTGATATGTCGCGGAAAAGAAGCACATACAGCCGGGAAAATGCTAGCTATAGGAAAAAAAGCTCCCGATTTCAAGGCTGTCAACGGAGAATTAGCCGAAGTTTCTTTGTCAGATTATCGGGGGAAACGGGTTATCCTGAATATCTTCCCCAGCCTGGACACACCTACCTGCGCCGTTTCCGTACGACAGTTCAATGCACGGGCTTCAAGCCTGGACAATACGGTTGTGCTTTGTCTCTCCATGGACTTACCTTTCGCCCAATCGCGCTTCTGCTCGGTAGAAGGACTGGAAAACGTCGTACCGCTTTCATTGTTCCGAAATCACGGTTTCTTTGACAAATACGGTCTCCAACTAGCAGACGGTCCCCTGGAAGGACTGGCAGCACGTGCCGTCATTGTAGTGGATGAACAAGGTAAAATCATCTACACCCAACTGGTAGAAGACATCTCACACGAACCGGACTACGATGCGGCACTGAAAGCTCTAGGGGAATCCTGACGATACTTTCACTAGATTATTTGTTCAGAAAACTCATGGAAGAAAAGAAACCATATCAGAAAGACAAGAAACGATGCCGCTGGTGTAACAAGACCAACCCGCTTTATGTGGATTACCACGACCACGAATGGGGTGTACCGGTACACGAAGACAGCAAACTCTTCGAAATGCTCCTGCTTGAAACATTTCAGGCAGGGCTTTCCTGGGAGTGTGTATTGAACAAGCGTGAAGCGTTCCGCCGGGCATTCGATGGTTTCGACGCTACAAAAATCGCTGTATACGACGAAGAAAAGCTTCTGACCTTACAACAGGACAAAGGTATCATCCGTAACCGCCTGAAGATACAGGCAGCCGTAACCAATGCCCGTATATTCAATGATATATGTCAGGAATACGGTTCGTTCGACCGCTATATCTGGCACTTTACCGATTACCGGACCCTTTACGAAACAGACCGTACCACCTCCCCTCTCTCGGACACAATTTCCAAAGATCTTTACCGGAAAGGGATGAAATTTGTGGGGAGTACCATCATCTATTCCTACCTGCAAGCCATCGGCATCATCAACTCCCATGAGGAAGGCTGCTGGCTGGCAAGAAAAAACGCTCAAGCCTTATGACTATCACCTCATTAGTTGAAAATACCAGCCGGGAAGATTTTCCCGTAGAACACGGCCTCAGCCTGCACATCCGACTGGAAGACGGACGACAGATATTATTCGATATGGGACAAGGAAACCTGTTTGCCCGGAATGCAGAACAGTTGGGCATCCGATTGTCTGAAATCGATATGGCTATCGTATCACACGGCCATTACGACCACGGAGGAGGCCTCGGAACATTTCTGGAGCTAAACCCTCACGCTCCCGTATACCTGAACAGCCATGCCTTCGAACCGCATTATTCGCTCCGTGACAAAGGGCTGGCCTACATCGGTCTCAATCCAAAACTGAAAGGTAACGAACGCTTGATAAGCTGTGAAGAAGTGGTTTCTATAGACAACGGAATCATCCTTTTTGCCGACGTTACAGACGACTGCCTCTGCCCCACCGGCAACAGACTGTTGTTCGGTCCCACTCCAGACATAAACGACGATTTCTGTCACGAACAAAGCCTGCTGATAGAAGAAAACGGTAAGACCGTACTTTTTGCGGGATGCGCCCATGCCGGCATCGTAAACATCATGCAGAAAGCCATCCGCTTGACCGGCCATCCCCTCACCCATATCTTTGCCGGGATGCACCTCGTGAAAAGCGGATTACCAGAAACGGAAGAAACAGCATTCATCCATGCACTGGCAGACAAACTACTGGAACATCCCGGATGCCGTTACTACACCATGCACTGCACAGGTCTCCCCCAGTACCAAATCCTAGCCGACCGGATGAAAGAATCCATCAGCTACCTAAGCTGCGGAGAAAGCGTAATGATATAATCTTAACGAGTCATGTAAAAAATTCCGGCCTTAGTTTGGAGGCGATATTTTTTCTTTTTGTTACTTTTTTCTTTTTGACACCAAAAAGAAAAAGTAAACCAACTTATCAATTGAATTTCAATACAAAAGTAGTTTCCCCCTTGGGCAACAGCATGATACTTCCCCCCGAAAGCCGCATAATCTGCCGGGAAATACTCAGTCCGATACCACTTCCCCCCTCCTTCGTCGTAAAGAAAGGAATAAAGATATGCTCGGCGATGTCCGCCGGAATGGCAGGACCGTTGTTGGAGATTTCAATCAGTACAGCCTCAGCTTCGTTACAATAGGCACGCAGACAGATACATCCCTCCGTACCTGTACAGCCACCCGATTCAATGGCTTGGATAGCATTCTTCAACAGATTGATAACTACCTGAGATACCAGACTCTCATCGGCATACAGGATGAGGTCATCCGGAACGACTTCAAGCCGATAAACGACGTGTGCCTCGGCGTGCTGATGACGGGCCAAATCCACCATCCGCTGGAGAAAAGCTTTCACATAGAACAAGGAAGGCTCCGGTGTAGGAATCCGTGTAAAACGCCGGTAATTCTCTACAAACGACAACAGCCCCTTCCCCGTACTGCTGATGGTCTGCAACCCGTTGCGGATTTCCTCCTGCGAAGCAGAAGGATCAGAAGCATCTGCCTCGTTCATCAGCGTCAGCAAGGTATCGCTGAGCGAAGTGATGGGAGTCACTGCATTCATGATTTCGTGAGTCAACACCCGGGTAAGCCGAATCCAGGAATCCACTTCCTTTTCATCCAACTCGTTGTTGATGTCATTCAAGGCCAGGATGCGCAGATGCTCCTGGTGCACATGAATATCGCTGACACGGATAGAAAGATTGACCGTCCCCCGTTCGTTGCTGAACACCGCCTGCAACTTGTCACCCGGACAACAGGCTGTAACGACCTCCATCAGGTGAGAATCCACACGTTCCAGCTGCCGGACATGAGTAAAGACCTCCATACCCAACAACCGCAAAGCCTCGCTGTTCTTCTGATAGACTGCTCCGTTATCATTGAGAACCAGAATACCGGTATTTACGCATTCCAGTATCAGCTCGTAATATTTCTCCTGCTGGGCGGTCTCGCTCTTTACCTTATAAAGAATCTGTGCCACCTTGTTCAAGGCCTGACTCACCAGACGGTTGTCACGGTTGGCTTCGGTCTCGACAAAATGTACGGAAGCATCATCGTTTTCAAGCGCTTCGAGCAGAAAAAGTACCTTCCGGGTATGGGCCCGATACAGACCGTACTGCCAATACAAAAAGAAAAGCAACGCCAAGGTAGCCACCACCGCCCAGAAAAGCAGCGTATCGTATATATGAGACGACCCGCGGTTTGTCCAGACGGACATCCACAAGGCACCGGTCACTACAGCCCAGAACAGACTGACAGCGATGCGGAACAGGTATTGGCTTTTCAGGGAACGAATGTGCATACAGGCAATAGTTGAAGGTTAGAGACCGTATTTTTTCATCTTGTTATACAAAGTCTGCCGGGTGATTCCCAACTGTGCAGCTACAGCCGACAGATTTCCCCGACAGGTATCCAAGGCCTGGATAATCATCTTCTTTTCCATCTCTTCCAATGTAGATACAGGAACTTCGGAAACTTCCTGACGGCGGTCGGACAATTGGAACAGCTCAGCCGACAGACAGGTATCGTCACAGATGATGACAGCCTTCTCGACGGCATGTTCCAGTTCGCGGATGTTACCGTACCAGGGATGCTGACGCAACTTAGCCTGAGCGTCATCCGTCAGACGGACCAGCGGCCTGTCATACTGCTTGCAGAAACGGGCGATGAAACGTTCTGCCAATGGAACGATGTCTTCGGTCCGCTCACGCAAAGCAGGAATTTCCAGATGAATGGTATTGATGCGATAAAACAAATCCTCACGGAATTCGTTCCGGGCTACCAGCTCAGGCAGGTTACGGTTCGTAGCACAAATCAGCCGGATATCAACAGGGATGGACGTATTACTTCCCACACGGACAATGCTCCGTCGTTGGATAGCTGTCAGCAGCTTGGCCTGCAAATGATAAGGCAAGTTACCAATCTCATCGAGAAAAAGCGTACTCCGGTGAGCGGCTTCGAACTTACCGGGACGGTCGGCATGCGCATCGGTAAACGCTCCCTTCACATGCCCGAACAGTTCGCTTTCGAACAGCGTTTCAGAAACGGCTCCCATATCCACACAGACCATCTCCTGTTGCCGCCGCAGGGAAATCCGATGGATTTCGCGTGCCAGCATTTCTTTACCGGTACCGTTCTCGCCGGTAATCAGGATATTGGCGTCTGTAGGAGCCACCTTCTCGGTCAACATCCGCAACTGCTGCATGACCGGACTTTCACCCCAATACATCCGAGTTTCACCTCCTTTATCCGCGTATGAAGGACTGCTGACTTTTTTCTCTTTGGAGCAACCTTGAGCGGCCGTAAGCAACGTATCTACCAACTTCCGGTTATCCCATGGCTTGACTACAAAATCTGCGGCTCCTTCTTTGATACCTTTCACAGCCAGGTCAATATCAGCATAGGCCGTGAAGAGTACAACCGGCAAATCGGGGCATTGCCGTTTGATTTCATGCAACCAGTACAGTCCTTCGTTTCCGGTATTGAGACTAGCCGTAAAGTTCATGTCGAGCAGGACAACGTGCCACTCTTCCCCACGTAGTTCAGCTGGCAAAGTCGTGGGTGAAGACAAGGTTCTGACGATACGGAAATACGGTTTCAGCAGCAGCTGAAGCGCTGTCAGGACTCCCCGGTTATCGTCCACTATCAGGATGTTTCTGTTTTTCATGTTCGTGTTCATGTGTGCGAAGATAGCAGGAATAAACGGCTCTACCAAACAAAAATCGGACAATTGTCCGACGGTCAATCCATGCGGGAAAGCCGTCCATGTCAAATATTTAGACACCCCCTGTCTAATTATTTGACACTTCGCACAAGCCTTTGAAATGCCTCTCCGCTGTATACCAACGATATAAGGAAATGGCACGGTTTCTGCAACTGGAAAGATAAAAAATTACGAAAAACTGAATCCATAAACACATGAAACAGATTTACTACGTTATCCAGACCCTGATTCACGGAAAGGAAAGCATTCCTTTCAAGGTGATATCCCTTGCCTTGGGACTCGGCATGAGCATCCTGCTCTTTGCCCGGGTAGCCTACGAACAAAGTTACGATACCTGCTTCCGCGACTACAACCGCATCTATCAGGTATGGTCCATATTCCTCATGGAAGGTGAAAACCCCGAACCGCAAACCATGAACATGGGACCTCTGGCCGGAGTTATTCTTGAAAGCTTCCCGAAGGAAGTAGAAAGCGCCACCTGCACCAATTATTACCTGGCTTCATGGCCTCTCTACTACGGCAATGTCCGTTTCAACGAAAAGAAAATTTGCGCCGATTCCCTGTTCTTCCAGACCATGGGCATTGAAGTATTGAGCGGAAATCCGGTACAGGACCTCCAGCAGCCCAATGTCATCTACCTGAGCAAGAGCCTCGCCGAACGAATGTTCGGTGGAGAAAATCCCATCGGCAAAGTCATCAGCTACAACCACGAACGGGAACTTACCGTACGCGGGACCTACGCCGATATACCGGACAATACCACTGTAAAAGCCGATGCCGTCATTTCCATGCCTCCGGCCTGGGCTGCCACACAACAAAACTACTCCTGGGACGGTGGAGATTCCTATTATCAATATGTACGTCTGCGTCCAGAAGTAGATGTAGAAGCCCTCAATAACCGGATGAAAAAAATGGCAGAAAAATACCTGCCCGCCCGGGACAGTTGGAGCTATACCGCTTATGTCAAACCCTTGCGCGATACCTTCCGCGAACAGGATGATGTGAAACGGATGTATACCATCATGATGACCCTGGGACTTTCCATCCTCTTCATTACAGCACTCAACTATGCCCTAGTTTCCATCTCTTCATTAAGCCGAAGGGCCAAGATGGTAGGCGTACACAAGTGCAGCGGAGCCAGTGGAAGCGGCATCTTCGGCATGTTCATGCTGGAAACCTGCGCCGTCATCATCCTGGCTCTCCTCGTAATGGTGCTGCTGTTAATAGGTTTCCGCGATTTTGTGGAAGATACCGCCTCCACCAAACTGACGAATCTTTTCGATGGAAGTCGTCTATGGGTACCGGCCGCTACAGTAGCTTTATTATTACTGGTAGGCGGTGTACTGCCGGGCAGATTGTTTGCCCATATTCCTGTTACCCAAGTGTTCCGTCGATATACCGAAGGTAAAAAAGGATGGAAACGGCCGCTGCTGTTCATCCAGTTTGCAGGTGTTGCCTTTATCTGCGGACTGATGTGCATGGTCATGATGCAATACCACTATGTCATGAGCAAGGACATGGGGTTCAAGACCGAGCGGATAGCCTATACTTACCAATATTTCAAATCAGCAGAGGAATCAGACAATGCCTATAATTTCTTCCGCTCCCTCCCCTACATAGCAAATGTTTCCTCCGCTTACGGCAATCCGCTGGACGGTTACAGCGGCTGTTTCATCAACGGTGAGAACGGTGAAGCTCTCTTCTCCGCCCGATTTGATGCCTGCATGGACAACTATTACGACCTGATGGGCATCCAATTGAAGGAAGGCCGACTGCCACGCGATAACAGTGAGGCAGTTATCAATGAGACGTTTGTGGACCTGATGAAATGGGACAAAGAAGCCATAGGGCGCGTAGTACACACCCTGGGAGACAACATTACCGTATGTGGTGTAGTGAAAGATTTCCAGATAAACGGTTTCTATGCAAAGCCTATGCCCTACATCGGTTTCAATACACGGCGTTTCAACAACGAACTTCATTTTCTGCTGAAAGAACCTTTCACTGAAAACCTGCAACGCCTGACCCAAGATGCCGCAAAAGCTTTCCCGGACAAGACCATCGACTTTACCTCCATGGAAGAAAGCATGCGAACCATGTACAACCCTGTCCGGGTGTTCCGCAATGCCACCGTAGTTGCCGGAGTGGTCATGTTCTTTATCATGCTCATGGGACTGCTGGGCTACACAACCGATGAAGTGCAACGCCGAAGCAAAGAGATAGCCATCCGCAAAGTAAACGGTGCCGAAGCCTCGGACATCCTCCGCCTGTTGGGGAACGATGTCCTTTGGGTAGCCATCCCGGCTGTAATCATAGGTATAGCCTTGTCCGGATATGTCAACAACTTATGGATAAACGCATTCACCGCCCAAGTATCGATGTCGGTTGCCGCCTACCTGGGAATCGGACTGGCCGTACTGGCAGTCATCATCTCCTGCGTACTGATAAAGGCGTGGCGCATCGCCAACGAAAATCCGGTAAAGAGTATCAAAAGCGAATAAATAATAATCTAAATACATTGAACCATGATTGAAATCAACAACCTTAGCAAAGTCTTCCGTACCTCGGAAGTGGAAACCGTAGCATTGAACCAAGTAAACCTTCAGGTAAACGAAGGGGAATTCGTAGCCATCATGGGCCCTTCGGGATGCGGAAAGTCTACCCTGCTGAACATTCTGGGACTGCTGGACAATCCTACCGAAGGCAGCTACAAGCTGTTCGGACAAGAAGTGGCCAACCTGCACGAGAAAGACCGTACCCGTGTACGCAAGGGCAAGATAGGCTTCGTCTTCCAGAGTTTCAACCTGATAGACGAACTCAATGTCTTCGAGAACGTAGAACTACCGCTGACCTACCTCGGCTACAAGGCCGCAGAACGGAAACAGCGGGTACAGGAAATACTGAAACGCATGAACATCAGCCACCGTGCCAAACACTTTCCCCAACAGCTCTCCGGCGGACAGCAGCAACGTGTAGCCATCGCCCGTGCCGTAGTCACGAATCCCAAACTGATTCTGGCCGACGAACCGACCGGTAACCTCGACTCGAAGAACGGAGCCGAAGTGATGAATCTGCTGACCGAACTGAACAAGGAAGGGACAACCGTCATCATGGTGACACACTCACAGCACGACGCATCGTTCGCCCACCGCACCGTACATCTGTTCGACGGAAGCATCGTTTCAAGCAACATCAATCTATAAATCGAGGACATGAGACAACTATATTATACTTTACAGACCTTACTCCGCGGACAGGGTGGCACCCTGGAGAAACTGATATCTCTCACGTTGGGACTGGTGATGGGCGTACTGCTCTTTGCGCAGATAGTCTACGAACTGAGCTTTGACCGTTTCTATCCGAATCCTGAAACACTGGTCATGTTACGCATGAGGGAAGTACGCCAGGGAGTACCTGAGCGCGAATATAACTACGGAACCTACCGTCCGGCAGCTGCCGATCTCAGTGAGGCCTTCCCGGGACTGATAAAGAGTGCCTGTCTGACATCCAATGTCTGGCAACCGACCATCTACAAAGACGACAAGAAACTGGAAGACATACAAACCCTTTTCGCCGATACGGCCTACTTCCAGACCACTGGTCTGCAACTGCTACAGGGTACCCCAAAAGATTTGGGAGTACAAGGCAATGCCTTCATCTCACGGCGAAAAGCCCGTGAACTCTACGGCGATGAAAATCCCATAGGCAAAGAACTTTCCATAGAAAAGCTATTCAACGTTACCATCCGAGGTGTCTATGCCGATATACCCGGTAACAGCATCATGCCCCACGACCTGCTACTCTCCATGGCTGCCATGGACTGGTCCTTCGGAGCAGGCACGTGGGGGACAAACAATCTCTACGGTGTCCTGTTCCGCCTGAAACAGCCCGCCGATGTGGAAACCTTGAACAGCCGTATTCAGAAAGCCGTAGAGCAATATACCGACACGCACTTGGGAGAAGGCGTAGTGACCGAGTACAGCGTCCTGCCTTTATATAAAGTCTACCGTTCTTTCCCTGACAGCACACGGCGGCTGGTCATCCTCGGTGTACTGGGCTTTTCCATTTTCTTTGTCTCTGTCCTGAACTACGTGCTACGTGCCGTAGCTACCATGAGCCGACGTGCCAAAATGGTAGGCGTACATAAATGCTGCGGTGCCGACGGCTGGCACATCCTTTCTATGTTCCTTTGGGAAACAGGACTACTGGTAGTGGCCTCCATCCTCTGCGGAGGGATTTTGTTATGGCTGTTGCGCGAACAAGTGGAAGAACTGTTGGGAAGCAGTCTGTCCGATCTTTTCACAGGACAGACACTCTACATTCCTTTGGGAACAGTACTGTTGCTTTTCATTGTGGCCGGTGTAGTGCCGGGACGTATTTATGCCCGGATTCCCGTAACCCAGGTATTCCGCCGTTACACAGACGGCAAGCGTTCGTGGAAACGCGGTCTGCTGTTCGTACAGTTCATCGGTATGTCCTTCATCGGCGGACTGCTGCTGACTACCGTATGGCAATATCACGACCTGATGAACCGCAACGTAGGTTTCCGTTCCGAAGGACTGGCTGTAGGAACAGTAACGGGTAACATCAAGCGGGCCAACGGCGTAGCCGATGCCATC
>UMAO01040391.1_pt1 | contig 11941 bp, 9 predicted proteins | sample 1963741 | NCBI WGS metagenome assembly UMAO01 (sample SAMEA4835919, study PRJEB28245) | human gut metagenome | biome: gut microbiome; material: fecal sample | place: Denmark | collected 2008
TTTCACAGATGCTGGCAGATCTGCAGGCGAAGCAGGAATCCTGATCTGCTATACAGATTCCTCATTCTGGAAATTATGTAAACCATTCTGCTATTTCTGACCGTCAGACTCCTCCTTCGTCTGCTCATTTGACGAATCCCCCGGATTGCCCTGTGGCGCGTCCCCCTGCGGGCGTTCCCCGTTTTGCGTATCCGGTGGATTTCCCTGTCCCTGCGGCAGGGTCGGACGGTCTGAGTTATCCGAATTGTCAGAATCGCCACTATTATCTCCCATCGGACCACCCTGCGGTTTCTGTCCTCCACCCTGTCCCGGCGCATTCGTCACTTCTCCGTCGGTGTATACCAGACCTTCCATGGTTACTTCCCGGCTGTTCTCCCCTGTGTGTATCGTATAGGTACTTCCATCGCTTAATTCTGCGCAATTGATGACCACGGAATTATATTCACGCATCGGTGTATAGCTTACCAACGTATTGCCATCCGCATCTTCCAGTGTGATCTCCCCGCTCTGGTTATCCGTCAGGTTCATCATCAGTGAGCCCTGTGTGGAATCGGAACCGAAATTCTGTTCCATGCCGCTCATACCGGCTGCTACCAGCGTTCCCCCGGTGATCGTCGCCGTTCCATTGTAATCCAGAGCACCATTTCCGTTATCGCTGGCTGTGATATCGATGGTTCCACCGGAGCTTTCCATATTCTGTCCTTCGATTCCTTCGTAACACGTTTTGATCGTAATCTCTCCGCCATATACCTGATCTGCCCCATCCGCATGCATACCATCATCTCCGGTGCTGAGTGTGTAAGTTCCTCCGCAGATGGACAAATTGCCGTTGGTATGCAAACTGTCATCGCAGAAATCTATCGTAAAGGTTCCATCTTTTAATTTCTTTTTCAACTCGATAAAGGCTTCGCTGTCATCCTGTGCCCGTCCATAGGTACGCAGCCGGATCTTTTCTTTGTACACCTTTCCTTCGATCGATCTTCGGATCAGAAGATAATCCGGCGTATCAAAATACAGATTACAGATGGTATTGCGTCCGAATGTATCCGGTTTCATATACGTTTCCATATAAGCCTGCAGGTCTTTTTTCTGATCTGCGGTAAGCAGATATTTGTATTCATATCGTTTGAAAATTGTCTGATTTGCCATCTCGGTTCCTCCTTATGGATGTGATTGTATCGGAGAAACCTTAAATGAAGTTTAAAGAAACATAGAAAACACAGAATCTACACATTTATTCAAAACAAGGAATATACTTTCTCACTCTCGCGAATTTTACTCGTTGCATTGCATATCAATAATTGATCCAGTGGAGCAATTTTGATTATCGCGACAGTCGCAAGGTCTCGTGCAAGTACAGACTTTGACTCGTTGCTCGCGTAAATTAAAAAACAGAACCCGCATAAAATCCTTATGCAAAGTTCTGCTTTTTATATGACTTTATATAAACCTTATCACTTTTTCCCTTCTACACAGATCCAGTCCGTACCCTCTTTTACGTGGATCTGAATGTCCGTGAAACCTGCTTTTTCAAACAGTTTCCTGAATTCTTCAGCGGTCGGGGTAAATAGGTGAAAACGGCAAATATTTTCCAGTGTCTTCGGATCCAGACCCTCTTTGTTATAGGTATCTGCCACCAACAGGAACGTACCACCCTCTTTCAGTACCCGCCGTACTTCTTTCAGGTTTTCCTGTGGATCCGGCCAGAAATAAAAGCTTTCTACCGTGATGATCTTGTCAAATCCATCGTCTGCAAAAGGCAGCGCTTCCACGGAGCCTTCCAGAACTTTCATCTTTCCGCTTTCCACATCCTGTTGATTCGTTTTCAGTGAGGTTTTCACAGACACCGGTGAATAATCTATGCCCGTCAGATGACCTGTCGTTATCTTCTCACCCATCCGTTTTAACGTAGCACCACCACCGCAGCCAATGTCCAGAAGCTCCTCTTCCGGTGCAATCTGCCAGTGCTCCAACGCCCAACATGTCACCGGTGAATGACTCTCATTCATTCGTTTCAGCATTGTTGCTCCATCCTCACCCTGTGGTTTTGCCGGATTTCCGGAAATGGTGATTTCTTCCTGCGTTCGTTCTGTTTTCTTTGCTGTATGAATATTACACATATTGCTTCTTCCCATTATACTTATCTCCTTTACAGTCATTTTCACATAATACTGCCTTTTCATTTCCGTCATTCATCACTAACTCTAGAGCGTGTTTGAAAAAGGCTTTCTGCAAGATGTGCGTCACAATTTGTGGGAGATTTTGTCCGGATGAAGGCGCCGTAGCGGGCTACGGCAACTGAATTCGGGCAAAATATGCCGCAAACTGGGGCGTGCAGATTGCGGGAATGATTTTTCAAACACGCTCTAGTATAACCCACCCCACAACTCACTGCAAGTTCACGTTGTATTTTCCTTTCAAGTCATGTATACTCATTTTAAACAACAGATTTTATCCCCTGGTGAAGTAATAAGGTATGTTTTCGTCCGTGTATCAGAAGATAGTCATGTACCTAATATACCGTCTTTTTCCAGATACTTTTACAGATTCAGAAAGGATTCTTATGATTCAGGATATTACCCCACATCATCTTTATAATGAATTTACTCCAAGATCTCCGCAGAACGGAGATCTGATTTTTGCTTTCCGTGACCGAAAACTTTTGGCAGATCTCTCAGCAAATACCTGCCGGTTTCCACTATGGGAAAATGTTTCTTCACAGTTTCCCACCACTACTTCTCTGATCTGGCTGTTTGCTCTGGATCAAACCTCCTGTTTTCTTGTGATGGATGCGGATCTGGACTTTCCGGAAACTTATACTTTCCACTCTCTTCAGGAAATTCGCGGTCGAGAGCCCAAGCATCATATTTTTGCTGCAATGACGGCTTTTCATCTGTATGACTGGTATCGGAACAATCGTTTTTGCGGACGTTGCGGAACTCCTGTTGTTCCGGATCCTTCCCATAAAGAACGGATGCTCTCCTGCCCACGATGTGGAAATACCATTTATCCGAAAATCTGTCCGGCTATTATTGTCGGAGTAATCGACGGGGAAAGAATTCTGCTGACAAAATATGCCGGACGGAATAATCCTAATTATGCGCTGATTGCCGGTTTTACTGAAATCGGGGAGACCGCCGAGGAAACAGTAATGCGGGAGGTTTATGAAGAAGTAGGAGTAAGAGTGAAAAATCTGCGGTATTACAAAACCCAACCCTGGGGAATGGCGTCGGATCTCCTGATCGGCTATTACGCAGAGTTGGACGGTGATCCCTCCATCACTCTTGACCGCAACGAACTTTCCACCGGACTCTGGATGGACAGGAAAGATATCATCATTGAAGACGAAGACTTCAGCCTGACACGGGAAATGATCGTACGTTTTGCAAGGACCGGTCGTGCTGTACTGAATTAATATCGTGCTGTATTTACATATTTCGTAACTGTTCAGTAGCCTCACAGTTACGAGTCGAAATGCATTTCTAATCACCTTCGGTGATGGCACTTTGACTTGTATATCTCGGGATTTTGGCAATAAACATGCCAAAACACCTCGCGGAATGCTACCTACTGAGTAGTTGCCACATTTCTATAAAAAGGAGAACTCAGAATATGTCATCATTAACACTTTCAAAAGAGGAAGAAAAAAGACTGAAAGGGCTTGGTTTTTTGAATAATAAGGGGACAGATAATTTTTCTGCCCGTATTTTAACAGTAAATGGAAAAGTTACCGCTGCCCAGCACCGGGCGATGGCAGACGCGGCAGAAACGTTTGGAAACGGAATTCTGACTTTTACCACGAGACAGACAGTTGAAGTACAGGGTATTCCTTATGAAAAACTGGAAGAGTTTCAGGAGTTTGTCGAGAATGCCGGTATGGCTATCGGTGGTACGGGCGCTAAAGTTCGTCCCGTAGTTTCCTGTAAAGGAACCACCTGTCAGTATGGACTTCTTGATTCGTTTGCGATTTCAGAGGAGATTCATAAACGTTTTTATGAGGGGTATCATGATGTGAAGCTGCCTCATAAGTTTAAAATTGCAGTAGGCGGTTGTCCAAATAACTGTGTAAAACCGAATCTGAATGATCTAGGTATTATCGGGCAACGAATTCCTCATTTTAAAGCAGATCTTTGTAAAGGATGTAAAAAATGTAGTGTTGAGGCAGTTTGCCCGATGGGAGCTGCCAAAGTATCGGATAAGAAATTACATATTGATGAAAATGTCTGTATTCACTGTGGTCGATGTGTGGGAAACTGCAGATTCGATTCGATTACAGACGGAACATATGGGTTTAAAATTTTTGTTGGCGGACGCTGGGGGAAGAAGATTTCCCATGGTCGTGCACTGAGTAAGGTGTTTACTACTAAGGATGAGGCAATGGATGTGATTGAGAAGGCGATTTTACTGTTCCGTGAGAGAGGACTCGCAGGAGAAAGGTTTGCGGTTATGATTGATCGGATTGGGTTTGAAACGGTTGAGGAAGCGCTTTTGAGGGATGATTCGTTATTGGAACGGAAAGAAGAAATCCTGTCCCGGGAATTATAAAATGCTATTGTCGCTACATAAATGATTTCGCTGCACAGATAAACCGGATCGATGAGTGCAAAAGACAGTTCAGCTGCATTTAGAATACAGTGCTGAGCTGTCTTTTATTTTTCTTATGGTATGTCTTTCGTGGTTTCTCTTTCTATTTTCTTTTTATCTTCTATATCTCTTCTGGTGCTATGCCGTTTTTACAGCTGCCTGTCCGTAAGTCTTTTTTCTCACAAAGTAATAGCAGATCACCTGCATGATGATAGTAATGATCCAGGAACCCGGATAGGAAATAAAGAGGATGTAGAGACTTCTGTGGGATGGGAATATTCCAAAGATCCACAGAATTCTTGTGCCTACAGTTCCTATGACGGACAGGATCATGGGGACGGTGGATGATCCCATGCCCCTCAGGGCTCCCGGAAAAAGATCCATGATTCCGCAGAGGAAGTAGGGGACGGTTGTAATAGACAGGATCTCAAGGCCTGCTTTGATAACTTCGGGATCCTCTGTGTAGATGGAGAGAATCGGGGAGCCGCCGAAATAGGCTCCGCAGCCGAGAACACCTCCTACGATCACCGAAAGAATCAGGCAATCGATCAGAACTTTGTCCATTCGTTTGTATTTTCCCACACCGTAGTTCTGACTGGTAAAACTCATGCATGCCTGTGTTACGGCATTGATGGATACGTAGAGGAATCCGAGGATATTGTTGGCTGCCGTGTACCCTGCCATAGCTACCGAACCGAAGGAATTGACCGAGGATTGCAGCAGGGCATTGGAGAAGTTAATAACCGTACTCTGGATACCCGCCGGAACACCTACCTGAAAGATCTGCATCAGATAAGCTTTTTTCATGGTTAGGTTTGAGAATCGCAACTGATAGCTTCCCTCTGACCGATACAGACACCGCAGTACCAGAATACATGAAATCAGCTGCGAAATGACCGTTGCAATGGCAACACCTTCCACCGCCATATGAAAGAAAATGACCAGAATCATATTTAACACAGCATTGATCACACCCGAAATAATCAGATAGAATAACGGGCGCTTCGTATCTCCTACCGCCCGCAAAATGGCAGCACCATAGTTATACACCATAAAAAATGGCATACCCAGAAAATAGATCTGCATGTATAATGTTGCCTGGGCAATCACATCCTCCGGTGTTCCCATCACTTCCAGAGACCAGCGGGAAAAGATCAGTCCGATCACTGCCATTGCCACACCGCTGATCAGTGCCAGTGCAATAGACGTATGAACTGTTTCTGACATTTCTTTTGTTTTTCCTGCTCCGTAGAACCTGGCCGCCAGTACATTGGTTCCCAGAGAAATTCCGATAAACAGATTGGTAAAAACATTGATGAGTGCTGTTGTAGATCCTACGGCCGCCAGTGACTGGCTGCCGCTGAACCTTCCCACTACCACGATATCCACAGCATTGAACATCAGCTGCAGAATACCGGAAAGCATCAGCGGCAATGCAAAAGATATCAGTTTATCCATGATCGACCCGTTGCACATATCGATCTCATATTTATTATTTTTCATAGTGTTCTCCCCTACCTACGCCAGATGATCTGTTTCTTTTCTTTATATTCTGAACTATTTTCCCTACAAAATCAACATCTCTTTCTTTTATAATTATGCAAAATAACCACTGACTTTTTGCAAATTCGACATTTTTGAATTAAATACATCAATCCATTGAAATCGCTGTTTTTTTTCAGTATAATGACTAATGGTGATAGTGATTATACACCTATTGATAAGGAGGAATATATTATGGCAACATGGAAAAATCTGGACACCCTCTCATCTTATGATAAGCTTTCCGGACTGAAAAATCATGTGGATATTGCCACTGCAATGTCCGGAGAACAGGGTGGCGAACGTGTAAAGAACTACAGCACTCCAATGGCTGCAGGTTTACAGTACAATTACGCAGCAAAAGAAGTAGATGAAACTGTCCTGACAGCTCTGGCTGAACTGGCAGACGAAGCACAGTTAATTGATAAATTTGAGGAGCTGTACAACGGCGCTGTAATCAACACCGGCGAAAAACGTATGGTTCTGCATCACCTGGCACGTACACAGCTGGGTAATCCTGTCGTTGTTGACGGCGTTGACAAACGTGAATTCTATGTGGCACAGCAGAAAAAAGCTGCTGATTTTGCTAATAAAGTACATGCCGGTGAAATCGTAAACGAAGCCGGCGAGAAATTCACAACCGTTGTACAGATCGGTATCGGCGGAAGTGACCTGGGTCCCCGCGCTTTATATATCGCGTTGGAAAACTGGGCAAAAGCCAACAATACCTTCAAAATGGAAGCAAAATTCATCAGCAATGTAGACCCGGATGATGCAGCTGCTGTTCTGGCATCTGTAGATCTGGCACACGCACTGTTTATCGTAGTATCCAAATCAGGTACAACTCTGGAGACCCTGACCAATGAAGCATTCGTAAAAGATGCGCTGACAAAAGCAGGTCTGAATCCTTCCAAGCACATGCTGGCAGTTACCAGTGAGACTTCTCCACTGGCTAAGAGTGATGAATATCTGACTGCGATCTTCATGGATGACTATATCGGAGGACGTTACTCTTCCGTATCCGGTGTAGGTGGAGCGATCCTTTCTCTGGCTTTCGGACCGGAAGTTTTCGCAGAACTTCTGGATGGTGCAGCAGCCGAAGACAAACTGGCTACCAACCGTGATCTGTTGAAAAACCCGGATATGCTGGATGCTCTGATCGGCGTATATGAAAGAAATGTACAGGGATATCCTTCCACAGCAGTTCTGCCATACTCTCAGGCACTGAGCCGTTTCCCGGCACACCTGCAGCAGTGTGACATGGAATCCAACGGAAAATCTGTCAACCGTTTCGGTGAACCGGTAGATTATGTAACCGGACCGGTCATCTTCGGAGAACCGGGAACCAATGGACAGCACTCTTTCTACCAGTTACTGCATCAGGGAACTGACATCGTTCCACTGCAGTTCATCGGCTTCAAAAACAGCCAGCTGGGTGTAGATGTGGATATCGAAAGCAGCACCAGCCAGCAGAAGCTGTGTGCAAACGTAGCTGCCCAGATCGTGGCATTTGCCTGCGGTAAAGAAGACGAAAATCTGAACAAAAATTTCAAAGGAAAACGTCCTTCCAGCATCATTGTAGGAGACAAACTGACACCGGCATCTTTAGGTGCACTGTTAGCTCACTTTGAAAACAAGATCATGTTCCAGGGCTTTGTATGGAATCTGAACAGCTTTGACCAGGAAGGCGTACAGCTTGGTAAGATTCTTGCAAAACGTGTTCTGGCTCATGATACCGACGGTGCACTGAAAGTCTTCAGTGATATGCTGAATATCTAAGCAAAACTGTTTGTGCAACGATATCAGATTTCCCTGTATTCACGGATTCCTGAACGTTGTCCTCTGTAAAAAGAAGCCATATCATCTTTCACAGGATGATATGGCTTCTTTTATCTCTTTACACATTTTCTGTGACAGTTTTCTTTTTATAGAGATCATAATATTTTGAGGTTCTCTGCCGATATAACATCAGACAGCCACGAACACAAAGTTCCACCGCCATAGCGATCCACATACCGTGAAGCCCCAGACTTTTTACAAGAATCATTGCCAGACCCAGCCGAACGATCCAGATACTTCCAAGATTCATAAGGCTTGGAACAAAAGTATCACCTGCGCCACGAAGTGCTCCTGCTGCCACGATAGATGCTCCAAACAATGGTTCCGCCAGAAGTTCGATACGAAGTACCTGTGCCGCCAGCGTCCGTACGGATGGATCCGGTGTCAATACCCGGAATACAATCGGACAGATCAGCATCATGATCGCTCCGGTTGCAGCCATGAAGCATGCCCCCATCGCTGTACAGATATTCCCATACCTTTTTGCCTGTTTCGTCTCACCTGCACCCACGCTTCTCCCAACCAGTGTTGTTGCCGCCGACCCAATACCATATCCCGGCATATAGCACAGACTCTCCGCTGTCACTGCAAAAGAATTTGCCGCAATAGAAACAGCGCCCAATGGGGCAATGATCATTGTAGCTGCCACCATCGCACTGTTTATGGCTATTTCCTGCACTGCCACCGGCGTTCCGATCCGGAATGCTCGCTTTAATATCTCCGGATTATAGTGAAACCCTTCCGTTCTCCTGAGATGCAGTTTTTCATTGTGGATACAGCACCGCGCCGTCATGGTCAGGCTGACGCATGCACAGGCAAGCGCTGTTCCCATCCCGGCACCCATAACTCCGAATCTTGGTATCAGAAGTGCATTGAAAATCACATCCAACACACACATGATTGCATTCAGGATACTTGGTGTCACCATGTCTCCGCTGCACTGCAGGAAAGACGAATTCAGGGAATTGATCTGTGAAAACGGTACCATCAGCGCATAGACCATAAAATACGCCGATGCATCTTTCCGGATCTCCGGATTACCGCCCAGCCACACCGGCAGTCTTCCGCTGATGGAAAGTCCGATCAGACACAAAATTCCTGATACCAGAAGTGCAACCAGCAGACCATGGCATACCACCTGTCTGGCTTCTTTCTCTTTTTTCCCTCCAATATGATGTGCGACCTGTACGGAAAATCCCGCTGCTATCGCATAAGTAATTCCGCCAAACAACCAGGTAGTTGTTGCTACCAGACCGATCGCAGCAGAAGCATTTGCTCCCAGTGCTCCCACCATCGCAGAATCTATATATTGCATGGCTATTGTTGTAATTTGTGTCAGAATAGCTGGCAGGCTCAAATGCCATACTTCTCCAATCTGCTGCCACAATTCCTGACTGTGTTGTTCTCTCATTTTTCTCCCTCTTATCTTCCCGTTTTTTCCCTAACATTGCCATGGTCCGAATCATCTAATTTAGTTCCATGGGCATTTTATCTATATTTTTTTTAATTTTTTCTCATTTTTGTTATACTTTCACAATTGATTATACTATCTCCCAGAGATTTTCACAATGGATATACTGCAAGTTTCTGCTTCATATACAGGATAACTGTTTTCTGCAAATATTTATGTCTCCCGGTGCTATTTTTTTTCTACCATCAATACCCGATCTTTTACTGTAATACCTGGTATCTGAGGCAGGGCGGTATCTGTATGACAGGAGCGGTAAAGATCCGCAAGTCTCACCGGTGTCTGTGCCGATGAATCGGTACGATTTTCATACAACCCGGTAAGAAAATCTCCCAGTGAGATCCCCTGCTCTTCCACGGCCTGCGACAGTTCCGAAAGACTGTCTGTTGTGAAAATACAGAGACTGTTTCCGAGGCTGCTCTCCGACTCCATTCCCGTAAGCACTTCTCTTAATCTCTCCCTGTTTTCCCGGAGAGAGGTACCAAAAATTACTGCTTTTACATGTCCGATATCCAGATACTGTTCCCTGGTCGCTTCGTAAGCAGTATGGATCTGCGCCCCATCCGAACCGGTAAAATACAGTTCGTTTCCCGGCTGCGTCTCTGCGCTTTGTTTCCTCTGCCCGGTGTCTTCGGCAAGAGATGCCATATGCATCCACACTGTATACCTTTGTTCTTCTTTCTGCCAGTCGATGCCGATCACCTGCGGATACGCCCGTTTTTCCGGTTCCACCGCCTGACAGGCAATAAGAAAAACAAATCCGGATACAAGCAGGCAAAACAGAAGTTTCACTCCAGTCCGGATGCTCTGCCTTTCTTTATCTTTTTCCATAAGATTTTCTCCTCGCCCATGCTGCACAGACCGTCATCATCAAACATACGGGCAGATAGACCCGGCTTAACATCTTCGGGTACTGACGACTCCAGTTCCACTGCTCCTGTGCTGTTGTTCCCAGTAAAAAACAAAGAATCGCTGACGGAAGACGGCCAATAGAAATATGAATCCTGTCTGCCACATAGCTGCTGTAAAAGAAGATACTGCCCAGCAAAAAGACCAGCGAAAACAATAGTATGCTTAAAAAAATCAAATCTACCCGTCTTAAAAAGCCACCGGGGAGCTCCACGCCCGCCATCACTTCCAGAATCGGACAGGTATTCATAGTCGTTGCATCTGTTCCAAAATTGACAGTGAGAAGCACCGCTCCCGTCAGAAACCAGAGGGATAACTGACCAATGGCCGGCGCAAGTCCTTCTTTTCTTCTTTTTTCTTTGCTGTCACGAACCTGTACCGTCAGCCAGGTCATCAGACCGATGCCAGATCCGTATGCCACATATTTTCCGATGCTTTTCACACTCCGTTTCCAGTCAAACCCTGTTGTTTCCAGATGTTGATCGCCCCACACCATCTCCAGAGAAGAACTGTTTTGAACTGCAGCCAGCAACAGCAAGATCCCTCCCAGCCATGCTGCAACCCCCCATGAGATTTGCGCCAGCCGCCCCCGTGCCTGTACATGATGGGATCCTCCCAGTGCCGCAAGAACAAAAATAAGGGAAAGTAATGTCTCAGGCACTCCGGAAACCAGATATTCTCCTGCCAGATGCCCGACTTTTCCCACCAGCCATCCACCGGTAAACACCAGATAGCTCTCCCAGATTCCAGCTATCAGCCAGGCGGGAACTTTTCCCAGATACCGGATCGGATCCCGGAATACTGTCATCTGCCTTCGAAGGATCCCGCTCCACAGGACGAGAAGTACGCCGCCGATCAGGATTCCGACTGCTCCTTCTCTTCCGGTAAATTCCGGAATTCCCCATATCAATCCCATGCCCAGTGCCGCAAGCAAGCACTGACAGTGCATCTGCGACCATGAGATTCTATTATTCTCTGCAAACATTGCCTCCGTCACTCCTCATTTTTCTATTTTTCCCTTAAGCGAACTCTCTGGGATCTTCGCGTATAGATCGGACGATACCGCATCTTCCTCATCGGTGCCCGCACCAGAAGATCCCGTTCGTCCTGATATCCGGCAATATCTTTTCCGATAAATGGCATCAGATATGGAATCTTAAAACTGGTCAGCCGGGCCAGATGTCCCAGAAGCAGATACAGACCCAGTACGATTCCATACATGCCCAACAGTCCTCCAAGCAGAATAAAACCATATTTGATCAGCCTGAATGCCGAAGTACATTCTTCATTCGGTATAGCAAAAGAACTCAATGCACTTAACGCCACGATCACCACCGCCATCGGACTCACCAGATTGGCACTCACCGCCGCATCACCGATGATCAGCCCTCCTACAATACCAATCGTTCCACTTAAAGCTCCTGGCATCCGAATCCCCGCCTCACGGATCAGTTCAAATGCCAGTTCCATAAACAATACTTCCAGAAGACTTGGAAATGGAACCCCCTGCCGGGACTCTGCAAAGGACAGGATCAGATTGGTCGGCAGGATCATCGTATGGAACCCAATCACTGCCAGATATGTTCCGGATAACAAAAA
>UMAO01068235.1_pt1 | contig 11560 bp, 9 predicted proteins | sample 1963741 | NCBI WGS metagenome assembly UMAO01 (sample SAMEA4835919, study PRJEB28245) | human gut metagenome | biome: gut microbiome; material: fecal sample | place: Denmark | collected 2008
TATTTACAGAAATATAATGCTTTGAGTTGATTGTAGCACAGAGAGGACAGTTTGTCATCAAATTTCTCTCTAAAAGACGAGGGTCTAAAATGAATATATGCTTACTTTTTATTCTCTAATCAAACCCTTATTACACAAAAACCGCGCAAGCCAATTTCCTTCGATGCACTTGCGCGATTTCGTCTGATATACACATACCAAAATTATTATTTACATTTGCTACAACATTTGACTGTTTTATACATTCTCAATCTCTGTCTTATACTTTTCAAGAATCATATTCTGGATATTCTCGCGTGTGGCAGAGTTAATCGGATGGGCTATATCCCTGTACTCGCCATCGTTTGCCTTGCGGCTTGGCATGGCGATGAAAAGTCCCTTTTCTCCTTCGATTACCTTGATGTCATGTACCACGAATTCATCATCGATTGTGATTGACACAACCGCCTTCATCTTGCCCTCTTTTTCTACCTTACGAATTCTGATGTCTGTAATCTGCATATTTTTGTCCCCCTGGTCTGTTTTTAAATTACATATCTTACATTTTTTTCTTTTACTATCATGACTCCATCCTCACCACAATAGCAGGTGTTTGGATTGATGGTTCCACGGCTCTCTACGATGCAATTTTCGAGGTGCACATTGTCGCCTATGTAGACGTCATTGAGTATCACGCAGTTCTTCACTGTGGTGTTTTTGCCCACAAATACCTGCTTGAAAAGCACCGAATCCTCCACGCTTCCGTTTATGATACAGCCACTTGATACGAGGCTGTTTGAAATGTCTGAGCCCGGATTAAACTTGGCCGGTGGCAGGTCGTCCACCTTTGAGCAGATGGTCGGCTCCTCCCTGAAGAAATAGCTTCTGACGTCAGGTCTTAAGAAATCCATATTGGTCTTGAAGTATGCATCAATATCGGCGATATTGTTCCAGTATGAATTTATCTTGTAGCCATATATTTTCTTTACATTTTTGTAGCGCACGAGGATATCATTTACGAAATCGAATCTGTTTTCCTCAGCTGCCGCCTCCAAAAGCTCTATGAGCTGTCGTCTCCTGATGACATAGATACCTGTGGAAATGGTGTTGGATAAGGCCTCGATTGGCTTTTCATCAAACTCTGTGATTCTTGACTCATCATCCATGCGTACCACACCAAAACGGCTGACATCGTCGTTGTACATCATGTCCTTGCATACCACTGTAATGTCTGATTTTTTCTCGATGTGAAAATCAAGCACTCTGTTGAAATCCAGCTTGTATACACAGTCACCGCTGCTGATGATGACATATGGCTCATGGCGTCTCTTGAGAAAATCAATGTTCTGATACATCGCATCTGCCGTGCCCCTATACCAGTCACTGTTGTCCGCTGTGACTGTAGGTGTAAAGAGGAATAAGCCCCCCTGCTTTCTGCCAAAATTCCACCATTTTGATGAGCTTAAATGCTCATTCAGTGAGCGTGCATTGTACTGGGTCAGTACTGCGACAGTCTGTATATGTGAGTTTGACATGCTGCTGAGCGCAAAATCAATGCTTCTGAAGCTGCCTGCTACCGGCAGGGCCGGTACTGCTCGTTTTGCTGTCAGTTCCTTCATCCTATTATTGTTGCCGCCGGCCAAAATTATTCCTATTGCCTTCATTTTCCGTCACCTGCCTTGATAATAACTTCTCCGCCCTCAAGCACACCGTCTTTGTAATCCTCTTCGTATGTAACACCGGAGATTGCTGTATTTTTGCCTATCTTTACCCCGTCCGGTATCACAGAATCTTCTCCTATAGTGACCAGCCCAAATGAGTATATGCTCTCATTTAATACGTTCGGCTTCTCCTGTCCGAAGCCAAGTGTCACATTGTCGCCCACCTTGCAATTTTCGGCAATGATGGACTTGTCTATCGTGACATTGGAGCCTATCTCCGTGTCACACATGATGATGGAATCACGTATTACTGCGCCTCTTCCAATCTTGACGTTGGCACCTATAACAGAATGCTCCACATGACCATAGCATTCACAGCCCTCACCCATGATGCTTCGCTCCACATGACCTCCTTTGGCTATATAAAGTGGCTCGATTGCATCATTCTTTGTGTAAATCTTCCAATACTCCTCGTACAGATTAAACTCCGGAATGAGGTCCACAAGCTCCATATTGGCCTCCCAGTATGAGCCCAGTGTACCTACGTCCTTCCAGTATCCGTTGAACTCGTATGCAAACATACGTCTGTCGTTTTCAAAGCAGTATGGTATGACATGCTTGCCAAAATCACAGTTTTCCTGATCCTTTAGTGCAAGTAATGCTTCCTTTAGCACCGGCCATGAGAATATGTAAATACCCATTGATGCGAGATTGCTGCGCGGATGAACCGGCTTTTCCTCAAATGCATTGATGCGCTTATCATCATCGGCTATGACGATACCAAATCGGCTGGCCTCCTCGATAGGCACCGGCATGGTTGCTATGGTCACATCTGCATTGTTTTCCTTGTGGAAATCAAGCATCACCTCATAGTCCATCTTGTAAATGTGGTCTCCTGACAGTATCAACACATAGTCCGGGTTGTAACTGTCTATATACCTCATATTCTGGTAGATTGCATTGGCTGTACCTGTGTACCACTCGCTGTTGCCGCTCTTCTCATAAGGAGGCAGTATTGCCACTCCTCCATTATTCCTGTCGAGATCCCACGGAATACCTATTCCGATGTGGCTGTTAAGTCTGAGTGGCTGATACTGTGTAAGTACACCCACTGTATCAATGCCTGAATTGATGCAGTTGCTAAGCGGAAAATCTATGATTCTGTACTTTCCACCAAACGAAACTGCCGGTTTTGCTACGTTCGCTGTCAGAACACCAAGTCTGCTGCCTTGACCGCCTGCTAAAAGCATGGCTATCATTTCTTTCTTAATCACGTTATCACTCCTCGTCTGTCCTAATTTTTGTTGTGCCCATCCGGTCCCCACCACTTGTTTCTGTAATAACCGTATCTGTAATGCTTCCATAATAAATCACAATTGTTTCCATATAAATTATAGTTGCTGCTGCATAAATTGCAGTTACTGCTATATACTTTAAACCCATCAAATTCATATGGTCCAGATGAATTATTTTTATAAAAAAAATTATACCACAGCCGCATTATCACTTCAACATTTTTCACAAAATCAAATAATATTTTTCTTTATTTTCGACATTTTGCACAAGTGTCATTTAGCGTATATCTGTTTAACCTGCTATGGTTCTTATCATTTGAAAGTCATGCCTGCTTTCACCTTATTTTTCCTTTGCAAATACTATATTTAGTTGTATAATTAATATAAAGTAACTATTCAGAACAAGAAAATCTGTTGCTTACATGCAATCATGACGCATCGGCTTTTTGTTCTCAGCGATTCTTAATAGTTACAATATAAATTATAATAAATCAGGCAGGTAAAATTAATGTATAAAATAGATTTCAGCAAACCAATACACATCCATTTCATAGGCATCGGCGGTATCAGCATGAGCGGTCTCGCAGAGATTCTGCATGAGGAGGGCTTTACAATTTCCGGCTCCGATTCAAAGGAATCAGACCTCACAAAGACTCTTGCTGCCAAGGGCATAAAAGTCATATATGGCCAGAGCGCAGACAATATCACCTCCGGTATCGACCTGGTGGTTTACACTGCTGCTATCCATGAAAGCAATCCTGAGTTTGCCGCAGCAAAGGCAGCCGGTATTCCAATGCTTACCCGAGCCGAGCTTCTCGGACAGATTATGGACAATTACGATTATTCCATCGCTGTAGCCGGCACACACGGCAAGACTACCACCACATCCATGATCAGCGAGATTCTTCTCGCCGCCCAGACAGATCCTACCATTTCCGTAGGAGGTATTTTGTCATCTATCCACGGCAATCTGCGTGTGGGCGATTCAGAGTACTTCATCTCTGAGGCGTGTGAGTACACAAACAGCTTTTTGAATTTCAGACCACGCTACAGTATTATTTTAAATATTGAGGCTGAGCATCTGGATTTCTTCAAGGATATCAACGACATCAGGCATTCCTTCCGCGAGTATGCATCAAACACTCTCGCAGGCGGTGCTACCATCATCAACGGTGAGATTGACCGCTATGAGGAGATTGTCGCAGGGCTTCCTCAGAAGATTATCACCTATGGCTTTGATTCAAAATATGATTTCTATCCGGAAAATATAACCTATGACGATAAAGCTTGTGCATCTTTTACAGCTATGAGACAGGGTAGTCCACTTTTCGACGTAAAACTCTCTGTTCCGGGCGCTCACAATGTAAGCAATGCGCTCGCAGCCATAGCTTTATCCACCACACTCGGTCTTGATGAGGAGTCTATCCTCACAGGCCTTGACAAATTTGGCGGTGCTGACAGACGTTTCCAGTACAAGGGCAAGGTAAACGGCGTCACAATCATTGATGACTACGCTCACCATCCAACCGAGATCCGCGCAACACTGACAGCCGCACAAAAATATCCACATGACAGGCTTGTCCTTTGCTTCCAGCCACACACCTATTCCAGAACCAAGGCATTCTTAAATGATTTTGCCGATGTTCTTTCAATGGCAGATGTTGTGGTACTTGCTGATATCTATGCTGCGCGTGAGCAGAACACATATGGTATCTCATCTAAGGATATCCTGGATTTATTGCTCGAAAAAGGTGTGAATGCGCACTATTTCCCATCATTTGAGGAAATCGAGAAATTTTTATCAGAAAATTGTGTAAACGGTGACCTGTTGATAACAATGGGTGCCGGAAATGTAGTAGAAATCGGCGAAGACCTGCTTAAGAAATAAGTTATCCACGTTATCCACATACAAAATGTTAACAACTCTCATTTTGTGTGTGGATTTTTTAAATAATTTTCAACAGCTTATATACCCTGTGATACATTGATTTTTCAATTATTTTACACAGTTATCCACGTTATCCACATTTTTTTGTGGACTCGGAAAGCCCGAGTTTACAAGGCTTGTAGCACTTTTACCATCTTCACACGGTTAAAATATTGTGCTATAATTGCTCACAGGTTAAGCGAAAGAGAGTTTTTTATATGACAGCGATAAACATTAGCAGTGACATAGCAACATCATTCACTACTGTGTCAGATATTTTTATAGATCAATACATGCCAAAGGCAAACGGTGAGTTTGTCAAGGTATACCTTTATCTGCTCCGTGCGACAGGCTCCGGGGCAGGCATAGCAACTATTTCAGAGATTGCCGATCATTTCAGCAATACTGAAGCCGACATCATACGTGCCCTCAATTACTGGGCCTCTGAGGGCATTTTGCAGGTGCAAACCGGCGCTGATGGCCAGATTATTGGAGTCAACCTCTGCAGTCTTTCTGTATCCGGTATGCAGGCTGCTCAGAGTAATATACAAAGCGCTGTGGCTGATAATGCCGCGCAGAATAATTTGCAAAACGGTGTTGTTAATAATGCTACACAGAATAATTTGCAAAACGGTGTTGTTAATAATGCTGCACAGAATATTTCTACCGCAAATATTCGTATGCAGGATTCTGTTGTGGAAAAGCTTAAAAACCAGGCTACTGACAAGCCTGCTCCTTCACAGAAGGAATACACACTTGATGAGATTAAGGAGTTTAGAAAGAATCCTGACATTTCAGAGCTTTTCTTTATTATAGAGACATATTTGAAGCATACGCTTTCATCCACAGACACCAATATGGTGCTCTACTGGCTGGACGAGCTCCATTTTTCTACCGACCTGGTGGAATATCTCGTGGAGTACTGCATTACCAAGGGACATTCAAGCCTTCGTTACATGAACAAGGTCGCTCTCGGCTGGGCCGATGCCGGCATAAAGACCGTAGACCAGGCAAAGGACGATGCAGCCGCTCACTCACAGATTTACTATTCTGTAATGAAGGCTCTAGGCATCACAGGCCGCAATCTGGTTGACTCTGAGGTGTCACTAATAAACAAATGGGTCGGCGAATACGGTTTCGATATAGAGCTTGTAAAGGCCGCCTGCAGTAAAACCATTTCAGCTATCCAGAAGCCAAGCTTCGAGTACACAGACTCGATACTCGCGAACTGGAGGAAAAAGGATGTACATACATTAAAGGATGTTGAAGTGCTTGATGCCAACTTTGCCAAGGCCAATAAAGCCTCTGCTACCGGCTCATCACAGAGTACAAATGCTGCAAACGGTTCCTCAAAACCCAAAAGCAATAATTCAAGTTCCAAGAATAAATTTAACAACTTCAATCAGCGAAACAATGATTACGACAAGCTGGAGAAGCTGTTTCTGAATTCTACGGTATGATTTAAGCTACATGATTTCAATTATATGATTTAAACTGTATGATTTCTGTTGCGTGATTTAGTTATATGATTTTTCAAGTTAGATTTACACATCCCAAGGAGGATATATGGCACTTACCAATGCTCAATATGATGAGATAATGCGAGGCTACGACAAACGCCAGCTTCAGAACAAATACATACATGACAAGCGTATTGAGGAAGCCTATCGCAAGGCGCCCCGCCTCAGGGAGATTGACTCTGAGATTGCATCAGCCTCTGTCAGGCAGGCGTACAGGCTTATGGATGGTGATGAGAATGCTCTTGCCGCTTTACGCCTTGCAATCGAGGACTATAAGGAGGAGCGTGCTGCACTGCTATCCACACTCGGATATCCGCTTGATTATTTTGAGCCTATTTACACCTGTCCGGATTGCCACGATACAGGATACATAGACGGTCAGAAATGTCATTGTTTCAAGCAGGCTATTATCAATACCGTTTATTCGCAGTCCAATATCAGGGAGATTTTGTCTCGTGAGAATTTTTCCACGCTCTCATTTGATTATTACTCAGATGAGCAGAAAAATCCTGCGACAGGACTGTCTGCTCTTGCCACAGCAAAGCTTGCAGTGACGAACTGTCATGAATTTATAGACAATTTTGAAAACAAACCTAAAAACATATTTTTCTACGGTAATACCGGTGTCGGAAAGACCTTTTTATCTAATTGCATTGCAAAAGAGCTTTTGGATGCAGGTTACTCCGTAATTTACTTTACAGCATTCCAATTATTTGATATATTAAGCAAAGGTGTGTTTGAAAAGGATGCAGATGCCATCGCAGCGCACCAGAATATATTCGACTGTGATTTACTTATCATAGACGATCTCGGAACCGAGCTTTCCAACTCATTTACCACATCACAGCTTTTCCTTTGTGTAAATGAGCGTATACTGCGACAGAAATCTACTATTATTTCCACTAATCTGAATCTGGAGCAGATAGCAGAGATTTACTCCGAGAGAACACTTTCAAGAATTTCAAGCAATTATAGTTTTATCAAGCTCTTCGGAGATGACATACGAATTAAAAAGCGTCTTTCCAAATAGCGCTTTTTATATATATTTAGTTTATTTATTATATGGTTATATGGAGGAATAACAATGCCAAACGATGAGAGAATTTTGGAGACTATGCCAACCGGTACACTTGGACTTGTTGCAACCGACAGTTGTATAGGTCTTGCCCAGAAGGTAGATGCATACTTACAGGGCTGGAGAGAGCACAGAGAGCACCAGCATGCTAACGAGAGTGCTTTCAAGGACTACTACAAAAACAGCTACATTATCAAGCCTTCTACACCTAGATTCGGTTCCGGCGAGGCTAAATGTGTTATCAACCAGTCAGTTCGTGGTTATGATCTGTACATCATGGTAGATGTAACAAACTACAGTCTTACCTACACAGTATGCGGTCAGACAAACCACATGTCACCTGATGACCACTACGCAGACTTAAAGCGTGTTATCGCTGCAGCCGGCGGAAAAGCAAGAAGAATCACAGTTATCATGCCTTTCCTTTATGAGAGCCGTCAGCACAGACGTACAGGCCGTGAGTCTCTTGACTGTCCATTAGCTCTTCAGGAGCTTATCAACATGGGTGTAGACAATATCATCACCTTCGATGCTCATGACCCTCGTGTGGTAAATGCTATTCCTCTGAACGGCTTTGAGAATGTAATGCCTTCTTACCAGTTCATTAAGGGCATTTTAAAGAACGTAAAGGATATCACTATTGATGCTGACCATCTTATGATTATCTCTCCTGATGAGGGCGCTACAAACCGTGCTATCTACCTTGCAAACGTACTCGGAGTAGACATGGGTATGTTCTACAAACGTCGTGATTACAGCCGTATCGTTGACGGACGTAACCCTATCGTAGCTCATGAGTTCCTCGGAACAAATGTGGAGGGTAAGGATGTTCTTATCATCGATGATATGATTTCTTCCGGCGAGAGTATGATAGATACAGCAAGAGAGCTCAAGAAGCGTAAAGCTAACAGAATCTTTGTTGTTTCTACATTCGGTCTCTTTACAAACGGCTTTGCTTCATTTGACAAGGCTTACGAGGAGGGTCTCATCTACAGAGTAGTTACAACAAACCTTATCTACCAGTCACCGGAGCTTCTCTCTAAGGAGTACTATATCAGCTGTGACATGAGCAAATACATCGCATACCTCATTGATACATTAAACCACGACTGTTCTATCAGTGATCTTCTCTCACCATATGACAGAATCAAGAAGTGTGTTCAGAAGTACAATGACGAGCAGGCTGCAGCAAAAAATAAATAATTAAGCGCATTTATAAAAAGCCGTGTGAAATTAATATGTACCCCTTTTACTGGATATCCAGTGAAAGGGGTATTTTTATGCGTTACAGTTACGAATTCAAACCAAAGGCAGTCGAACTATACATGCAAGTAAAACGCATCAGTTTTTCTCAAAGTTTAGAATAATTATCTTAGTAATATAAAAAACCAGAGAAGTGAGTGTCATCCACTCAAATCTCTGGTTTAATTTAGTCTAAGATTTATACCGATTAAATATTAAACTAACTCAAGGAGAACCTCTAAAGCTCCGTCACCTTTACGCTGTCCAATCTTAACGATTCTTGTGTAACCACCGTTACGATCAGCATACTTAGGAGCGATCTCATCGAATAACTTGTTTGTTACATCGATAGTCTTTGTTCCCTTCTTTGTGCCGTCAGACTCTTTAGCTGTGTAAAGAACCTTAAGCATCTGTCTTCTGGCATGAAGACGTGAAGCAGAATCCTTCTTGATCTTCTTCTCTACTTCGTCATAAACAGTAACTTTCTTTCCGTCTACAACCTCTTTTACTCTCTTGCCATCTTTGTCCTTGCGGGCAACCTTAGCTGTTACAGTAACCTCTTCGAAGTTGTCTTTCTCTTTTACTGCTAATGCGATAAGACCCTCAGCGATCTTACGAACCTCTTTAGCCTTAGCCTCTGTAGTAACGATCTTTCCGTTAACAAGAAGCTGTGTAACCTGACCTCTGAGTAAAGCCTTTCTCTGGCTTGATGTTCTGCTTAATTTACGATATTTTGCCATTTTAATTTCCTCCATTTGTGGGACATCCGGTCACGCTCTTCGGTCTTACTGCCAGACATCGTATCTTGTTGTGATAAAGCTTTGCTTTATTTCAAAAAGCAAATGCTCAAATCAGTTGCCACTCATGTATCAGACACGGACACGCTCTTTGGTCTTACTGGCCCTGCCGCTATGAGTTTTGTCACACATAAACATAAATATGATATTTAAAATTTATATATGACCAATTTATTTAGAAGAATCAGTGCAAGGATTATTCGAATGAATTATTCCTCAGTCTGATTTAACTCTAAACCTAATTCTTTTAATTTTGCTAAAACTTCCTCTAAAGACTTGCGTCCAAGGTTACGAACCTTCATCATGTCCTCAGGTGTTCTATTGATAAGCTCTGCAACAGTGTTGATTCCTGCACGCTTTAAGCAGTTGTATGAACGAACTGAAAGCTCAAGCTCATCGATGTTCATCTCAAGAACCTTCTCCTGAGCATCGTTTTCCTTCTCGACCATAACGTCAACCTGCTGTGCTGCCTCTGAAAGATCGATGAACAGATTTAAGTGCTCACTTAACACCTTAGCTGCAAGGCTGACTGCCTCGTCCGGCTCCAATGTACCATTTGTAAATACATCTAATGTAAGCTTATCGTAATCTGTAACCTGACCTACACGGGTATTCTCTACAGTAAGGTTAACACGCTCAACAGGAGTGTAGATTGAATCTACAGCAAGAACTCCGATTGGTGTATCCTCGTTCTTGTTCTTCTCTGCTCCGACATAACCTCTGCCGTTTGTGATTGTAAGCTCCATGTAAAGCTTAGAATCTGCTCCACCATTCAAGTGTGCAATCTCTAACTCAGGATTCAAAATCTCGATATCTGAATCAACCTGAATATCGGCTGCTGTAACAACGCCTTCACCTTCGAATTCGATATATGCAACCTTTGGTTCATTTGTAGAACTATTATTGCGAATTGCAAGGTTCTTGATATTCATGATGATTTCTGTAACATCTTCCTTAACACCAGGAATAGAGCTGAATTCATGTAAAACACCATCAATCTTGACCTGGCTTACTGCAGCGCCCGGTAAAGAAGAAAGCATGATACGTCTTAAAGAGTTTCCAAGTGTTGTACCGTAACCTCTCTCTAATGGCTCTACAACAAATCTGCCATATGTCTTGTCTTCTGAAATTTCTGCGATTTCAATTTTTGGTTTTTCAAAATCGAACACTTCAAATTCCCTCCTTCTCGGGTATCGTTGTTATATGTTATCAAAGAGTGGATAAGCCGGGAAATAAATCCCCGGCAAATCAACCTAATTTTACTTAGAATATAACTCGACGATGAGCATCTCATCTACAGGAACATCAATCTGCTCACGTGTAGGTAAGTCTTTTACAGTTCCCTGTAATTTCTCAGCATCTACGTCTAACCACTCCGGAACGATTCTTCCGCCAGCTACCTCGACGATATCTTTCATTCTCTGAGTATTCTTTTTGCTCTCTTTAATTTCGATAACATCGCCAGCCTTTACAAGGTATGAAGGGATGTTAACAACTTTTCCGTTTACTGTAACGAACTTGTGATCAACGATCTGTCTAGCTTCTTTTCTTGTTCTTGCGAAACCAAGACGGAAGATTACGTTGTCAATTCTTGACTCAAGGATTGTCATAAGGTTAAGACCTGTTAATCCTTTCATCTGATCTGCTTTCTTGTAGTAGTTACGGAAAGGCTTCTCTAAAACACCATAGATGAATTTAGCTTTCTGCTTTTCTCTTAACTGAAGTCCGTACTCAGACACCTTTCTGTTTGCTCTTGTAAGGTTTCTTCTAGACTTCTTATCATATCCTAAATAACTTGGCTCTAAACCAAGTGATCTGCATCTCTTAAGTACAGGTACTTTATTAACTGCCATTTTAATCTATACCTCCTGATTAGACTCTTCTACGTTTTGGTGGACGACATCCATTGTGAGGTACCGGAGTAACGTCTCTGATTGATGTAACCTCAAGACCACATGCTGAAAGGGCACGGATAGCTGCCTCTCTTCCTGAACCTGGTCCCTTAACGAATACGTCAACTGTCTTTAATCCATGGATTAAAGCTGCCTTTGTAGCTGTTTCTGC
>UMAO01059690.1_pt1 | contig 11525 bp, 11 predicted proteins | sample 1963741 | NCBI WGS metagenome assembly UMAO01 (sample SAMEA4835919, study PRJEB28245) | human gut metagenome | biome: gut microbiome; material: fecal sample | place: Denmark | collected 2008
GTTATTGAAGAGTCTGAAAATAAAATCAAACTAACTTATGCAACGGATGAAAAATCAGAGGTTGATGGAGATGTACGAAAAGTCAGAAAGGAATATGAATCTGCATATTTAAATGAAATGACTGAGATTGGTTTGCAGACGACCGAAGTTGAACTTAGACCGATCAAAGAATTTGATTTGGAAAAGTTTTTCTCTCTTAATGAAGGACTGATTACATCCGTTGAAACGAATATTTTATTCGAGATGATGGAGGAATAGCCATTGTGAATATCATAAAGCTCATACAAGAAAATTGGGACACCGTACAGGACTCTTTCGGTCAGATTCTTGCTTTACTGGCTATATGCGGAATTAGCATTGACCTGATGCCTTGGATACATATTAATCCGGTAAGGGCGATATTTAAATATATCGGGAATGTCACCGGAAAATATATTGCCGGTATCGTAAATCGGAGTCTTGATGGTGTTCGTGTAGAATTAGACAAGCAAAATAACCAAATAAGAAATATTGCTCATGGTCTCCTAGATATGTCCGATAGATTCGATAAAAAAGAACTTGAAGACATACGCTGGGAGATTTTAGATTTTGGCAATAAAATACGACGTAGGGAAAATTATTCTAAAGAAGCCTGGGATCATATCATTTCTCAGCATGACTAGAAAAAGTCATCGAAGAAAAAGGTCTGGAGAATGGCAAAATGGATATGACCTACGAATACATCATGAAAAGATATCGTGAACATATGGAAAATAATGATTTTGTGTAAAGGAGACTGAATTATGGATACAAAATTAATCATTGAAATTATTAAAATCGTTGCGTATGTAGTACTTGGGGGACTGTCCATTTGGTATTCTGCCAATGCGAAGCTGAAAGGACGGGTTGGCTCCATCATCGAAGAGGCTGAAGAAATGTACAAAGACACAACGAAAGCTGGCGGTCTGAAACATGAATATGTTGTAACGCAGCTCTACAATCTTCTTCCGGCTCCAATGAGAATCTTTTTTACAAAAGATATGATGGAACAGATTGTAGATAACGCATTTGAAGCAATCGAATCTTATGCAAAGAAACAGTTAGATAAAATTGGCGGTTGAGCTTCTGCTCTTCCGCTACTTATGTAAGAAAGGATGGGCACATTGGAATTATCAAATCTTATACAGTTAGAAATAAATGAGAATTTAAGAAACATTTCCATCCCTAAAAAAGGTGTTGTGTTTGGAGTTGATGGCGATATCGAAGTCAATCGGGTCGCTTTTGTTTTTCCTAGATACTACAGTAATTTTGATATGACTGAATTTTCAGCCAGAGTTAATTATGTGAATGCAAACGGTGAAGCAAATTATTACGAAGCTGATGATATGTCCTCTGACGATGGAGATACAGCTACATTTTCTTGGTTGATGACTTCCGATGTGACATCTTATATTGGCGAAGTTAGATTCTCCGTGCTTTTATATAAGCAGTTAGATGAGAGATACGTTAAGAAGTTCGGCACAAGACCTGCTACTGGACGAGTGCTTGAAGGACTAGATGTTGAATCTTATGTTACCCCGGAACAACAACTGACTCTTATTGAGAAGATGGAGAAAAAATTTGATGCTTATGTGGAAGCAAAAATGCTTAGTGTTAATCATGACATCGAAGATGCCAAAAACGGAGCATTAGATTCCATCGAGGAAGCAAAAAATGACGTTGACTCATTCATCACTTCCAGTAAATCAGAGATTGATACTCTCCGCTCTTCTAGTCTTGATGATATTAAAAATCTTACAGATACCAGTAAGTTAAATATATCTACATTAACAGATGAGAAACTTGCTTCTCTTGATAAGGAGACTGTAAGACAACTGAAAAATATTGAATTGGCTGGCGTAGAAGAAACGGAGAAAATTAGAACTGCCTTCTCTTCTGCTGTTTCAGATATTCAAACTGAAGGACAAAAACAAGCCGATGCAGTTGATTCCCATGGAGACAGCAAAATTAAAGAAATAAATGATTCGACCGCCATTTCTCTTGCAAACATCAATTCTATTAGTGAAAAACAAGTTGAGGCTATTCAATTAGAAGGTACAAAACAAACATCTTCTGTGAGTTCAGAAGGAAATAAACAAGTAAGTACAGTCACGTCAGCTGGTACAACTGAAGTAACAAAAGTAAAAAGTGCTTCATCTACAGCCCTCTCCAATATTGATTCTGCAAAGGAATACAGCATTTCCGAGATTACTGCAAAAGGAACGGAACAAGTTAAAATCATCAAGGATACTTCCACTAGCGAAATAAGCAAAGTTCAAGCAGCTGGTACATCTCAAGTAAAATCTGTTTCAGATGAAGGTAAAATTCAGCTTGATGGGGTAAAATCCGAGGGAGAAAAACAAGTTCAATTAGTTTCCGCAAAGGGAACTCAGTCATTACAGGATATTGACACTGCAAAAACAGCCGCCGTCAAATCTGTAAATGATCAAACAAAACCTATTATTGATAAGGTCGAACAGCTCAAACAAAATGTAGACGATAAATCTGACTCTGTGGATGAAACTTACGAGCAGATGAAAAAATTACATTGCATCGAGATATCCGAGGAAGCACCCACTAACGAGCGTACTGGGTTGTGGGTTAATCCTAAAAGTAATGAAGAAATTAATATTCCTGAAATTAAGGATGAAGAAGTAAGTGGTATTGATACCTGGAGCAGTCAGAAAATCAATCATGAGATTGATTCGGTAAAGGAAAATAAAATTGAAAAACCAGCCGAAGCCCCAACTATCGGCAAAATTATTCGGGTAAAATCAGTCAACGAAGACGGCACATTCGTCTGCGAATGGGCTGACAGTGGTGGAAGTAACTTGGATGTGCGGATTGATGGAGAGAGTATCGTGCAGGATGGAGTTGCGGAGATACCAGTAGTGAAGGGCTATAATACGAAGGGATTAGTAAAGCTTGGTGGAATCTATAATGGACTTACTGCTGATAATAATGGAGTATTGAGAGTTAACACATATAGCCAATCGCTTATTAACGGTCGAAACCCAAATGTTCCAATATGTGCAAAATATTTGGACGATTCCGTCAAAGCCGCCATGTGCGACGGCAAAGGTGCTGCATGGACAGCAGATGAACAGGTGGCTGCTAGAGAAAGGATGGGGCTGAATGCTACCTTAATCAGCAAAATTGTTATAGAAGAGGAAGTTTCTGTAATTAAATTATTTAACGATCAAGAACATCCATTGCGAGAATACTTTATATACATGGTGTCGCCAATTGCAACTGCTGTGAGTGCATATATACAAAGGGTGTTGGTAAATGCAGACAAAAATAATAAAATTTTTGGAAAAACTATAATTATGTATAATATTGCCGCGACTGATACAGCAACTACAGCTTATGCACGGGGATGCCTTGAAAATAATCATGAAATCGTTAATTTTATTGTAACAAAATACAATACTGGAAACGCCCAGTTAAGCGTTAACTCAGAAGGACAATATAAAGAAAACTTAGAAAAAGCTATTGGATTTTCAGAACTTAATATAGCAGCCACTAATGATACTAAGATACCAATCGGAACGACTATAGAATTGTATGGAATGAGGTGGTAACGATGAGAATAGCAAAATACAAACAAACAGGAACCCGTACAGAATCCTACACAGTAACCATTCCAGCCGAATATGATAACGAAGGCAAACTCATCACTGAAGAACATGAGGAAACCCGCACCCGTGAAGTACCGATTATGGGAATGGTCTACAGAGATATGACAGCAGAAGAAATTGCTGAAATGGAGAAGATACAAACAGAAATGCCTGAGCCACAACCGACCGCAGAGGAACGACTGGATAAAGTAGAACAGCGTACTGATACACTTGAAAGTGCGACAGATGACCTTGTTTTAATGATGGCGGATTTAATAGGAGGAGAAAACTAATATGAAGACATTAAGCACATTGAAATTAAAAATCATGGTAAGAGCATTCCGCATCAGAATTAAGAACGGAGAAGTATTCGAGGACATTGCAGCGGATTATCCAGCATTGACAACAGATGATCTGGAAGCGATTCGAGAAGCACTGAATTTGGAATAATTAACTAAATAAGCTTTAATCAATCATTCACGGCTATATATTGTATAGCTTATCTTTGAATATACGGTATATAGCTATTTTAAGGAGGAATCAAATGAAGACATTAAATATAGGTTCCGGGAAATACAAAGACAATAACGGAGAATGGTCTACTCTCCCATGCTTAAAAGGAGATAAAGGAGACACTGGAGAATCTGCATACCAGTTAGCAGTCAGACTTGGCACTTTTACTGGAACTGAGGAAGAATATAACAAACAGATTGCAGATGCTGTAGATAAGGCGGATACTGCAACGAAATTAGTTAAAAAAGCCGAAGATCAGATCAAGAAGAATACGGAAGACATTGCAGGACTGGAAGAAACAGTGTCAACTGCTGGAATCAGTGTGACTGAGGCAGGAACAGGAATCGTTGTGCCGGAATGCACTGGTGGAAAGCTTCAGGGGCTGAAGATGTATGGAAAGTCAGAGCAGGTGCAGTATAGTGGGAAAAATCTGTTCGATGTTTCAGATACCACAAATAATATTTTAACAAAGAATGGAATTAAAATAAATGAAGTGGATCAACAAAACGGTATAATTAAGGCGGAATTTTCACAGCCGTATCAACAACTTGGTGTTATGATTAATTCTTCGGCAAATACGACATATACTTTAAGTTTCAAACAAAAGAATTCTAAAAATGATGAAATTGAAGTAAGATCATATTATGTCAAAAACGATGTGATGGGCGACAATATAAAACAGGTAGTTATTTCTTCTGAGGAAGCTAGTTTTACATTTACAGTGCTAAATGACAGTTATATAGTTGTATTCTTTAGACCAAAAGGAAATTATTCATCTTCTGATACAAACGTATGTGAATTCACGAACATACAGTTAGAAAGAAATGCTTCGTCTACTGACTTTGAACCCTATGTTGGTGGAAAACCATCACCGAGCCCTGACTATCCACAGGAAATTAAGTATGTAGAGAATCCTACTCTAATGATACATACAAAAAATATTGTTAAAGATGTTTATGTGATTGAGACGACCACACAATATAGCTCTGCTTTGTTGATTGATGCGGATATACAAGGCGATACGGAATATATGCTGTCATTCATAGCCCCAGAAGGATTAAGGGTGTATGTTAATGAGAATTTATGTTCGTACAAATTGATTAAAGGAACTGGAAAAATTCAAAGTGTTCCCATAAAAACGATTAAGACAATATCAAAGGACAATGTAAATCAATTTAATGCAAATAAACAAAAGTGGATTCTGTTAAAAATAGATAAAGATAATACAATAAAATCAAAGTTTGATAAAGTTCAGTTGGAAAAAGGAAATGTGGCTACTGTATATAAACCATATAATTGTAAAACACTGACTCTGCCATATCAACTTAACGCTATCTCAGTATCATCTGGTGGTAATTATACGGATTCATCTGGACAAGAATGGATTTGTGATGAAATTGATTTTCAACGAGGCATGTATATACAGAGGGTAGGGACAAAAGTTGGTATTGATGGTTTTCAGGAAACCAATAGTGCGAATTCAGATATGTCGCTTAGGATTGTATGTAATATGAATGATATTGAAAAAGTAAAATTCACGCCTATCATATGTAATAAGTTGCGGTGGGAAAAGAAAAGCAGTTATACAGATGAAGGAACATATATCAGTACAAGCGAGACAGCTACAGGAAGAATATGTGTCAGGGTTGAAGGGATCAAAACAATGGAAGAATATCAAGAAATATTAGCAGATATGCAGTATTTCTATATACTTTCCACGCCAATTGAAACACCTCTCACTACCGAAGAAATCAACGATTATAAATCACTGTATACATATGACGGCACTACAATCATTGATAATGATGCTGACTGTTACATGGAAGCGACCGTGCCACAGGACACCAAGTATTATATTGACACTCTTCCAAATGAAACCATTAAACAAGATGTCGCTGATGGATTATCTTCTATTTCAAAAGCAAAAACGAATGCTTGTACAAACATAACTTCTGTTGGAAATGATACTGTAAAGAAAATTAAGGATGAAACATATGGAGTTTTTGATGACGTTGCACAACTTAAAGACAATATAAATGCAAAAGCTGATATTAGTCTGATCAAGGATATTATACATAAGACACCTCATGTTAAAAATATCGAAAATTATTATAATCTAAAACGTACAGGGAAAGTATACCAGACAAAAATATGGAAGTTTGCTACTAATCCAACTTCTGCCGGAGAAAAGCTCTTAGATAATGTTGGTCTTGAGTTCAAACCTTCTACGGATACAATTGAAGGAAAAGATGATTACTTAAACGGAGAACATCCTCTTTTTGAATGGATTTATTGTAATTATAAGCGTTATGATGACGGAACGGCTTATCCTATTTGTACAGAATATGATAGCGATTATACTACGTCTGGTTCTGTAGATGTAGGAGCAATGCAAATGTCTTTTTACTGGAACTGGGATGCGTCCAATCCTGAATATGATTTAGTCACAATTTCAGATATGCCAAATGAAAAGTATGGATTAAAGCCTTGGGTAGAATCTACAAAAACCGATGGGTCTGTGTTACCTTGGTGTATTGGTTCTTCTTATATCTCTGGGAAAGCTTCTGATGGATTACTTAGAAGCCAACCAGGATTAAAACCCGAACGAGGACAATCATACAATAATATGATTACCAATTACTCAAAAAAAGGTAAGGGACACCAAGGTGCTAGTGTTTCAAGAAATACTTTCCAAATTCTCTTCAATATCATAAAAGGTGCTACGAAAAATAGCCAGTCCTTATATATTGGATGTACTGCTTACAACTTTCAATATTCTGCGTCTATTCAATTTGAAGAAGCTCATACTTATTTTCCAGTAACTAATGCTCAGGCAAACAGTATCGTCGTTGGTGGATATGTTTCTGTTGGATATGGTTCTCTTAATACGTCAAACAATACTGTGAATAATGACAGAGGCGTAAGTACAATTCATAAATATGCAGATAATGTAAAGGTATTAAAAGTTGAAACGTTAGATAATAACAATAAGGCTGTGTATTTGGATATTGAAAATGGATTTAATACTATGCCTATTGCTCTTTCGGACGATGTAAATGCTCCAATTACATTAACTGCTATGCCGTGGTATTCCGGAACAACGGATGGCGTAATCGGTCGTCACGATGGATCATTCGGCTCCAATACTAATGGTAGATATCCATATAGGGTTCAAGGTCGTGAATACGCTATTGGTGGACATATGGTTGCTTCAGATGTTGTCATGGACTTCCAGAGTGATTACAGTAAAAAGGTATATGTTGCTCCAAAAGGTCTTACGCACTCTTCTGCCGATGCTACAATCAGAAATACTTATACTTATATTGGAACTATACCAGCAAAAACTGATGGTACTGATTGGTGGATTGGAGATATTTCTGTTGACATAAACACTGGTGCTTGGTATCCATCTGCAATTGGTTCATCTAGTTCTCAAGGATTTGGTGATATTGTATATGCTGGCGGCAAAATTACGGGCGGTACGAGAGAATACTTGACGGGCGGTGGTCTCTGGGGCGGCTCTCTTGCTGGTTCTGTGTGCTTGTATTGCTGGGGCTGGCTCGGGACGTCCGAATGGGGTTACGTGGCAGCCGATTAAAAATAAATATAAATTATAATGCCAATACGAAGAAGAATATTTTTGCTGTACTGGAATCGAAAAATATGTAAGAAAGTGGTGAAAGATTATGACAAAAGCACAGTTTATGGAAAAACAACCACCTGTCACTGTTGTTGAGAAAGATAAGGTATATGTTTATATCTGTCTTAATGAATCGCATGTTAAAAGTGTACCAGGTCAGGAATGGATACCTGAAATGTGGGAGTATGATTATAAGGAAATCATTGAAGATATCGGAGTTCTGGATATTGAAGATGTTAAAGCTCATCCAGAAGATTATTTAAACTATGGAAAAAAGAAATCCGATCAGGAAAGAATTGTCAAATTAGAAGCTATAAGTATTGAACTATCCACAACTCTGGATAGTATCTTAACAGATATCCTCCCGTCTCTTAAGGGATTGGATTAAAGAAAGGAAAGGTTATGAACAATATGGTTACTTTTATTGCAAGAATGATTATGAAAGAGGCAGACAAGAATATTATCGCTGGACAGAATAAATACAGGGCTTATTTCATCAAAACAACTTTATACAGGAGTTATAAGGAAAATGTTGATACAATCTTAAAGACAGACGGTTATGACGAACTTATTATAACTGAATAGAATATGAATACATAAGGGGAACTATATTTAGTTCCCTTTTTTATAATACGGACAGAGGGTAATTAATTATGAACAATAACATTATCAAACTTGAAATTGACGAATATTTAAGGGATATTTTGCTGCCGTCAGAGGGACTGTTCTTAGGTGTGCATGGAGACATTGAGGTAAATAAGATTTTATTTTTATTTCCCAAATATTACAATTCTATTGATATGACCGAGTTTACTCCTATCGTAAATTATGTAAATGCTAATGGTGATGCAAATTATTATGAGTGCAAAGAAGTCAAATCGAGTAACGGCATAGCATTTTTTGAATGGAATATTACATCAGACGTAACTTCGCATATCGGGAATATAGTATTTTCCGTAAGACTGATTAAATATGATGATGTAAAAATAATAAAGGAATTTAATACAAAACCATCCACAGGTACGGTATTGGAAGGTCTTAATGTAGACAACCATATTACACCAGAAATTCAAGAAACACTATTAGAAAAATTAGAAAAGAAACTAGATTTACACATAAAAGAAAAACTTTCAGATTTTGATGACCATATGACAAATGCTAAATCTGAGGTAATCAAAGCAAGAGATGACACTATTCATGCCGCAGAGTAAATAAAAAATACCAAAATCCCGACCAAGACAAGCGAGCTGGAGAATGACAGCCATTTCCTGACAGCAGATACAGAGATCAGCTGGGGAAGAAAAGCGGATACGACAATAGGAGAACGAAGTGTGGCACTTGGTACGAATGTTGAAGCATCAGGAACCTATTCTCATGCAGAAGGAAGTGGAACAGCATCAGGATACTATTCTCATGCAGAAGGAGCTGCCACAACAGCATCAGGATTCTATTCACATGCAGAAGGAAGTAATACAACAGCATCAGGATTCTATTCACATGCAGAAGGAAGTAATACAACAGCATCAGGATACTATTCACATGCAGAAGGAAGTAATACAACAGCATTAGGATACTATTCACATGCAGAAGGATTTAAGGTAGAAGCAAGGGGAATGTATTCACATGCAGAAGGGATTTTAACAACAGCATCAGGAACCTGTTCACATACCGAAGGAAGTAATACAATAGCAAGAGGAGATCATCAGCATGTGCAAGGAAAATACAACGTTGAAGATACAAATAAGAAGTATGCCCATATCGTAGGCGGTGGAACAAGTGAAAATAAAAGAAAAAACATCCACACGTTAGACTGGGATGGAAATGCAGAATATGCAGGTGATGTTGCAGCAACTGTCAATGGGAAAAAGGTGTTTATGTCTACATTAGCGGATATTTTCTTGCAGCCAGGAGCAGCTGCACATAATGCAATCTGCAGAGGAAAAAAACTGGGCAACGCACTGACAAATGAGATGCTTGCGAGCATCAGAGACGGAAGTTTCAATGATTTATATGTGTGCGATTACATTGAAACAGAAGATAATATTTATCGTTTCATGGATTTTGATTATTTTCTGGAGTGCTGTTCAAGTGCATCTGGCGGGAGAATCGAAAAACACCATGCCATCCTGGTTCCAGACAAGGTAATGAGCAGTAGTGCCATTGATAATTATCCGGAGGTAACCCAGCCGAAAGAAACGCATATGTATGTGAATAAACTGCCGGAGATCACTCAGACACTTAAGGGCATATTTGGAAACAATAACGTTGCCATAATGGATAGAGTCATCACAAAAACAGTTAATGGCGAATCGACAGGCTGGGACTGGGTGAATGTCGGAGCAGACCTGCTCACAGAAGTAATGGTAATGGGACATAGTTCATGGGGACAATGGGTAGGATTCCAGACGGGGATAATGAAAGGACAGCTTGCTGGATTCCGTTACAGCCACTCCTTGATGTGTTCAAACGAAGACTACTGGTTACGGGACAAGCGGTCGGCTACAAACTATGCATTGATTAGCTCTGATGGTTATTCGAGCAGTGACACTGGAAGTCTGCAGCACGGAGTCAGACCATTTTTTGTTATATGGTAGGAAACGAATGATTATTCATCTCTTAACATTAATACATTTTTAGGAGGATTATTATGGGATTAACAATAAAAGAAAATATCTTAACAAATAATGATTGTTATAAATCTGGAAGAACTATCACGCCTATTGGTATGCAACTTCACACAATCGGGACTGGACAGAACACAGCTTCCTCTCTTGCTTCTTACTGGAATCAGCCTGGAGTATCTTGCTGTGTTCATTATTGTATTGATGCAGAACAGGAAAATCTTGTATATCATTTGTTACCAGACAATTATCGTAGTTGGGCTGATGGTGGGTTCGGTAATGGCAATCTGATCACAGTAGAATTAATGGAATCCGATTATATGAAATATACTGGTGGAGCAAGTTATACAATCACCGATACAGCCAAATTTAAAGCTGATATTACAAGGGCGTACAAGACTGCTGTTCAGTTCTTTGCACAGAAATGTAAACAGTATGGTTGGAATCCTACTGCAAAACTTGCTAATGGATTATATGTCATTTCTTCTCATGACGAAGGACGTAGACTTGGCGTATCTACATCTCATGTAGACCCAACACATATATGGGGTAAACTTGGATTCACTATGGATCAGTTCCGTGCTGATGTAAAAGCTGCTATGAATGGGAAAACGTCTACAGTTAAACCGGCATCTCCTTATGTTTCTTGGACTTGCAAAACAAAAACCGCTGATGCTGTTTTGAGAAAAGGAGCCGGAAAGACAAAAGCAGCCATTAAGACACTCAAAAAAGGTGTTGTAATGACTGTTATCGGAGAAAAGAAATCAACTACTGGCAATCTCTGGTATAAAGTTAAGTGCGGAGGTGTTACTGGATATGTGTATCACAGCAAAGTAGCTCCTGTTGATCGCTCTGTCAGGGTGACATCCAATGATCTTATCATACGTTCAGGAGCCGGTACAAGCTATCCTAAGCGTGGTTACACTGGCAAGGGTACATTTACTATAGTTAGGGAGAAAAAAGGCTCTGACGGGCATACATGGGGCTTGTTGAAAGCTTTTGAAAAAAGCAAGGATGGTTGGATTGCCTTAGATTTGAGTTGTGTAACAAGAATTGATTAAATACATAAATTTGTAAACTGTAAACCTGTCTTTTATTTATCAAATGGAATAA
>UMAO01069078.1_pt1 | contig 11515 bp, 10 predicted proteins | sample 1963741 | NCBI WGS metagenome assembly UMAO01 (sample SAMEA4835919, study PRJEB28245) | human gut metagenome | biome: gut microbiome; material: fecal sample | place: Denmark | collected 2008
GCTATATTGTGCGGCCGGCTGGCTGGTCGATAGCGGACTGGTACGCGATCCGCGGGCTTATTATGGATTGGTAGCCTTAACTCCGGCGGTGTTTTTTGCTACGATCCTGGCCAGCTTCCGTGGTTATTTTCAGGGGTATCAAATGATGACTCCGCCTGCGGTCTCGCAGATTCTGGAGCAGTTTGTACGTGTTGTGACGATGGTCGTACTGGCCTATTATCTGCTTCCGTACGGATTGGAATATGCGGCGGCCGGGGCTGCTTTCGGTGCTGTGCCGGGTTCTATTACCGGACTTATCGTACTGAGCTTTTTTTATCTGAAGAACAAATTGCGCTGGCAGCAGGAAATCAGCAGGCAGATCACTGAAGAACCCGAAAGTATCGGGAAGATAGCCAAACGGCTGGTATTGCTGGCGCTGCCTGTTTCCTGCGCTAATATTATGGTGCCTGTGACGAGCAGTATTGACATGCTGCTGGTGCCTAATCGCTTAGTGGAATCAGGTTTTTCGGTCGAAGAGGCTACGACCCTGTTCGGTTACCTTACAGGGATGGGTATGCCTTTGGTCATGATGGCTACTATTCCGACGCTTTCCCTTACAGCAAGCCTTGTGCCTGCTGTTTCAGAAGCATTTACTCTGGGCGATAGGAACAGTATCGACCAGAAAACAAATATGGCCATGAAATTATGCTGTTTACTGACTTTTCCTGCCGCTGCAGGAATGTGGGCTTTGGCTCAGCCTATTTCAAAATTACTGTATGGCACGCCTCTTGCGGGCGAGGCAATCAGAAACCTTGCTCCCTCTATTTGCCTGCTTGGTATCCACCAGATAACCACAGGTATGCTGCAGGGAATGGGACAGACTATTATTCCTATGTGGAATATGCTGCTCAGCGCGTTGGTCAAAGCTGCTGCTGTTTGGTATCTTACGGCGCTGCCATGCAATATTGTCGGTGCCGCCTGGGCCTCTAACATTAATTTTGGCTTGGCAGCCGCTCTAAACATCTTCTTTTTGATTCGCAGCGGCATCACTTTTAAAGTGTACGCTTTGGGAAAAATATTACTGGCGGCAGTTTTGATGGCAGCAGTCAGTATGCTTTTATACAATTATTTAATAGTTTATTGGGGCAATACTTTTGCGACGGCGGTAACGATTTTTGCAGCTGGCATCGTTTATCTATTGACTTTGATAGCAAGCGGAACGATCGGCAGGAAAGAATTGCAGAAACTGCCTGTGATAGGTTCCAGATTCAAGTAAAGGGATGGTAAGATGGAAAAAGGAATTACTGTTGTAGGATTGGGGCCTGGCAGCGCAGGGCATTTGTCGCTGGAAACAATGGCAGTGCTGAAAAGCGGCGGCAAGGTTATTCTGCGTACGGCTGTACACCCAACTGTAAAGGAACTTGAGCGGTCTGGTATAAAATTTACGTCCTGCGACGCTGTTTATGAACAGGAAGCGTCTTTTGAAGACGTCTATCAAAAAATTGTTGCTTCCATTTTACAGGATGCGAAAGAGCAGGAGGTAGTTTATGCTGTTCCAGGCAGTCCTTTGGTTGCTGAACGAACTGTGGTGCTGCTGAGGGAACAGGCTGCAGCGGCCGGAGTGCCTCTGAAAATTTTACCGGCGATGAGCTTTTTGGATCTTGCATATGTCGATTTAGGCATTGATCCTATTGCCGGGTTGCGTATTGTTGATGCCCATGATTTTGATGCGCTGGCAGATGCTGGCAAATATCCGCTGATGATCACGCAGGTCTATAGTCAGCTGGTGGCGTCGGATGTGAAAATCAATTTGATGGAAGTACTCGCTGATGAAGCGCAGCTGTACTTTTTACGTAATTTAGGCCTGCCTGATGAAGAATGTCTGCCGCTGAAGCTCTATGAGCTGGACCGGCAGCCGCATATCGATCATCTTACCAGTGCCTTTATTCCGGCACAGGAGCAGACTGTTGTGCAGCATGTCAATGCTTTGCAGGAAGAAAAAACGCTGTGTTTTGATGACGATGATGATTTTTACTGTGATATCGAGGATTTCCGCTATGATGCTGAACTGCTTCCGCTGACAGAAGTTATGCGTAAGCTGCGTGAGCCAGGCGGCTGTCCCTGGGATCGCGAACAAACGCACAGCAGTATTCGCCGTAATATGATCGAAGAAGTCTATGAATTTTTAGAAGCTGTTGATAATCACGATTTTAAAGGTATGGAAGAAGAACTTGGCGATATTCTGATGCAGGTTGTTTTCCATGCGCATATGGCAGCTGACGCAAACCTGTTCTCTTTGCAGGATGTTATTGATGGAGTGACTGAGAAGCTTACTCGCAGGCACCCGCATGTATTTGGTTCACGTAAAGTTTCAGGCAGTGATGAAGTAATAAAAAACTGGGAAGCCATTAAATTGGAAGAAAAAAAGGAACGGACGCATGTTCTTGATGGAATTTCTCCGGGACTGCCGGCGCTGATGCGTGCTTACAAGCTGCACAGCAAGGCTTCCAAAGTAGGTTTTGACTGGCCGGATACCGCAGGCGTCTGGGAGAAGGTTCTGGAAGAACTGCACGAACTTGAAGAGGCAGTAGCCGGAGGCAGCCTGAAGGAAATGGAGCATGAGCTGGGAGATTTGCTGTTTATTTTGTCCGGTTATGCCAGACATATCGGATTGGAACCGGAAACAGCTTTGAATGCTGCGAATAACCGTTTCATAAAAAGATTCGGTTATGTAGAGAAAAAAGTACAGGTTTCAAAGAAAACATGGCAGGACTTTTCATTGGCTGAATTAGACGCTTTTTGGGAGTTGGCAAAGGATTTTGAGAAAAATAATTAAAAAAAGGCGTTTTTTACACAAAAATTAAGAAAAAAATAAAAAAAAGATGAAATGTTAGCAGGAATATTGCTTTTGATAGCGAATTAGAGTTTTAGTGAATAACCTTAGTCGTTGTGTTTAAGCGGTTTTCGCCTAAACTGGCGCATACAAAATTTAAGGGGGATTTATTGTGAACAAAACTGAACTTATTGCTGCAGTAGCAGAAAAAGCTGGCCTCACCAAAAAAGATGTAGAGAAAGCAGTAGCTGCTTTACTCGAAACCGTAAAAGGTGAAGTTGCTAAAAAGGGCAAAGTACAACTGATTGGTTTCGGTACTTTTGAAGCTCGTACTCGTAACGCTCGTACCGGTAAAAATCCTCGTACCAACGAACCCATCAAAATTCCGGCAGCAACCGTTCCCGCTTTCAAAGCTGGTAAAGCTTTCAAAGACGCTGTTAACGCTGCTCCTGCAAAAAAACACAAAAAATAATCTTGGGTTTCAAGAATGCCGGGCCAAACAGCCCGGTATTTTTGTCTGATTAATTAACAGGAAGGAGCTCAAAATGGCTGAGATGCGCAGAAAAAAACGCCGCAGCTCTAATGACTTTTTATGGGTCCTGATTATTTTGCTGATCATCTGCTTTGGCGTATTGGGCAGGCAGGAGTACAAGATCTACCAGATCAATAAGGAAATGTCAGCCACTCAGCAGCGTGTCGACGAATTAAAAAAAGTTCAGGCTGAGCTTGAAGCTGAACGCAAACGTTTGGACGATTTGAAATATATTGAAAAACTGGCGCGTGAAGACCATAATATGGTTGGCAAGAACGAAGTACCGCTGTTTATAGTTGATGAACAGGAAAAGCAGCAAAAACAGGAAACAGAAGCTGAGGAAAAGAAAAAATAACAGCTGTACAGTCGATTTTACTGGCGTACAGCTGTTATTTTTTATCTTTTTTCATATATTTGTACAATGCAGTTGACACTGATTTTAAAAGAAGGGTATAATACTTACTGTATAAAGATTTTTTAAGGGGGATTATCCGCTTTATGTCACTCGAAGTTGGTGCAATCGTTGAAGGTGAAGTTACTGGTATCACAAATTTTGGAGCGTTTGTGCAATTGCCTGAAGGAAAAGTTGGTCTTATACATATTTCCGAAGTCTCCAATGTATATGTAAAAGATGTACATGATTTTTTAAAGGAAAAAGATAAGGTCAAGGTCAAAGTGTTGTCTATTGACGAACGCGGTAAGATAGGTCTGTCCATTAAGCAGCTGACACCGCCGCCTCCGGCACCTCCGAAACCGCAGCGTCCGGTAAGTCAGGAACGTCGTGCACCTAAAGTGGCACCTCCTGTTTCCTTTGAAGATAAATTATCGCGCTTTTTAAAAGACAGCGATGACAGATTATTAGATCTGAAACGCAATACGGAGTCTAAGCGCGGCGGCCGTGGCGCCAGCCGCGACAGATAATGTCTAAAAAGGCACTTCCAGCAGAGGTGCCTTTTTTATTTGGGTTGTAGGATAATAAGGTGAAACGATGAAAGAACACAGGCAAATTACTGAAATTCTCGATCAGGTAGAGGAACATCTGCCTGTCGGCAGTAAAATAATTGTTGCCTGCAGCGGTGGGGCCGATTCAATTGCTTTGGCTGATGCACTGCTGCTGCTGCAGGAAAAACGGAAGTATCAGCTGGTAGTTTGTCATGTAGAGCATGGTTTGCGTGGCAGCGAAGCTTTGGCTGATGCTGATTTTGTTGTGGAATTCTGCCGGATGCGTCAGGTTGCCTGTGAAGTTCTGCGTGTTGACGCTAAAAAATTTGCTGCGGAGAGTAAACTTTCTGTAGAGGACGCGGCTCGTAAATTACGCTATACTGTTTTATTTGAGATTCTCAGTAAACACAAGTCTGAGTATATTGTGACAGCACACCACCGTGACGATCAGGCAGAAACCCTGCTGCTGCATTTGCTGCGAGGCAGCGGTGCGGAAGGGCTTGGGGGAATGCGCTGTCACAATAACAGTATCGTACGGCCCTTTTTGCAGGTGAGCCGTCGGATGCTGGAAGCATATTGCGCAATGCGTAGCTTGGATTATCGTACTGACAGCAGTAATATGGATTTGTACTATACGCGGAATAAAGTGCGGCATATATTGCTGCCTTTGCTGGAACGGGAATTCAATCCTAATATCAAACAGGCTTTAGCACAGACTGCGACGTTGATTGCTGAGGATGCTGATTGCTTGAATGCGCTGGCAGAAGAGAAGTTTTTGCAGTATGTGCTGCAGGACGATCATTCCTGCAGCTGTGATACAGCCTGGCTGCTTTCGCTGCCTGCCGCGCTGTGTTCGCGTATCATCAGGATGATGTGGAAAAAGCTTGGAGCTGCAGGTCTGCTTACCTTTCAGCAGACGCAGCAGGTGATCGGCTTGGTGCATAAAGGCAGCAGCAATAAAAGGCTTATGCTGCCTGGCGGGACCTGTGCTGTATACAGCTATGGTAAGCTTACAGTTGCTGCAGCTGAAACACCGTCAGCGATAGCAGAGCAGAATTATGTTTTTGATTTGGCTGAGCTGCAGAAAGCTGGCAGGCTGCAAGTTGAGCTCCCAAACGGTATTTTAAGTTTGGGTTACTTTAAGGGATCAGCAAGTCCCTTGTGGCATGCAGCAATATATCCCTGGCATTTGCTGCAGGACAGGCAGCTGGAAGTGAGGCAGAGGCAGGACGGCGACATATTTTTTCCGGCCGGGTCTTTGGGAAGTAAAAAATTAAAAAAGTATTTTAACGACATTAAAGTACCTCCGGAACAGAGAAAAAGTCAGTTTTTAGTAACCTGCGGTAAACAGGTCCTATGGCTGGTGGGAGGGAAAGCTGCAGGCTGGCATGAACAGGAGCAGGGCTGCGAAGCATGGCTGACGTTGGATATTAAATATTTCAGTCTGGGAGATGACAAGTAGTGGATATGCATGAAGATATTGGTAAAATCTTACTGACAGAGGAAGAAATAAAAGCGCGGGTCCGGGAATTGGGAGCCCAGATGAAACAAGATTATGCAGGCAAAGAAGTAGTAGTAATAGCACTTTTAAAAGGCGCCGCTTATTTTGCTACTGATCTGACTTTGGCAATGGATATGCCTGTCAAGATCGATTTTATGGTCGCGTCTTCTTATGGCAACAGCACTAATAGCTGCGGTAACGTCAGCGTTAAGCTTGATGTGGCTGAGGAACTGGCGGGACGGCATGTGATCCTGGTCGATGACATCATTGACACAGGGCTGACACTTGAAGCTGTTTGTTGTATGCTGCAGCAGCACAAGCCGGCTTCTATCAAAACAGCGGTAATGTGCGATAAGGCCGACAGGCGCGTCAATGGTAAAAGTGCGGATTATGTAGGCTTCTGTATTCCTGACGAGTTTGCTGTAGGCTATGGATTGGATTACGCCGGTAACTATCGTAACTTACCTTATATCGGTGTTTTAAAGCCTTGTGTTTATGCGCGTACATGATTTTATCGACTAATGGTTGTAGAATTTCCGCATCTATATTATAATAAAAAAATGACGTTACTGTAATTTGGTAGACGATCGCAGTGGAAGGAGGAGCAATTCCTTGAATAGATTTTTTAAGAACGTGACGTTCTATTTGCTGATTATCATCGTGGCAATCTGGATGATCGATTATTATTCGGCCAGCACGGTCAACAAAACAGACATCACTTATAGTGCGTTTATGAAGCACGTGCAGCAAGATGAGGTCAAACAGGTAACGATAGTTGATAATGTCATCAGCGGTAAGCTGAAAGATGGTAAAGATTTCTCAACTGTGGCTCCCAGTGATGACAGCCTGATCCCGACTTTACGTGCCCGTGATATTGAAATTAAAGCCGAGCTGCCGCCGCAGCCGCCTTGGTGGACGACTATCTTAAGCTCGCTTTTGCCGATGCTGTTGATCGTCGGTATTTGGTTTATGCTGATGCAGCAAAGCCAGGGGGGCGGAGGCCGGGTTATGAATTTCGGCAAAAGCCGTGCCCGTCGTTATGACGAAGACAATATTAAGATTACTTTTAAAGATGTCGCTGGTGCTGATGAAGCGAAGCAGGAACTGGAAGAAGTTGTCGAGTTCCTGAAGCATCCGAAGAAATATAATGATCTCGGTGCCAAAATACCGAAAGGTGTTTTACTCTACGGGCCGCCTGGTACAGGCAAGACACTTCTGGCCAAGGCTGTCGCTGGTGAAGCTGGCGTACCGTTTTTCAGTATTTCCGGTTCAGATTTCGTAGAAATGTTTGTCGGCGTAGGCGCTTCCCGTGTCCGAGATTTGTTTGAACAGGCTAAAAAGAGCGCTCCCTGTATCGTTTTCATTGATGAGATCGACGCTGTCGGCCGTCAGCGTGGTGCAGGCTTAGGCGGCGGTCATGATGAGCGAGAACAGACCTTGAACCAGCTGCTGGTCGAAATGGATGGTTTCGGAGCTAATGAAGGCATCATTATGATTGCTGCAACCAACCGTCCCGATATCCTTGATCCGGCACTTCTGCGCCCGGGACGTTTTGACAGACAGATCGTCGTTGATCGTCCTGATATCAAAGGCCGTCAGGAAATTTTAAAAGTCCATGTTAAAGGGAAGCCTATCAGTCCTGAAGTCGAGCTTGGCGTTATTGCCCGCAGAACTCCTGGTTTTACCGGTGCGGATCTGAGCAATCTGGTCAATGAAGCTGCGTTGATGGCTGCCCGTAAAAATAAGAATAAAATCGATATGCCTGAAATGGAAGAAGCGGCGGAGCGTGTTATTATGGGCCCCGAGCGCCGCAGCCGCGTGATCAGTGATAAAGAAAAACGTCTGACTGCCTATCATGAAGGCGGCCATACTCTGGTAGGTATGCTGCTCGATAATACTGATCCGGTTCATAAAGTAACTATTATTCCGCGTGGGCGTGCCGGCGGTTATACATTGAGCCTGCCGAAAGAGGACCGTTACTATGCGACCCACAGTGAAATGCTGGACGAATTGAAGGTGCTTTTAGGCGGCCGTGTTGCTGAAGCTCTGGTACTGAAAGAAATTTCCAGCGGTGCCAGCAATGACCTGCAGCGTGCTACATCTCTGGCCCGTCAGATGATCTGTGAATACGGTATGAGCCCTGAATTGGGTCCGATGACGTTTGGTCATCGTCAGGACCAGGTTTTCCTGGGACGTGATATTGGCAGAGATAAAGACTACAGTGAAGAAGTCGCTGCCAAGATCGATAAAGAAATCCGTAAATTTATTGATGAGGCTTACCAGAAAACGGAAAGTCTGCTGAATGAAAATATGGATAAACTGCATTTGATTGCGGATGCACTTATTGAAAGAGAAACTTTGGAAGGCGAAGAAATCGATCAGTTGATGAAATACGGTAAAATTTTATCTAAAGAAGAGAATACTTCTGAGATCGGAACTCCGGAGCCGGCAGAGGTGCAGCCCGCAGAATCTTCTGCAGCTCCCAGCGAGCAATAGTCTGTAATCTAAGACCGTCCCTTGAATTTCGGGGACGGTTTTTCTGTGACTTGACTTTTGGTTAACCCAGTGCTAATCTAAGGGTAACATTGTGTGGGAGTGTGATGATATGCGGGAACGCATTTTAGAAATATTGCGCAGTAAAATGCCTGCTCCTGTTTCAGGGGAAGTGCTTTCTCAGGAACTGGCAGTATCGCGTACGGCGATTTGGAAGCATATCCAGGCTTTAAAAAATGAAGGCTATACTATAGAATCCGTACCTAAAAAAGGCTACATACTGAAAGAAGTACCTGACAGATTGAAGCCTGCAGAAGTTGTCGCTAATCTGAAAACGAAATGGCTCGGACATCATATACACTACTGTGAGCTGACGACGTCTACAAACGAACTGGCTAAACGTCTTGCTGGTGAAGGCTGCGAAGATGGTCTGGTGGTGATCGCGGAAGAGCAGAACTCCGGCAAGGGGCGTTTGTCACGCGGCTGGTTTTCTCCGTTTGCCCGTGGAGTATGGTTTTCGGTTGTCTTAAAGCCGCCGTTCATGCCGCAGGAAGCGTCGAAGTGTACGCTGCTGGCAGCGATTGCTGTCGTGAAAGCCGTAAATAAGTATAAAGGCGTACAGGCATCTATCAAATGGCCTAACGACGTTTTACTGGACGGCAAAAAACTGGTGGGCATTTTGACAGAAATGAGCGCTGAATTTGGACGGATAAATTATATCGTTATCGGTACCGGTATCAACGTCAACGTACCCAAAGAGATGGTGCCGGAAGAACTGCGAGCAACAGCTGTATCGCTCGCTGATGTTGCCCGTGAGCCTATCAGCAGAGTCGAACTGCTGGCTGATGTGTTGGGCTATATGGAAGAACTGTATGAAAAAGTTTTGCATGAAGGTTTTAAACCGGTGCTTGAAGAATGGAAAAAATATTCTTCGACTTTAGGTCAGCAGGTCAAAGTTATTGCACCTGACCAGACTTATTTCGGTGAAGCTGTCGATATAGACGAAGATGGTCTTTTAATGGTAAAACGCGAAGACGGCAGAATCGAAAAAGTCATTGCCGGTGATGTTTCGATCCGGCCTGCCCAGGCCAAGCAGGGGGAATACGCGTAATGAAGATCAGAGAGATGCTTCTGGCGGGAACTTTTGTCACGATGATGATCATCAGTGCATATATCATAGTTCCTATTGGGCCTGTTCCCATTACGATGCAGCCTTTGGTCGTGCTTTTGGCCGGTATGCTTCTGGGAAGCCGCTTAAGCGCGGTCAGCATATGCGTGTGGGTGATGCTCGGCTGTGTGGGACTGCCTGTATTCAATCAGGGACAGGGCGGAGCTGTGATGCTTGTCGGACCTACCGGAGGCTTTATCATTGCATTTATTATTACGGCCTGGCTTGTTGGTTATCTTACAGAACGTGACCTGGAAGCAAGTTATTTAAAAAATCTTATGTATATGTGCGTAGGAATGCTGGTATGCTATGCGATAGGCCTCATCGGCTTCAAGCTCAGCTTTCAGTACTTTCTGCAAAAGCCCATGAGTTGGGACAATGCCATACTTTTAGCAGTTGCGCCATTTCTTCCATTTGATATAATAAAGGCTGCAGCGGCTGCTCTTATTGGCGCTAAAGTGCGCAAGGCTTTACTCCTGGCAGGTCTGCTCGAGCGGACTAAATAAGCTCCTTGAGGAGGAACATGAATGTTATTAGTAATTGATGTAGGTAATACCAACATTGTAGCAGGTGTTTTTGACGATAAAGAACTGGTCTGCCATTGGCGCTTTTCCACAGATCGCAGTAAAACTGCCGACGAATATGGTATTTTATTACGCAGTATGTTCAATTATACGCGGATGCCTATGGATCAGATTAAGGCAATCATTATTTCCAGCGTTGTACCGCCGCTGATCGTACCGCTCTGCCATATGTGCGAGCGTTATTTTGAGCTGACGCCTATGGTCGTAGGCCCCGGTATTAAAAGCGGTATCTCACTGCGCTACGACAACCCCAGAGAAGTCGGTGCAGACCGTATAGTTAATGCGGTTGCCGCGTTTGACAAATACAGCAAAAAAGGTATGCCGATGATCATCGTTGATTTCGGCACCGCGACTACATTTTGCGCCCTGCTGCCGACAGGCGAATATTTAGGCGGCGCTATCGCCCCTGGTATCGGTATTTCTACAGAGGCTTTGTTCCAGAGAACGGCAAAACTGCCGCGTATCGAGCTTATCAAACCTAAAAACGTTATCTCGCGCAATACTGTAAATGCAATGCAGGCGGGCGTTATTTACGGTTTTGTCGGTCAGATGGACGGCATTGTCAGACATATGAAGGAAGAATTAGGCGGTAATGCTTTTGTTGTCGCTACTGGCGGGTTTGCCAATACGATGGCGGCCGAGTCCGATTCTATTGACGTAGTAGAGCCGTTTTTAACCTTAGACGGATTACGGATTCTACACGAGAAAAATTCTAAATAAGCAAAGACCCGCTGTCTGGCGGGTCTTATTTCTATAGTATTTCAAAATTGGGAGTGGATTATGCAGATCGGCACTTTAAAATTAGATGTACCTTTGTTGCTGGCGCCTATGGCCGGAATCACAGATCTGCCCTTTCGGGTCATTTGCAGAGAACTTGGCTGCGGTATGACTGTTTCGGAAATGGTCAGCGCCAAGGGGCTGCTTTATAAAAATGTCAAAACTTTTGATATGCTGCGCATCGATCCGGGTGAAAGACCTACGGCGATCCAGCTTTTTGGTTCTGTTCCGGCAGAACTGGCTGAAGCCGCAAGGATAGTCGCCGGGAACGGTGCAGATGTGATCGACTTTAATATGGGCTGCCCGGTGCCTAAGGTCGTCAATAATGGCGAAGGCTCGGCTTTGATGAAAAATCCGCAGCTGGCCTACGAAATTCTGGCGCGGATGACAGACGCTGTATCTGTTCCGGTTACTGTGAAATTCCGTGCCGGCTGGGATTCTGAACATATCAATGCGGAAGAAATAGCTGTACTGGCAGAAAAGGCGGGCGTAGCAGCCGTAGCAGTACACGGCAGGACAAGGGAACAGTTTTATAATGGCAGGGCAGACTGGCAGGTTATCGCCAGAGTCAAAGCGGCTGTAAAAATACCGGTCATCGGTAACGGTGATATCTTGACAGTAGCTGACGGACAGAGGATGCTTGCAGAAACAGGCTGCGACGGATTGATGCTGGGGCGCGGTGCCGACGGCAATCCCTGGCTGTTCA
>UMAO01011539.1_pt1 | contig 11447 bp, 9 predicted proteins | sample 1963741 | NCBI WGS metagenome assembly UMAO01 (sample SAMEA4835919, study PRJEB28245) | human gut metagenome | biome: gut microbiome; material: fecal sample | place: Denmark | collected 2008
GTTAAAGTCTGTGAAGTTTCCCAAGACCTTAAGGCGAATTGATGCGTATGCTTTTTCAGCTGCACAGATTAGTAATCTGCAATTACCGGATAATGTAACAGTTATAGGTAAGGCGGCTTTTTATCCTTCGGTAACCAGTGGCACAATCAAAAAGGTTAAGTTGCCAGCAAAGTTGAAAACAATCGGTAAATCGGCGTTTGAGGACCAGAAATTTACAGAATTGACGATTCCGTCCAATGTAGAAAAGATTGGCTCTTATGCTTTTTCAGGATGTCAGTCGTTAAATAAGATAGTGATAAAGTCGAAGAAACTGAAAAAAATAGGTCCGCTGGCTTTTGGGGATATTGCGCATAATGCGGTATTTTATGTTCCTAAAGAGAAAGAGGAGGAATATCGTGAGATGTTACTTGGACGGGTTGTGTCAACATCATATACACCGCAGATCATAGCCCAGTAAGGAAGAGCCATTATGTGCGAAATGCATAATTAAAAATCGGTTCCGATGATCTGCCGTTTGACAAATGTGAGGGGCGATAGATTTTATAGGGGGGGAGCAGAAAGTATGATCAACTTTTTTTATACAAAGAATAGGGGAATCAGAATGAAAAAGATAGTATTTATGCTGTGCATGAGTCTGGCAGTAACTATGTGTGCCAGTCCATGTAAGGCAAAGCAAGAGAAGGTAACCTACAAGTATAAAGCGTCGAATAAGACATTGACGATTTCGGGTAAATATTTGAAAGGTAAATTGCCGGAAGGAATGATGGGAGCATATGACGAAACAATAAGATATGATTATAAATGGAGTTCCCTAAGTGGAAAAGTTAAAAAGGTAGTATTGAAAAAGGTGTGGAACGGATAGGTCATAATGCATTTGGAGATTTTAGAAAATTAAAGTCTGTGAAGTTTCCTAAGACGCTGAAGCAAATCGATGCCTATGCCTTTTGTGACACACAGATCCGTAATCTGCAATTGCCGGACAATGTAAGAGCAATCGGGGAGGAGGCATTTTGTACAGAGGAAATAAGTGGTAATATGAAGACCATTAAATTGTCGGCGAAACTAAAAATGATTGGGAAATGGGCGTTTAGTGGACAGAAATTTAAAGAATTGACGATTCCGTCCAATGTAGAAAAGATTGGCTCTTATGCTTTTTCAGGATGTCAGTCGTTAAATAAGATAGTGATAAAGTCGAAGAAACTGAAAAAAATAGGTCCGCTGGCCTTTGAAACAATTGGACACAATGCGGTAATTTATGTGCCGCAAGAGAAAGAACAGGAATATCGTGAGATGCTTAGATCAGCAGCACCGGCAGTACAAATCATAGCGCAGTAGGGGCAACACATAATACTTATGGGACCAACTTTAACTCCTTCCTACCGGGCATTTTCTGATCGAGAAAAGTCTGCATTTCATCCTTTGTATAAGGCAGGTACCAGTAGTCATCCTGGTCATAGCTGCTGTCGTCCAGAAAATAATAAGAAGTACCACTGCTATAACGGCTGCCAACATATATCTCAGGTTTGACATACTGGCTCAGTGCCACATCCTGGTTCAAAAAGTCGAATATTTTTGCTTCATTGAAGAAGAAAAAGTGACCATAGACAATGCGCTCTTCGTCGCTTCCCTTTTCACCCAGACGGGTTTCCTTGGATGGAATGGCAAACAGCATATGGCTTTTGCCGCAGGTATAGATTTTGGAAAGACTGATAACAGGGGCACCCTTTGTTACCAGTTTTTTCAAAGCATAGTTATAATAAGTAAAAGAATCATTATGGTACAGTTCTTTGATGCCGTCACCATTAAAATCGGCGTAGAGGCATTGGTCTTTTCCCTTCAGGCGTGCCTTGTAGGCTTTCAGTTTCTTGGTGGCGGTTTTGTTCACGCTTTTTTTGGAAAGTACTTTTACAGAAAAAACAGTAGTCTTTTTGCCGGTTCGAAGGGTAATTTTGCCCTTGCCGGCTTTTTTCCCTTTTACAAGAATGGGATAGGTGGTCCGGTCGGCTTTGACAGAAACTTTGCTGTAGGAAGTTTTCTGATTTTTGGAAATGCTGATATATTTTTTGCCCTGGATTTTACAGGATGACTTGGCAGTGCCGAATGGCAGTGCGCGGGTACCACCCTGCATGACCACAAAAGATTTGTGTACCGTTTTGGCGTCAGATGAAAAACCGGTAAAAGCACCAGCAGCCAGAATACAGAATAAAACAAGTACTAAATTATATATTTTCTTCATGAAAAATCCCTCCGTATATAATAAATATGTGGTACTCTCTCGCCTTAGCTCGGCGGCAGATTTTTAGATTCAGTATAGACGAAACGCTGGATTATTTCAAGATATTATACCCCAAATCGGTGCCAGTATTTTCGTATTCCAGTAATGCAGGAGAACTCTTTGTGGGGAGTGGGTTTTAAGTGCGTCGGTATGAGATGCCTGTATATGCGTCAGCATAGGCATCCATACCGCTACGCACTTAACTAGCGAAAGCGCCCACGGAACACAAAGAGTTCTCCTGCATTACGGAAACGGCAAACCTGCCCCGATTTCATGGTAGAATCACAAAGCAAATTCAATTTGACAGAGGATTCTCTCATTGACTATAATGTTCTTAGTATTACGACAGAAGGGGCCTTATCATGACACAGAATTTTTCAGATCAGCAGTTAAAATACTGGATCGAGAACGACGATCCCTGGCTTTTGAACGAGGCACAGAAACTGCGGCGGCAGTGGTACGGAGACCAGGTTTATGTCAGGGGCCTGATCGAGTTTAGCAATTATTGTAAAAATGACTGTTATTACTGCGGTATCCGGTGCGGCAATAACATGGCCAGGCGGTACCGCCTGACGCCACAGCAGATTTTTGACTGCTGCCGGGAAGGATATGAACTGGGATTTCGTACTTTTGTACTGCAAAGTGGTGAGGATCCTTTTTATGACGACGACACTTTGTGCCGGATCGTGTCGGGGATCAAGGAGCGGCACCTGGACTGCGCAGTGACCTTGTCTGTAGGGGAAAAGGAACGGAAAAGTTATCAGGCATTTTTTGATGCCGGGGCAGACCGGTATCTGCTGCGGGAAGAGACGGCGGATGACACTCATTACAGAAAACTGCATCCGGAGACAATGAGTCTGGAGGCAAGGAAACAGTGCTTGTACAACTTAAAAGAAATCGGATATCAGGTAGGAGCCGGATTTATGGTGGATTCGCCGGGACAGACCACGGAAAATCTCATCAAAGACATCCGCTTTCTGCAGGAACTGGAGCCGGATATGATTGGGATCGGCCCCTTTGTTACCCACAAAGAGACGCCTTTTTCCGGGGAGCCTTCAGGGGATTTGAAAAAGACACTGCGGCTTGTATCTATTTTGCGGCTTGTATTTCCGGATGCCCTGATTCCGGCTACCACAGCCCTTGGTACCATTGATCCCACAGGACGGGAGCAGGGACTGCTGGCAGGAGCCAATGTGCTGATGCCCAATCTTTCCCCGGTGGCCGTACGGGAAAAATATGAATTATATGACAACAAGATCTGCACCGGCGAAGAGGCAGCACAGTGCAGAGGCTGTCTGGAGCGTCGTGTGGAAAGTGTAGGATTTCATATTGTGACCCACCGGGGCGACAGAAGAAAGATTCCATTTGAGACAGAACAACAGGAGAAGTAAATGTATAAAAGTATATTGGGACGCCCACTGGCAGAAAAGATAACCAGAGGGGCGTATATTGATGATTTTAATATAGGGCAGCTTATAAGCAGGGCCCAGTCTTTGTACGGCGGTGAGGACATTCGTGCCTTGTATCTGGATGTTCCGACGGACAAAGAGACCATTGCTTATCGCAGACAGGTTACGGAGGATCTGCGGGATCCGGCCATGTACCGGGGCCTGTGGCAGTACGCCAAAGAGATGAAAAAAGCCACCGGATACGAAAAAGAATGTGAATTTTGCAGTGATGATCTGCAGCGGCAGAAATACCATCTGGATGCTATGTGGCATTTTGCCAAAGCGGTAGAAAAACTGTTATCCGTGCTGGAAAGTCACTCCCACACACCGGCTATGGAAGAATTAACAGAATATATAAAACAGTATCAGCAGTCAGAGTCTTACAGACAGTGGTGGCCGCTGGCGCAGACGCTGCATCAGGTGCTGGACGAGGAAGAGGTAGTATTTACCGTTTCCAGAAACCGGCTGGTGCTGGCAGAAGAACAGGAAAAAAATTCTCTGGAAGACCGGTTTTATCAGGCCTTTTCCATCGAAAAAAAGGGGGATGCACCGGTAAACAGGAGGCGCCGGGAAGTAATGACTTTACTGGAACAGCAGCTGGCCAGAAAGCGGGTGGCTGCCACCAAATCCGGTAAACATCTGAAACAGCTGGAGAAATGGGACATGGATCCGGTACTGTGTCGTCTGGCGAAAGAGGCTGCTCTTTACTTGTCTTATGAAAAGGTAGTGGAGCAGATACAGGAACAGGGGTATACATTCTGCGTGCCGGAAGAAGGAGAACATCTGGAAGTACAGGATGGATTTGACCTGGGCATGGTTTTGATGGAACGGGAAAAGAAGGTTGTAACCAATTCTCTGAAAATGCAGGAAGGAGAACGATTCTTAGTAGTAACAGGTGCCAACGGCGGTGGAAAAACTACCTTTGCCAGAATGTTGGGGCAGGTGGTGTATCTGTCGCAGATGGGGTTGATGGTGCCGGCGGCCCGGGCTGTGGTGCCTTATTACAGCGGTATTTTTTCCCATTTTTCCAGAGAAGAAAGCCGGGAGAGCGGCCGGGGCAAATTAAAAGAAGAACTGGAACGGCTGGCACCGGAGATGGGGCTTCCCGAGAAGGGAAGATTTGTGGTGCTGAATGAACTTTTTACCACGGCGGCATCCTATGATGCAGAGATCATGGGTGACCGGGTGCTGGATCATTTTATGGACAGACAGTGTGACGGGGTGTATGTGACCCACATAAGAAATCTTGCCAAGGAGCGGTCCGGCCTGGTAAGCCTGGTGGCGAAGCTGGCGGGGGACCACAGGACCAGAACGTTTGAGATTGTGCGAAAACCGGCGGATCAGGGAGAGTATGAGGATTCGCTGATCACGAAGTACGGTATGATATACGAGAAAATGCGGGAGGTGATAGAAGATGATACAGTTTTATGAACCGTCGCACACCGCATATTATGATAGAAAGGCCATAGAACAGGATCTGAATCTTGTGACCATCGTCCGGGGAATGGCATTAAGGGAATACGAGGACGAGCCCCACATTCTGGAGGAACTGCTGCACCCCTTACAGGAAAAAGAACAGATACGCCAGAGGCAGCAGGTAGTGAAGGCCTGCTGTGAGCATCCGGAATTTATAAAGGAGTGCCACCGGCACATTGTGAAGGCTGCCGGGAAGTTAGAGGGAGAGATGGACTCTATCCTGGACAGCCGGGGAAAGAACCATCTGAATGAGACGCTGATCTCCACTCATCTGGAGGCACTGCGGACGGTGGTGTATGCTACTGCGGCACTGCAGCAGATCTGTGAAAGGGAAAAAGACAAACTGCAGGGAACCGGCCTGGACACTTTTGTGGAGGCATGGTTTACAGAACTGCCGCCGGAGCAGGTGAAGGAACAGATTGAACTGGTGGAAAATCTGGATGGATTTAAGAGAAAGGGCGAGATCACCCTGCGGGGACACATGGCAGAAGGTCTGCTTTTAAAAGACATGGAAGTGACGGATGCCAGAGAAAAGGTGCAAAAGGGCAGCAGAAAGTGGCTGTCCCGGGACAAAGGCAGCATGATCCTGGATGAAAGAATGTTTGAGAGTGCGGTGGAGTTTATCGATTCCGTGCTGGTAGAAATTTTGGAAGGATGCGTTCCTTATCTGAAAAAATGGCAGGAAAACTTCCGGCTGTTGCGCCGACAGGCTGCTTTTTTATACGGGTGCAGCAAACTGTACCGGCATGGACAGGAACTAAACTTCTTATTTTCCTTTCCGGAACAGGAAAAAGCAGAGATACTGGGATTGTATGATCTGTCGCTGGCGTTGCAGACCCACAAAAATCCGGTGTCCAATTCGCTGAAGATGGAGGGGTACGACGCCCTGGTCATTACCGGAGCCAACCAGGGAGGAAAATCTACTTTCCTGCGGAGCATGGGAATCGCCCAGGTGCTCTGTCAGGCGGGAATGTATGTGCCGGCGGGGCAGTATCCCCTTCAGGTGTATCAGGGGATTTTTACCCATTTTACCAGAAGAGAGGACGCCAGCATGACCATGGGCAAGTTTGAGGAAGAACTGGTGCGTATGCAGGAGATTCTCCGGCACGCTAAAAGTGGAAGCCTTATCCTGCTGAATGAAACATTTGCTACTACAACCGAGATCGCTGCCTATCAGATTGCCATGGATCTCATGCAGGCGTGTCTGGATACAACGGTGGTAGTGTGGACGGTAACCCATATTACCTCTTTTGCCAGAGATTTGTATAAAAAGCAACCGGAGAGAGTGCTGTTTTTATCGGCAGGAAGAGAAGCCAATCAGGAACAGCGTTACACCATGGTGCCAAAAGAACCGGAAAACACCAGTTATGGACTGGAATTATATGACGAGATTATTGCGAAGAGGAAGGAATACCCATGTTAAAGATTGAGAATTTTACGAAAAAATACGGAGACAAAACAGCGGTAAGCCAGTTGGATCTTACCATTGGAAAAGGGGAGATATACGGCTTTATCGGACACAATGGTGCCGGCAAAACCACTACCATCAAAGCAGTGGCCGGGATACTTGGCTTTGAGGAAGGACAGATCTATATTGATGGGGTATCGGTAAAAGAAAATCCCATTACCTGCAAGAAAAAGATGGCTTATATCCCGGATAATCCGGATCTCTATGAGTTTATGACAGGGATACAGTATTTGAATTTCATTGCAGACATCTACGGTGTCTCTTCGGAAGTGCGTCAGGAACGGATCAACCGGTATGCAGAAAAATTTGAGATGAAGAAGAATCTGGCTATGGGAATTTCATCGTATTCTCACGGAATGAAGCAGAAACTGGCACTGATCTCTGCCTGGATCCATGAACCAAGTCTGATTATCATGGATGAGCCATTTGTAGGGCTGGATCCCAAGGCCTCCCATCTTCTGAAAGAGATGATGCACGAATTCTGTCAGGAAGGGGGCTCCATCTTTTTCTCCACCCATGTACTGGAAGTGGCAGAAAAACTCTGTGACAAAGTAGCCATTATCAAAGGCGGCAGACTGATCCGCTCCGGCACCATGGAAGAGGTAAAAGGAGATGCTTCTCTAGAAAAGGTATTCCTGGAAATGGAGGGTGAATCATGTTAAAAGCCCTGATGAAAAAGCAGCTGATGGAGTTAAACCAGAGCCTGTTTGTCAATATGAAATCCGGCGAGAGAAAACCCCGGGCCAAAGTGATCCTGTCCATCACCATGTTTGCGGTGCTGATGATCGTAGTCATAGGAGGAATCTTCTGGCAGATGGCAGAAAGCATGAGTCCGCTGATAAAGGCAGGTGCCGGCTGGCTGTATATGCTGATCATGGCGGCGGTGTCAGTGGCGCTGGGCACCTTTGGAAGTGTGTTCAATACCTATGCCAGCCTGTACAAGGCAAAGGATAATGATCTGTTACTGTCAATGCCGGTACCGGCGGGATATCTTTTGCTTGTCCGTCTGACCGGAGTTTATTTTATGAGTGTCCTGTATAGCATGGTGGTGTATATTCCGGGGCTGATCGTGTATTTTTCTACGGCACAGAGGACACCGGCTGTGATCATCTGTGGAATTTTGTTTGGTGTTTTGCTGACCCTCATTGTACTTATTTTATCCTGTCTGCTGGGATGGGGTGTGGCCAGGATCAGCAGCAAGCTGAAAAATAAAAGTGCCGTTATGGTCGTCGCCTCCCTGGCGTTTCTGGGACTGTATTATTTTATATATTTCAAGGCCAGTCAGATGCTGGAGACACTCCTTGGCAATATACTGGTGGCAGGAGACGCAGTAAAGAACAAGGCGTATGTGCTGTACCAGTTTGGACTGGGAGCAGCCGGTGAGGCAGTGCCGATGGCAGTGACTACCCTTGTTGTCCTTGTGGCACTGGCCGCCGTGGTATTTGTGATGAAACGAAGTTTCGTACAGATCGCTACTCAGGCTGAGCAGGTTACAAAGAAAGTGTACAAAGAAAAAATCGTGGCAAAAAGAAGCCTGAGACGGGCGTTGCTGTGGAAAGAATGTAAACATTTTACAAGCAGTGCCACCTATATGCTTAACTGTGCCATGGGAACTCTGATGCTGCCGGTGGCGGGTGTGGCGGCTATCGTTAAAGCACCTCTTTTGCTGCAGCTGCAGAAAGAGATCTTTGGAGAGCATGTAGGAACCCTGGTGCTGATGCTGATCGGAGCCATTGCTCTGATGACATCCATGAATGATATAACGGCGCCTGCTATTTCACTGGAAGGAAAAAATATCTGGTTGTCCCAGTCACTGCCAGTAAAGCCGTGGCAGGTGCTTCGTTCCAAACTGGAGCTTCACATGTGGCTCACCGGAGTGCCGGCAGTCTTTTGCAGCATTTGTGTGGTCTGTGTTCTCCCGGTAACCCTGATGCAGGGAATCTGGCTGGTGCTCTGGCCCCTTTTGTATGTGCTGTTTGGGGCGTTGCTAGGATTGATGGTAAATCTGAAGCGGCCAAATCTGAAGTGGACCAATGAGACGGCTGCAGTAAAACAGAACTTTGGCGTAGTGGCGGTAATCTTTGGCAACTGGATCGTACTTGGCGTTCTGGCAGCAGGATATCTGAATCTGCCATTTACAGCGGAAGAGTATATGACGGTTTCTTTTGCGGTGCTTCTGGCAGTCTGCGCCGGAATGCTCCACTGGGTCCGGATAAAAGGAAGCCGCATCTTTGCATCTCTGTAAAAGAACAATAAAAAAACGCCTGTTGGCGTTTCTGAACAGTTATAAAGGCGGGTCATAGAACCCGCCTTGTTACAACCTCTTGTAATTGCTTAACTTTTATATAAAAACTAAGTCCATTAAAAATCGATTATAACTTTGTTACATTTGCAGCCTGTGGTCCCTTTTCGCCATCGATTACTTCGAATTCTACTTCGTCGCCCTCTTCCAAAACTTTGAAACCATCCATCTGTAATGCGGAGAAGTGTACAAATACATCTTTTCCCTCTTCGTCAGAAATAAATCCGAATCCTTTTTTGGCATTAAACCATTTAACTGTACCTTTCATGTGTTTTGCCTCCTAAAATAAATATTTCACACTCATTAACTTTACCATACCGCCCGTAAAATAGCAAGAAAATATTTTTGCGGTGTTGCCAATACCTGTAAAAATGTGATACTGTATAGTTATTGTGGATTTCGTGTAAATTATACCTGTGAAATCAGTTTTTATAAAGGAGAAGAAAGAATGAACATCGAACATTGTAAAGCCTACAGACTTATATCCACCCAGGACATGAAAGACATGGGAACCAAAGGATATCTGTTAGAACATAATAAGACAAAAGCCAAAGTGGTCTTGATGGAAAATCAGGATGAAAACAAGGTTTTTACCATCGGATTCCGCACCCCGCCAAAAGATTCCACCGGTGTGGCCCACATTGTGGAACATACGGTATTATGCGGTTCCAAAGAGTTTCCGGTAAAGGATCCGTTTATTGAACTGGCCAAAGGCTCTCTTAATACCTTTTTGAATGCCATGACCTATCCGGACAAAACCGTATACCCGGTGGCAAGCTGCAATGATAAGGATTTCCAGAATCTGATGCATGTGTATCTGGATGCTGTTTTTTATCCTAATATATATAAAGAAGAGAAAATTTTTAAGCAGGAAGGCTGGCACTATGAGCTGGAGTCGGAAGAGGCACCGCTTAAGTACAATGGCGTAGTGTTTAACGAGATGAAAGGTGTGTACTCCGATCCGGACAGCATTTTGTACCGGAACATCCAGAATGCATTGTTCCCGGACACTCCGTATGGGGTGGAGTCCGGCGGTGACCCGGTGGAGATACCGGAACTGACTTATGAGGACTATTTGGATTTTCACAGCAAATATTATCATCCATCAAACAGTTACATCTATCTTTATGGAGACATGGATATGGAAGAGAAGTTGAACTGGCTGGAAGAAAAATACCTGAGTCAGTTTGACTATCTTTTTGTAGATTCGGCACTGCCAATGCAGAAGTCATTTGATAAAAAACAGGAGAAATACGGTTTTTACTCCGTGCCGGAAGGAGACGATTCAAAGGACAAAGTATACCACAGCCTGAATTTTGCCTATGGAACTTTTGATGACCGCAAACTGTACCGGGGCATGCAGGTGCTGGAATATGTTCTGCTGGATGCGGTAGGAGCACCGGTAAAACAGGCTCTTTTAGACGCAGGGATCGGCAGTGAGATCAAAGGTGGCTTTGAAAATGGCCTGCAGCAGATGTCCTTTACCTTCATTGCGAAAAACGCCAGACAGGATCAGAAACAGGATTTTGAGAAGGTGATCTACGATACCCTGACAGAACTGGCGGAGAAAGGTCTGGACAGAAAGTCTCTCCTGGCGGCGTTAAACGCCATGGAATTCCAGTACAGAGAGGGAGATTTCGGCAACTATCCAAAGGGACTGATGTACGGCCTGCAGATGTTTGACAGCTGGCTATATGATGATAAGAAGCCGTTTATCCATCTGGATTGCGGGGATGTGTTTGAAGAACTGCGAAAGGCCATGGATACAGATTATTATGAGCAGCTGATCCGGGATTTCTTCCTGGACAACACTCATGTATGCTATGTGGGAATTGAGCCAAAGGCAGGATTGACCGCCAAGATGGATCAGGAAGAACAGGAAAAACTGGATCAGTACAAAGAGACTTTGACACCGGAACAGATCCAAAAACTGGTACAGGAAACAAAGGAGTTGAAGGTATACCAGGAAGAGCCAACCAGCCCGGAGGCATTGAAGTGTATTCCGCTTCTTACCAGAGAGGACCTGGGAAAAAAGGTGCTGCCGGTTCACAATGAAGTAAATGAAATGCAGGGTGTGACGCTGGTAGAACATGATTATCCAACCAACGGCATTGAGTACCTCCGCCTAATCTTTTCCATGGACCAATGGAAAGAGTACGCACCGTATCTGGGGCTTTTGACAGATATTCTCGGTACCGTGGACACAGAGAAGCATGATAAACTGGCTCTCAGCAACGAGATCCTCATCCATGCAGGCAACTTTGAGGTAGAGGGAACAGCCTATGGAAGAAAGGGCAGTGATGAATACAGTATGCATATGGAAGTAGGGTCCAAGATGCTGTACCGTGAGATCCCATATATGATGGGACTGTTGGGAGAGATCCTGACCCAGTCAAAGATGGGAGACACCAAGCGTCTGCGTGAGATTATCGGAGAGGCGAGATCCGGCCAGCAGGCCAGCAAACTGGCAGCCGGACA
>UMAO01043422.1_pt1 | contig 11388 bp, 12 predicted proteins | sample 1963741 | NCBI WGS metagenome assembly UMAO01 (sample SAMEA4835919, study PRJEB28245) | human gut metagenome | biome: gut microbiome; material: fecal sample | place: Denmark | collected 2008
AGATGCCAGTTCAGGGAAGGTCATTCCCAGAGGAGTCATACCAGCGTACTCACGGTTGGCGATACATACACCGTTGGAGAATGGCTCGATACCACAGATACACTCGAAACATCCGCAGGATGTCATTGGTTTTTCCATGATAGAGTACAGGGATACATCTTCCAGAGCACCCTGAGACAGTCTCTTAACAGCCTCATTAACGTCTTCATATTCACCGATTCTTTCATCGATCGGACGCTCTTTTGTGATTACCTGGCAAGGTCCGTTCGGATCCAGCTCGTTGGTAGCTTTTGCATCCAGCCATGAAACGGCACCACACAGTCCCAGACGTTCCGGTGTAACCACACATACGTGGCTTGGGGAGAATGCCTGACACAGGATACAGCTGTAATATACATCTACAGATTCATCTGTCAGATTTTTCAGACGATCATCACGTTTGTTGAATGTCGGGATAGCAACTTCGTGACGAATTCTTGTACACTCTGCAGGGTCTGTGTAAATAATAACTTCACATTTGTCAACAACTGCTTCAAATTCATTTTTAACGGATGCATACAGAACTTCACCGATATGTTTCAGACGGAATCCTGCAGCAAATGCGTTTTTGCTGATACGGATACGCTGCATATCTCTCTGTCCTGTATGGTATACACCTTCGATACAGTTGATGTAGTTATGGAATTTACGCTCGATAACCGGTTCAAAGTCAGGCTGCATGTTTTTACCGGCAACTTTAACAACATATGCAATGCTGTTTTTGCTTCCCAGTTCCATGTCGTCTACTTCCGGTCCTACAACTGTGATCTTATGATCTTCGATCTCGCTGGCATCAACAGTATGAACCAGCTCAGCACAGTCAACACGGGAACCATCGAATTCAACCTGCATGTCACCACGACGAATGATCTCACCTTCGAATGCGGATGCGAATGCTACCGGGATATCGATGTTTGTGATCTTGATCTTGATATCACGAGCTTCCAGAGATGTTGCATTGAATTTGCTTACATCTTCCTGAACGATCAGGCTCTTCGGAACTCTTGCGATATTTTCTGTTTCGTTGGTGATTACCGGGAATCCCAGTGCGATAGCACCAGCACCACATGCCACGATTACGTCATCCAGAGGAGCGAATGCGTTAACGAATGCCGGTACACGCTGCATGGTGTATTCCATCAGAGTCTTGGAATCACCAGGTGTTACGTTACCGAAGATCAGAGCTGCTCTCAGTGCTACGGATACTACGTGAATTACAGATGTAACATCTTTGCCCAGCGGAATAACACGTACGTTTGCGCCTGTAGCCATACCTGCTTCTGCTACCTGATCACAGATACCGCCTACCAGTGTTACCAGGATACCCTGTGCCTGATAAGATTTTACCAGTGCAACACCTTCTTCTACTGTAGGAGCGGATCCCAGGATAACAGCTACACCAGGGATATCACCTGTTACAAGCGGTACACCCAGCTCACGGATCACTGCATCTGCCAGATGTCCGTATAATGGCTCTTCGTATGGAGTAGCACCGTCAATATATTTTAAAGCTTCGATAAATTCCGCACACAGTGCTGTAGCAACGCCAGACATAAAAGCGTCATTCAGACGAGGTTCTCTTGTCATCAGAGTTTTAACAACTCCCAGTGCTTCCTTTAATTCTTTCAGATTAGTAACTTTTACACCTGTTACAGCGTAATAGCAAGGCAGGCAGTAAGCAGTGTTTGGAAAGCTGACTGCTTTCTCTTCACCATGCTGCGCAATTGCTGCATCAATTGCCTGTTCAGTCAGACCGTATACAGCATCATTTCCATTGAATACTCTTTCAAATAATGTCAATGTTTTTTCCTCCTAAACGATTATTTATCGCAATCATCGATTTTATCGATGGTCGTTTTGATTTTACGGATCTCGTCTACTGCCGATTTGCTGTAGTCGTATGGAGAACAGCCCTGACGGTCCGCATCCATAATCTCCGTGTTATAGTGAATGAATCCCAGCAGATCTTCTGCCGGAATATGTGTTTTTACAAATTCTTCATCTTTTTCATCCCGGATCTTATTGGCAACCACATGTACCTGTTTCACACCGAGATCTTTTGCCAGACGTTTTACATTCTTGTAAGTCTGTACACTTCTTGATCCAGGTTCGATCACTACGATGAACTGATCCATACCTTCTGTGGTTCCCCGACCCATATGTTCCAGACCGGCTTCCATATCCAGCACCACTACATCACCTCTGTGAAGTACCAGGTTGTTAATAATTCTTCTGAGCATCACATGTTCCGGGCAGACACATCCGGCACCGCCAGTCTCCACTGTTCCAAGAACCAGGAGTTTTACTCCGTTGCACACTTTTCCGTATGCATCCGGAATATCGTCTACCTTCGGATTAATCTTGTAATACTGATTATCCGGTCCAGCACCGGTACGTTCCTCTACAAGTTTTCTCATCTTGCTGATCGGAACGATCGTATCCAGCTCTTCTTCTGAAAATCCAAGAGCCAGTCCCAGATTCGCATCCGGATCCACATCGGCTGCCAGTACATGCCGCCCCTCTTCCGCATACAGACGCGCCAGAGTAGCCGCAAACGTTGTCTTTCCCACGCCGCCTTTACCGGTAACTGCAATCTTCATAATTAGTCATCCACCTTATCATTATATTTGTATCCGATGCCGGGTTTGGAAATTCCAGATCCCGGCATCATACAGATGAGCGATCTTATCGATTAAATACCAAGAGCAGTTCTCTTCTCTTCGATTCTTTCGATCATCAGATCCGTCAGTTTTTCGATGTCTGTTTCTACTGTATAAGCAGCGCCAGTCCATTTTCTGGTTCCTTCTGTCAGCAGTTCACACATTTCGCTGGAACCGGATACATAAGGATCAACACCCAGGAAGGTGTCGATACCGGTTCCTACTACGTAGTTACCGATGGATACTGCTTTTTCGGACATCCATTCAGGAGCACATCCGACTACAGGAAGCTGATTAATCTGCAGACCGGAATCTTTAGCAAGTTCAGCTGCCAGGATCATCATACGGGAGATATCTACACAGGATCCCATATGCAGTACCGGCGGGATATCAGCCAGTTCACATACACGTTTCAGACCTGCACCGCAGATTTCTTTCGCAGATTTGTCCATCAGACCGGCTTTTGCTGCTGCCTGCGCGGAACATCCGGAAGCGATAACAACGATATCGTTTGCGATCAGTTTCTTCATCAGCTCGATATGTGCATAGTCAGGACGGATCTTCGGATTGTTACATCCAACCATAGCAACGGCACCACGGATAACACCGGAAGTAATACATTCCAGAAGTGGTTTTGTTGTTCCGGTTTCGTCAACCTGGCTGTTGGTAACTCCATCCAGAGTTTTTACGATTGCTTCTACAGAATAACCAACGGTTGCTTTTGCTTTCATATCCGGGATATGTACCAGTTCCGGTTTTCTGTTCTTGAAGTTTTCGATTGCCATCTTTACGATTGCTTTTGCATTCTCTCCTGCTGTCTCAGCGTTGAAACGGATAAATTCAGAATCAGGCATCTGTGCGATCGGAGAAGTTGTTACGAATTTTGTATGGAAACATTTGCTCAGAGGTCCTAACGCCGGGAAGATACACTGTACGTCTACAACGATTGCTTCACATGCACCTGTCAGAACAACGTTTTCCTGCTGCAGGAAGTTACCTGCCATCGGAATACCGCGACGCATAGCTACTTCATTGGAAGTACAGCATACACCGGATACAGTGATTCCTTTTGCTCCCATTTCTTTTGCGTATGCGATCATTTCCGGGCTGTCAGCATATTCGCAGATCATCTCGGAAAGGCTCGGATCATGTCCGTGTACAACGATGTTTACATTCTCGGCAACCATAACACCCAGGTTTGCTTCTGTATCGATTGGCTTCGGAGTTCCGAACAGGACATCAGAGAACTCTGTTCCCATCATGGAACCGCCCCATCCATCTGCCATACCGGCACGCAGAGACTGTTTTACCAGTGCTTCCGGCAGAGAAGAGCATCCCATATGAGCCATATGTAAGGAAGTGGAAACTTCACGGTCGATCGCACGCGGTGCAATCTCGTTCTCGATCAGTTTTTCTTTCTGTCCTTCCGGCATTCTGTCCAGGAATCTCTGATATCCGAATGGTTTACCATATTCCATCAGACCGATCTCAGCCATCTCATGAGCCAGATCATAGATATCTTTTCCTTCTGTCTCTACGCCCCATTCTTTTGCGATACGAAGCAGTTTCTCAGGATCTTTTACTTTGTAGTTTCCGTCTTCTGCTGTACAGTACAGAGTGTGGCAGATCTCACGACCATGATCAGAGTGGGTAGCTGCTCCAGCTGCTGTAAATTTCAGGAAGTTACGTCCTACGATACCGTGAGCATCACATCCGCAGATTCCTCTCGGAGCCTTCGGGGTAATACGGCAAGGTCCCATTGCACAGATTCTACAACAGACACCCTGTTCACCAAATTTACAGTGTGGTGTCTGGTTTTTTACACGGAACTGCCATGCGTCAGCTCCTACTTTTGCTCCCGTTTCCAACAGACGGTTGGTGGCTGCTTCCATCTCTTCAACGGTAGTCATCTTAAATTCGCTCATTTTTTTCCTCCTTTTGTTTTATAGCCATTCCTCCGCTTTTCTCCGCTTTTATGGCTATTATATATTCTTTCACCCGGAAGTGTGGTTTTGTGTATCTTCCGGGCGAAGACACTCCGGAGAAAAATATCTCCGGTAATATCCGCATTGATAATGAATTATAAATTCAGTTTTTTGACGATTTCACTCATCGCTTTTCGAACCGGTGAATCTTCCGGAAGTTCAACGGTTGGTCTTCCTTCGCAGTCATATTCATATACCAGTTCATCCTGAGGAACCACACCCAGAAGGTTCAGGCCCTGGATCTCGATCTCCTCTTTGGTTCCTTCATTAAGAACACCGTTCGGCGCACGGTTTACGATCAGCCCGATCTGCTGTGGATGCATATCGCATTCCTCGATCAGTTTTTTGATTCGTCCCACTGCCTGGATTCCTCTTCTGGAACAGTCGCTGACTAAAATAGCAGTCTGCATAGTCGGAAGAACTCCGCGGCTGATGTGTTCCATTCCTGCTTCATTATCCACAACCATATACGGATAATTGTTTTGCAGTTTGGCAAGCTGTGCCTGTAACAGTCCGTTTACAAAGCAGTAGCATCCTTTTCCCTGGGTACGTCCCATCACCAGCATATCGAAGTCATCATCCTCGATCAGTGCGGAATTAAATTTGAACTCAGCATAATCAGCCTTGCTCACTCCCGCAGGAATCGGATTTTCTTTTGCCGTTTCCGCTCTGGCAATTTCTTCTCTGATATCACCCAGTGTAGCTTCTACCTCTACGCCGAGTACTTCATTCAGATTAGAATTCGCATCTGCATCCACTGCCAGAATCGGTCCCTTTTTCTGTTCGCAGAGGTACTGAATCAGAAGTCCACACAGTGTGGTTTTTCCAACTCCACCTTTTCCTGCGACTGCAATTACATGTGACATTTTCTTATCCTTTCTGATAGTTTCTTGTTATTAAGTTCTGCCTTATCAGTATAGAATCTATCGTAACTGCTCAGTTTCTTCACAGTTACTATCTACTGAATAGTTAGAATCTATCTTATAAGATTGTTACATCTTATGACCTTATCATTAATCGCACTGTAATTTTACAATGCTGTTTGCGAGATCGACCATCAGAATCTTTCCTTCAATGCTGGTCTCTTCTCCCATGATATCGCGGATAATAACTTTTTCACCCTCTACCAGAATCTTGCTTACATTCCGGCAGATGACAGTATCATCGCTTTCTTTATATACAGTAGCCAGACACATTTGCTATTCCTCCTTTTACCAAGATGTCATATGCAGTCTGTAAAACACTGATTAAAACTCTTTCAGCTCTTCTTTTACTGTTGTGAGTGCCAGACGCAATCTGAGATTGCCTTTCTGGAAATCAGCTACTGCTTCTTTGATCTGCTTTGCAGCTGTATCCATACCCAGTTTTGCCAGGTTGTCAGCCATCTGATCGAGTTCTGCTGCATGATGTTCGTTATGATCCACCATATAGTTTAACAGTGCTACAGATTCGTTCTTACATTTGTCAGAACCGCCACTGCATCAGTCGCATGCATGTTCTTCACATCCATGGTCATGCTCATGTTTATGGGCAGGGCCATCACCATGTGGAATTACATTTCCGTTCTCATCTTTTAATAAGTGCATGTCCTACTCCTTTCTCTACTTTTCCCCCAATGGGGGATATGACAATCTTTTGTCAATTATGTTTTATTATACTCCTTTTCCCTATGGTATTCAATAGAATCTATGCAAAATATTTATAAATTCAGCTGTACTTTTTTATATACAACAGGGGATTTTTGTAAGAAATGACGCAGTCTCCGATTTTCACGCTTTGCTTTGTTAATTCGTTAACATGTATCGTTGATGGTTTATCCTATCCCGGGGATAGGGTCTTTGATCTTCCGTATCGCCTTCATGTCACAGCTTCGTAATATTTTCGCCCTAATTATTTCACATTTCCATGGTATAATGGATAGAAATTGGGATTTTCGGTCATTTTTGTGCTTTTCGGAAATGCCGGATGTTACGAGAGGAGGTTTACATCATGTCAAACATCCCATCATTGACTTTGAACACAAATGCCAGCATGCCGCTTCTGGGGCTTGGCGTATATAAAGCTACCGCACCCGGTGAAGTGGAAGGCGCTATCGCCACCGCTCTGGATCTTGGCTATCGGTTAATTGACACAGCTTCTGCTTATAAAAACGAAGAGGGCGTAGGGCGGGGGATCCGTTCTTCTTCTGTTCCACGGAAAGAACTTTTTATCACAACAAAATTATGGAATACCGCACAGCGAATCGGAGATATTGACGGGGCCTTTCAACGAAGTCTGGATCGACTCGGACTTGATTATGTGGATCTTTATCTGATCCACTGGCCGGTACCCGGTTGTTTTATCAATTCCTGGCAGGCGCTGGAGCGTATCCGGGAATCCGGTCAGGCAAAAGCGATTGGCGTAAGTAATTTTGAGATTTCCCATCTGGAAGCACTGTTTCAGACTTCCGGAATCGTTCCGGCAGTGAATCAGATAGAGTATCATCCACTGTGGAATCAGTCAGACCTGTACGAGTATTGTAAGGAACGAGGCATTGCCGTACAGGCTTATGCACCGCTTGCCCGTGGGGCTTATCTCAAAAAAGATACAATGATTCATATAGGAGAAACTTACGGAAAATCGCCGGCACAGATAGGTCTGCGGTGGCTGGTACAGAAAGGAATCTCTGCTATTCCGAAGTCGGTAAATCCTGAGAGGATTGCGGAAAATGCAGATATTTTTGATTTCGAACTGACCGACATGGAAATGAAGACGATCGATGCCCTGGATGAGAAATTCAGAAGTGCAGGGATACCGGAGGATATGCAGGGATTCGTGATCTAAAGGATTAAAGTATATAAAAAACAGCCCGCCCGGGAATGATTTCCGGGCGGGCGTCTGTTTTACATCACTCTTCTATTTCTCATCATCCCAGAGTTCAACTCCAAGCTCATCCTTTTTCATTCTCTGCATCAGCTCATTCACCGCATCCGCAGCGCTCTTATCTTCAAACAACACTTTATTGACTTCCGCAATAATCGGCATTTCCACCCCATATTTTTCAGCCAGTCCCAGTGCTGCCTTCGCAGAATATACCCCTTCTACCACCATCTTGACTTCATCCATGGCTTCTTGCATGGTATATCCCTTGCCCATCAGATAACCTGCTTTACGGTTACGGCTGTGTACGCTTGCGCAGGTAACGATCAGATCACCGATACCAGACAGTCCGTAAAAGGTTCTCGCATGTGCACCCATTGCGATACCAAGGCGGGAAATCTCTGCGATTCCTCTGGTGATCAGAGCTGCTTTTGTGTTGTCTCCGTAGCCAAGACCATCTGCTACACCTGCGGCCAGCGCGATGACATTTTTCAAGGCCGCTCCCAGTTCGATCCCAAGAACATCCGGACTTGTGTAAACACGGAAAACCGGACTCATGAAGATTTCCTGCAGATATTCTGCTATCTGTCTCGTTCTCGCTCCCACCACACAGGTTGTCGGAAGACCTTTTCCAACCTCTTCCGCATGGCTCGGACCGGATAATACGGCAACATTTGCTTCCGGCAGTTCTTCTTCGATGATCTGACTTAAGGTCATCAGCGTATGTTCTTCCACACCTTTCGCCACGTTGACAACGATCTGGCCTTTTTTCAGATATGGTGCCATCTTCTGTGCGGTGCTTCTGGTATATGGAGAAGGTACTGCCAGTACCAGTACATCCTTGTCTGCCATTGCTTCTTCCAGATTGCTTGTCAACTGAATACTTTCCTGCAGTTTTACACCCGGAAGTTTGGAAGTATGTTCTCTTTTTGTGCGAAGCATCTCCACTTCAGCTTCCATGATAGACCACAAAGTTACTTCATGTCCGTTATTTGTCAGAAGCCACGTGAGGGCAGTTCCCCAGCTTCCGGCTCCCAGTACGCCGATTTTCTTCATACGACACCTCCATTATGCTTTTTTCTTTTTCAGATATGTTTTATTTTCATTTCCATGGATCAGACGCAGAATATTAGGCCAGTGTTTGTAATATGCAAGGATGGCAAGCAAGATGGCAAGCACATACATTTCATAAATATTTGCCTGACTCATTCCCGTAAATTGTCCGTTCTGTCCCATGATAATGATACCTGCCACAAATACCACATAAACCAGCAGAGATCCCAGTGATACATAGTGGGTAAGGAAAAATACTGCAAGGAACACAATAGCTGCAACCAGTGTCAGTCGCAGATCAAACGATAACAGCAGACCTGCTGTGGCAGCAATTCCTTTTCCTCCTTTAAAGTTCAGGTAAAACGGAAAATTATGTCCGAGGATCGTTCCCGCTGCCGCATACATTCCCAACAGCCGGATCATCTCCGGATGGCTTTTTCCAAAAATCAGATGTACGATCACAACCGCGATCACACATTTAAAACAGTCTCCAAGCAGTGTGATTGCTCCTGCCTTTGCGCCCAGTGTACGCAGTGCATTGGTCGTTCCGGCATTTCCGCTTCCGTAATTACGGATATCGATACCGTGTACTTTTCCATACAGATAAGAGGTCTGGAAAAGTCCACAGATATATCCGATCAGAACACAGAGAATCCGTTCCATAAATATCCCTCCCCGGATCTAATAATTCTTATTTTTCACCATTTCTTTCCCGAATGATAAACTTCAGAGAAGTTCCCCTGAAACCGAATGCTTCACGGATCTTGTTTTCAAGATAACGGGTATAAGAAAAATGCATCAGTTCTTTATCATTGACAAAGATAACAAATGTCGGCGGTTTGATGGATACCTGTGTCATATAGTACAGTTTCAGACGCTTTCCTTTGTCTGACGGTGGCTGTTGCATCGCGATCGCTTCCGTCATGATCTCGTTGAGCACACCGGTCTGGATACGCAGTGTCTGATTTTCCAGTACCATATCGATCGTCTCGAACAGTTTTGGAAGACGCTGTCCGGTCTGAGCGGAGATAAACAGGATTTCCGCATACGGCATGTACGCCAGGACTTCACGAACCTTATTTGTATATTTGTAAATGGTTTTATCATCTTTCTCGACCGCGTCCCATTTATTCACTGCAATGATAACACCTTTTCCGCGTTCATGGGCAATACCGGCGATCTTGGCATCCTGTTCCGTGATCCCTTCTACCGCATCGATGACCACGATGACCACATCGGCACGTTCTACAGCCGTTACGGTACGGATAATGCTGTAACGTTCCAGTTCTTCTTTGATCTTATTTTTTCTTCGAAGACCTGCGGTATCGATAAATACATATTCTTTTCCGTTCCACATCACGTTGGTATCGATGGCATCACGGGTGGTTCCAGCAACATTTGATACGATCACACGGTTCTGTCCCAGTAATTTATTGACAATAGAGGATTTTCCTACGTTTGGTTTTCCTACGATAGCGATATGAGGAATCTCATTTTCCTCCTCTTCCTCTTCTTCGGTCGGGAAATATTTTACCACTTCGTCAAGCATATCACCCATACCCAGCTTGCTGGATGCGGAGATCGGAATCGGATCGCCGATGCCAAGATTATAGAATTCGTATACATCCGGCATGAATTTTGCAAAACTGTCTACTTTATTCACCACCAGAAGTACCGGTTTGCCACTTCTTCTCAGCATATCAGCCACTTTGGAATCGGCATCTACCAGTCCCTGGCGCACATCGGTGATAAAAATAATAACATCTGCGGTATCAATCGCGATCTGTGCCTGATCTCTCATCTGCGCCAGGATAACATCCTTGCTCTCCGGCTCAATACCGCCGGTATCGATCAGTGTAAAACTGTAGTTTAACCAGGTTGCATCCGCATAGATACGGTCTCTTGTTACACCCGGTGTATCTTTTACAATGGAAATAGTCTCTCCTGCCAGGGCATTGAATAATGTGGATTTACCCACATTAGGTCGTCCCACAATTGCTACAATCGGCTTGCTCATAGATCTGCCTCCTTTTATGATTTTCCAATATTGTATCATCTACCACTGCGTGTACAAAAGATGCACCATCTTCATTTACCACAGTGATTTTTATCTGTAACGCTTCTTCTGCTTCTTCTACGGTAATATCGTCCAGGAACACATTTTCTCCCGCACGAAGCATATTGCACGGGATCAGAAGTCGTTCCCCAAGATTCTGATCTTTCAGCTGTGCGATCAGATCCTGTCCTGTGATCAGACCGGATACGGTGATCATCGGACCAAAGAAGTCGTTTCGGATCGCATAGACCGTCCCATGAATATTCGGAAACTTTTCCTGAACATACGAAATATTCTTTTCTATATAAGGCGCTGCCAGTTTTCCGGTCGCTACCGAAAAATGTCGAAACGTGTCATTTCCCTCCAGACCCTGCACCGTCTCCTGTATCTCAGTATTCAAAAGCCGCAACATACCTACGCCATTTTCCAGCTGCAGATATCCATCGTACTGTTCTTCCGGCGGCATGGACTGCTCTGCCAGGATATACCATTCGTCACTGCAATGAATAAAATGCAGGCCATATTCAGCATACAGCATTTTTTGCCATCTGTGAACGCATTCCAGCACATTTTGAGCATCTTCTTTTGTAAATGGCTCCAGTGGGTACAGACCATCCCTGTATTTACTCAGTCCAACAGGAACGATCGAGACGCTTCGAAGATGCGGCAGATATCGGCTGAGATCCCGGATACTCCGTTCCAGTTCCTCTCCGTCATTCACGCCTTTACACAGAAC
>UMAO01016442.1_pt1 | contig 11339 bp, 10 predicted proteins | sample 1963741 | NCBI WGS metagenome assembly UMAO01 (sample SAMEA4835919, study PRJEB28245) | human gut metagenome | biome: gut microbiome; material: fecal sample | place: Denmark | collected 2008
AAAAAAGATTTTCAGCACCGGGTAAAGTATCAGTAGAACGTCCGGCGGCCTGTCCGTGTTCCTGCACCCAAGCTGCTACAGCATATTCTGACGGCGGCAGCTGAAACTCCGCGGCCGCATCCTCCTGCTGTACAGCATAACAGGCCTGCAGCCGCAGTACTTTACTTTCAGGCAATAAAATCAGCACTGTCCGCTGCAGCTCTCGTCCCACATGACTGACAAATTCTTCCATGATCGTCACTGCGTCATCGACTGCGGCAATACGGCTGCTGAAACGGTATAGACTGTTGACATTGCTTTCACGGCGTCTGGTACTTTCCAATTCCCGCCTCAGCGATTCTGTCTTTCCACCGACTAAAAATGCTACCAGTCCAAAGATCAGAAAGCTCCACAGATATCTGATATCATAAATAGTAAAAGTAAAAATCGGTTCCAAAAATAAAAAGTCAAAACCTAAAACACAAAAGAGCGCTGTTACATAGGCCGTACTTCTGCCCCACCAGGCTGCTGTCAACAATACCGGCAGCAAATACAGTAAGGATATATTGACCAGCTCCAGCTGACCGCGGAAAACATAGCAAAGCCCAGTAGTAATGACAACTGCCGCCAGCGCCCCTACATACTGGCGCCAGCCGGCCTGCTGCTGCGGTACTGCCGTAGTGATGACAGGAGACTTTTCTTCCTCTTCCCGCCCCTGGATGACATAAACATGGATAAACCCGCTCCTGTCAATCAATCTGTCAACCAAGGTTTTTCGGCCTATCTCATACCAGCGGCGCGGCCCTGATTTCCCGACCACGATCGCGGTAACATTTTCTCTGACAGCGATCTGCAGAACCGTTTCCACAAAATCCGTACCAGCAGTAGTCAAGATCTGACCTCCCAGCTCTTTAGCCAGATTCAGGTTACGCCAAAGCCTTTCCCGTTCTTTATCACCATGAGGAAATCGTCTTTCCGGTGTTTCGATATGCACAGCCAAAAATTCTGCGTGCAGTCCCTGAGCTAAACGCTGCGCCGCTCTGATCAGCTGTGCTGAAAAGGGACTGGCGCTGACGCAAACCATGACCTTGCCGGAAGCCGGCCAGGGACCTTCTATTTTATGCAGGCGCATATAGGCCAGCATATCCTGATCAACATGCCGGGCCGTAAATCTTAAAGCCAGCTCACGCAGCGCGCTGATATTGCCCTGTCTGAAAAAGCCCCGCAATGCCTGCTGGGCCTGCTGCGGACGATAAACCTTGCCTTCCTTCAAACGCTGCAGTAATTCTTTGGGCGGAATATCGATCAATCTGATATCATCTGCCAGCTCAAAAAACGCATCCGGTACAGTCTCACGAACAATACTCCCGGTAATTTGCGCAACAACGTCATTCAGGCTTTCGATATGCTGGATATTGACAGCAGTATAAACGTCGATACCGGCAGCCAAAAGTTCTTCTACATCCTGATACCGCCGCTGATGGCGCGAACCCGGCACATTACTGTGCGCCAGTTCATCAACGACTACCAGCTGCGGGCGGCGTCTGAGAATAGCATCCAGATCCATTTCCTGCAGCATCTTGCCATGATATTCTATTTCCTGCTCGGGGATACGCGGCAAACCTTCCAAAAGCGCTGCTGTCTCTTTGCGCCCGTGCGTAAGCACCAGGCCGAGTACAATGTCAGTCCCCTCCCGCAGACGGGCATGTGCTTCCTGCAGCATGCTACAAGTTTTACCAACACCGGCAGCAGCACCTAAAAAAACAGTCAGCTTGCCGCGCTGTTCTTTATTGGCCGCAGCCAGCAGCGTTTCAGCATATTCATGTCCACTTTGAGGTTTCTCTGTCAGTTCCATAACCTTCTCCTTCGCAAGATAGTCAAATAGGGCTGCCTGAATGCAGCCCTAACTTTTATTGGTTCTGTTGTAAATTATCAAGCGCCAGATTCAATTTTAAAACATTGACTCTGTCCTCTCCGACAACTCCCAAATCAGCATTTTCAATATGTTCTGAAACCAGATCGCGTACCTGCCTGATTTCCAGACCACGTACTTTGGCAATACGTTCGACCTGGCAATAAGCAGCTGCCGGCGTCAGGTGCGGATCCAAACCACTGCTGGAATTTGTTACCAGTACGCTGGGCACTTCTTGATTAGATGTCCAGCCATTGGCCGCACGTACAGACTCTGCCAGCTCGCCGACCTGCTGCTGCAGTTTAGCGCTGGTACCGCCATAGTTAGTGCCGCCTGAATTGGCAGCGTCATTACCGCCTGCAGAAGGGCGGCTGCTGAAGTAGCGGGCATCTGTGAACGCCTGACCGATCAGAGCCGATCCTACCGGAACTCCGTCTTTTATTATTATACTACCATTAGCCCGGCTGGGAAATACCACTTGCGCCAAGCCTGTCATGGCCAGCGGATAAACCAGCCCGGTAAAAATACTCAAGGTTACAACCATTACTAACGATCTTATTATCGCGCCCATATTTCCACCTCATTCTTTCTTAAGCCAAGCCTAAAGCAACTAAAAGCACATCAATGATCTTGATGCCAATAAACGGTACGATGATACCGCCGACACCATAGATCAGCAGATTTCTCTGCAGTATTTTAGAAGCTCCCAGCGGTTTATAGGCTACGCCTTTCATCGCCAGCGGTATCAGCGCGATGATGATCAGCGCATTGAAAATCACGGCGCTTAAAATAGCGCTCTGCGGTGAATGCAGCTGCATGATATTGAGCACTTCCAACGGTGCATAAGTTGCGGCAAACAAAGCCGGGATAATCGCAAAATATTTGGCAATATCATTAGCAATACTGAAAGTTGTCAGGGAACCGCGTGTCATCAAAAGTTGTTTACCGATCTCCACAACTTCGATCAATTTCGTTGGATTGGAATCAAGATCGACCATATTGCCCGCTTCCTTAGCCGCCTGTGTACCGCTGTTCATTGCAACGCCCACATCTGCCTGAGCCAGTGCCGGCGCATCGTTAGTACCGTCACCTGTCATTGCTACCAGCATTCCCTGCTGCTGATAGGAACGGATCGTTTTCAATTTCGCTTCCGGCGTTGCTTCAGCCAGAAAATCATCCACACCGGCTTCGGCAGCAATCGCTGCCGCTGTCAACTGGTTATCACCAGTGATCATGATCGTTTTGATGCCCATTTTCCTCAATTCACTGAAACGTTCTTTAATACCGCCTTTGACGATATCTTTCAGATAAATAACACCCAGGACCTGTTTATCTTTGGCAACTACTAAAGGTGTACCGCCCTGATGCGCAATATTTTCACAGGCACTGCGGACTTCAGCAGGAAAAGCCCCACCCAGTTCGCTGACATAGTTCTGCATGGCTTCCATCGATCCCTTACGTATTCTGGCATCGACGATATCAATACCGCTCATTCTGGTCTGGGCGGTAAAAGGAATGAATTCTGCCTGTAAATGTGTAAGATCACGCTCACGCAGGCCATATTTTTCTTTAGCCAGGACAACGATACTACGCCCTTCCGGAGTTTCATCAGCCAAAGAAGCCAGCTGTGCCGCATCGGCCAGTTCTCCCGCAGTAATGCCAGCAGCAGGAATAAATTCCGTCGCCATCCTGTTGCCCAGGGTAATCGTCCCCGTTTTATCAAGCAGCAGCACATTTACGTCACCAGCTGCTTCTACAGCACGGCCGCTCATTGCCAGGACATTACGTCCCAAAAGCCGATCCATTCCGGCAATACCTATCGCTGACAGCAAACCGCCGATCGTTGTAGGAATCAGGCAAACCAGCAGCGCAACCAGTGCCGTTACAGAAATAACCGTACCGGAATAAATCGCAAACGGTTCCAAAGTTACTACTGCAAACAAAAAGATGATCGTCAAACCAACCAAAAGAAGCGTCAAGGCGATCTCATTCGGGGTTTTCTGACGTTTAGCACCTTCAACCAGTCCGATCATCCGATCGAGAAAGGTTTCGCCGGGATTAGTAGTCACCCTGACTTTAATCCAGTCGGATAACACCTTAGTGCCGCCGGTTACAGAAGATTTATCATCGCCTGATTCGCGGATAACAGGCGCTGATTCACCGGTAACAGCGCTTTCATCCACCGATGCCATGCCTTCGATTACTTCGCCGTCGTTAGGAATGGTATCGCCAGCTTCAACCAAAACTATATCACCCTTGCGGATAGCTTCGGAACCGACGATTTCAAAACTGCCATCAGCTTTGATTTTCTTTGCCTGCAGAGATTTGCGGGCTTTACGCAGACTTTCTGCCTGCGCTTTGCCGCGGCCTTCGGCTACGGCTTCGGCAAAATTGGCAAACAGAACCGTAAACCACAGCCATAAATCTATATGCAGGTCAAACCAGCCTTCCTGTGTATTGCCTGCCATAAAAGCACGTACAGCCAGAACTGCTACTAAAATCGCGCCCAGAAAAACTATGAACATAACAGGATTCTTCCATTGGATACGAGGATCGAGCTTCAGGAACGCATTACGCACGGCCTCGCCCAAAATCTCTTGCTGTTGTCTATCTCTTTTCATCTCAGATCCTCCTTAAAATACCTTGCCCTGCAGCATAAACAATTGATCTACGATCGGTCCCAGGGCCAGGGCCGGTAAAAAAGTCAACGCACCGACGATCAAAACAACACCGGCCAAAAGCACGGCAAAAAGACTGCTGCCCGTATTAAAAGTACCGGCATTGGCAGGAGCGATTTTTTTGGTTGCCATATTGCCTGCAATGGCCAAAACAGGCACAATAACGGCAAAGCGGCCGATCAGCATTGCCAAACCGATCAAAACATTGTACCACAGGCTATTGGCGCCCAAACCGGCAAAAGCACTGCCGTTATTGCCGACACCGGAAGCGAAACCGTATAAGATTTCACTGAGACCATGCGGCCCGGGGTTGGATATCCCGGCCTGACCGGCTTCCGTAAGACAGGATACAGCCGACATCGTTAAAATAGTGGCAGCCGGAATCAAAAGTCCGGCAATTGTCAAAACAACTTCTTTTGCTTCAATCTTTTTCCCTAGATATTCAGGTGTACGTCCTACCATCAGGCCAACAATGAAAACTGTGATAAATACGTACAGCATCATACCGTAAAATCCGGCGCCGACACCGCCCAGAACAACTTCTCCCAGCATCATCTGCAGCATAGGCACTAATCCGCCGGTACCGGTGTAGCTGTCATGCATCGAGTTTACTGCACCGCAGGACGCAGCTGTGGTAACCGTTGCAAACAAACTGCTGCTGCCGATACCAAAACGGACTTCTTTGCCCTCCATAGCAGTATCGCCGCTGATGCCCTGCGCAGCAACTATCGGATTACCATATTTTTCAGAAGCATAGCAAACCCCCAGCATCAAAACAAAAAGCAGCAGCATGGATGCCAAAACAGCATAGCCTTGTTTTTTATCTTTACACATCTCACCAAAAGTAAATAATAAACCTGTAGGGATCACTAAAATCAAAAACATTTCCAGGAAATTGCTCCAGGGAGTCGGATTTTCAAACGGATGAGAAGAATTGGCATTAAAAAAACCGCCGCCATTGGTACCCAGCTCCTTAATCGCTTCCTGAGAAGCAACCGGTCCCATAGCAATAGTCTGCTGTGCCCCTTCGACGGTTTGTACATCGACATAAGGATTAAGGTTTTGGATAACACCCTGAGAAACCAGCAGCAATGTTGCTACAACACAAATCGGCAGCAGTATTCTGGTCGTACATCTGATTATATCTGCCCAAAAATTGCCTAACTCACCAGTATTTTTACGCACCAGACCACGGATCAGAGCAATTGCGACAGCAGCTCCTGTTGCCGCCGACAAGAAGTTTTGTACAGTCAAGCCCAGCATTTGTGTCAAATAACTTAAAGTCGTTTCGCCGCTATAAGCCTGCCAGTTAGTATTGGTCATAAAGCTGGCAGCCGTATTAAAAGCAAGATGCCAGGTTTCGACGTTGGGCAACTGCTGCGGATTGAGCGGTAAAAAAGCCTGCGTCAGCTGCAAAACAAAAAGTGATAACATACCTAAAGCATTAAAAATAATGAGATTCAGGCAGTATTCCTTCCACGGCATTTCTGCGCGCGGGTCAACTTTAGCCATTTTATAAAAAATATTTTCCAAAGGTGCAAAAAATCTTTCACCACAGGTTTTTTCGTAATTAAAAACTCGCGCCATATATTTACCAAGCGGCCAGGCGCACAGCAATAATACGGCTAAAAACAGCACAAATAGCATAATGTCTTTTGTCATTTTAAAAATCCTCCGGTTTCAATAATGCATAAATCAGATAAAATAAAATACCTACTGCTAAAAGCGAACTGAGCCATAACTCAGTCAAGGGCAGCATTTCCATCATCATTTTCCCTCCTTGTACAAAAACACCACTTGCAAATCACCTTACTACTGATGATGACTTATTGTACTACTACCTTGCGTAAAGCCGCTGTCAAAAGAACCCTCCCCGCTGTAAAAAAGTTGTAAAAATTTGCCGTTCTGCGATTACTGTTTATTCTGTTCTAATAAAAGACTATAGCTGAAAATAAATAAAAATACCTCGGGAAAAATCCCGAGGTATTTTTCAGTTTATCTCAATAACCTTACCAACACCAATTTCTTTAACAGGTATCTGTGCATGTACTGCCGCTTTCGCTTGAAAGGAACAGCAGTGGCACGGATACAGCTCCCGGATATTATGCTTCTGTAAATAGGCGATCGTTTTTTCCAGACGGTCGTCGACCTTAAATAAATGCCAGCCGCCGATAACCCCCTGAACCTTAGCTTCACCGCAAACCTTTTTAGCATATTCAATGATATTGCAGATCCCGCTGTGCGAACAGCCTGTAATCACAAATAATCCTTCTGAGCCTCGGTAAACTAAAGCCGTATCATCAAGTACTAAATCTACAGGATCCTCAGCACTGCCAAACCCATGCCGCTGTTCAAAATCATTCAGTGTTGGGATCTCGCCTAAAAAAACCAGCCGTTTTGTTAACCATACCGGTTCTTTACTAAGCCGCAGCCTGCACTTTTCCTGCAGCTGCTGTGCTGTAAAAGGGGCGCCTATAGCTTCGCCGGCAAACTGCTTCGGCTTCAGGGCATCCGGATGCGCCAGCAGCTGCAGTTCAGAAAAATATTCCTGCTCGCTCAGCCATAGCAAACCCCGTGTATGATCATTATGCCCATGTGAAAGCACTACCTGCTGTAAGCGGCTCAAATCAATCCCCAACGCCTGGGCGTTTCTAAGAAATATATCCGAATAACCCACATCAAATAAAATTCTGACATCACCATCTTCCAGATAATAGGCTACGCCCGGCTCACCTAAATAATAACGGTCAATCAGAGTATTGTTATCTACCAACACAGTCAGCTGCATCATATACCTCCATTATTTTCAAAAAATCAGTCTGTAACTTTTTTACTTTACCTCCATAACTTTTCACGAAACCAATACTCCTACAAGCTGTATTTACTTTCACATTAAAGCTTCCCTGCAAGTATCATAAGTCATTCCTTCTCAGAATACAACTTTTTTCTAAATCTGCGGCATCGCGCCATAAAAGAAACGTCCTGCACTTGATAGTGCGGGACGTTTCGTAAAAATTATAAAATTGTTCTTTTAACCTGCTAAACAACCGACACGGTCATTTAAAAAATGCAGCAGCCGATAACGGAAAAAGGAACCATTAGTAAAGCTTTGACACAGCTTTTCCAGCCAGCTGTAGGAACAGCCAAAATCCTCATAAAAAACTTCTTCGCACCAGATCTGCTGCTTTATATATTCAAAAACCTGTGGCACCTCTTCAAACAGCAGGATCTGTGCTACCGCAGTTGTATCCAGCCTATGTGAATTGAAAGCAGTACAGATATCCTGAAGCTGCTGCAGGCATTCACCTTCAGGCAGTTGCCACAGCTGCTGCAGCTTTTGTAACAGTTCCAGCATAGCAGCTTTATTTTTAACATCGCGGCCGGCAATATAGTCACATAAAGCCCCCGTACTTACCAGAGGCATTTTTAATTCATTATTTCCATACATGCTATGATAAAAAACTGTAGGAAAATACACATACTGCAAAAAGCCAAGCACGGCATAACAATTCGGCAGGCACAGCCATTGACTGCTGAAAATCTGCATTTCAGCAGCGATGATACTTGCGTTAACAATCACCGTTTCCTGCGTATTGTCTTCACAAAACCCGACTGTCGCCAAACGCTTTTCTGAAAGAAATTTATCCCAATAGGTCAGTTCATTATAACATTCATAATTTTTCATGCTAGATCAACGTGAGAAATATTCTACAACGAGCTGGTCTTCGATCTGAATAGGAATCTCTTCCCGCAGAGGCAGACGAACCAGAGTACCGCTGAAGCTTTCTTTATCCTTACTGATATACGGCAAAGCAAAGCTTTCACGTTCCAGGAAATTACTTTTAAAAAGCTCGTTACTGCGCGAATTTTCTTTCAAACTGATCACATCGCCTGCCTTACAGATATAAGACGGGATATTGACATTTTTACCATTGACCAGAATATGACGGTGCGTTACCTGCTGGCGTGCCAGACGAATAGAATTTGCAAAACCGATACGGTAAACCAGGTTGTCTAAACGGCATTCCAGTGTGCAGAATAAAGCGTCTGCCGTACGTGCCTTACTTTTACTTGCAGCTTTATAGTATCTCAGTAATTGACGTTCAAAAATGCCATAATAAGCTTTTATTTTTTGTTTTTCTAAAAGTTGTTTACCATATTCTGACATTTTTTTACTGCGTTTTACAGTTGTTCCCAATCTATCCAAAGCTTTGGGATGACCACACACATTGATGCCTAATCTACGGCACTCTTTAAATCTCGGTCCTCTTCTTGTTGCCACGTTTACATCTCCTTTATTATAAAAAATCATCAGCCGCTCTGGTTAGCTATCGCTAACTTCAAGCTACATTATAGCAACAACTTGCCCAGCCGTCAATATCTGCACAAAAATATACAAAAAGCACCCTGTAACAAGTACAGGGTGCTTAATTTCATAACTAAAAGCTAATATTATTCGCAGGTAAATGGCAGCAGAGCTACGTTACGTGCGCGTTTGATAGCAGTAGTCATTTGGCGTTGATGTTTAGCACAGTTACCGGAAATACGACGGGGCAAAATTTTGCCGCGTTCAGTAATATAACGGCGCAGCTTAGCAACGTCCTTATAATCGATTTCTTCAACTTTATCAACACAGAAGCTGCATACTTTTCTTCTGGTTCTTCTGCCTCTTTCACGTTTCATTCGCATAACCTCCCTATTTAGAATGGGATCTCTTCATCAAAAGGAACTGCGGAACCAAAAGATTCCATCTCGCTCTTCGGACCTGCATCGCCGGACTGAACCGGAGCTCCGCTGCCAGTTGCTTTACGTTCAATGAATTCTACGCTGTTGGCAATAACTTCTGTCACCCAGCGTTTCGTACCATCTTTAGCATCATAGCTGCGAATCTGCAAACGACCGTCTACAAGAGCCCTTTGACCTTTTGTAAGACTATTCCCGCATAATTCAGCGATTTTACCCCATACAACGATAGCAATAAAATCAGCTTCTCTTTGGCCTTCCTGATTAGCAAAAGGTCTGTCTACCGCTAAAGTGAACTGGCATACAACTTTGCCTGTCTGAGTATAACGAACCTCAGGATCACGAGTTAAGCGGCCCATTAAAATAACTTTGTTCATACTAGTTACCCTCCTGGTTACTCACCTTTTCTGATAATCATGTGACGCAAAATTTCATCGGTAATCTTCATAACGCGGTCAAGTTCTTTGACTGTTTTAGGTTCTGCACTGAAAGTTACGAGAACATACAAACCTTCTGCGATATCGTCGATTTCATAAGCAAGACGTTTCTTGCCCCAACGATCGGTTTTTTCTACAGTACCACCGTTATTGTTGATGAGGTTGTCAAATTTAGCAACAAGAGCTTCAAAAGCTTCCTCTTCAACGGGTTTTACGATGTACATGACTTCGTAGTTATTCACGAAATCACCTCCTCCTTTGGACTTTGGCCCCCTAATGGGAGCAGGGGAAGTATATATTACTATATACAAGCTTATGTATTATACCATTAGTCCCAGTAAATTGCAAGGGTAGTTTACTAAAAATAACCGTCATACTAAAAAGCATGACGGTTATTTCCTTCGGCTGTTTTCTACGACTCTTTCCCTTATTTACGGCTTGTCTTATTTAGCGCCGAAGCTTTATTTTTTCCCTCATAAGGCCCTTTTTATCAGGCGTCAGTTTTGACAAAATCGTCAAGCACCGCGCCGGGAGCTACCATTGGTTCAACCAGATCACTTTGTTCTACTACCGCTTCGATCAGGAAATTTTTTCCTTGTTTACGCGCTTTTGCCAATGCGGCGGTAAACTCAGCACAAGTAGTTACTGTCGCACCGTCTGCGCCGCAGGCTTTAGCAAAACCAACAAAATTAAACGGCGTCAGAATAGTAGAAGAGTAACGTTTATCATAAAAAACCTGCTGCCATTGACGAACCATACCCAAACAACTGTTATTGATGACAACAGTAATAAAAGGAGCGCTTTCACGCATCGATGTATAAATTTCCATACCGGTCATTTTAAAGCCTCCGTCGCCGCAGATATGTACAACCTGCGACTCAGGCAGGGCAATTTTAGCTCCCAAGGCTGCCGGCAGACCAAATCCCATCGTTCCGCAGCCGCCGCTGGTCAAATGATGCCGCGGCGCGTCTACTTCCAGATGCAAGGCTGCCCACATCTGATTTTGCCCGACGTCAGTAACAAATACCGTATCTTCACCTTTAAAACTGCGCGTCAGTTCTTTCATCAGCCAGGGCGCTGTCAATCTTTCGCCGGACTGTGCCGCACGGTTTTCTGTCGCATCCCAGGCTTTGATCGTATGCCACCAATGTTCTATCTCAAGCTTTTTCACCCGTTCACTCAGCTTGTTGAGGTTCTCTTTCATATCTCCGACTAAAGGCAGCGCTGTCATAACATTCTTATCTACTTCAGAAGGATCAATATCCAATTGGATAATCGTTTTTTTACCAACATAACGATTACGGTCACCTGTGACTCGTTCACTGAAACGGCTTCCCGCTACGATAAGTACATCGGCGTTAGCAACTGCCATATTGGCTGCAATGTGTCCATGCATACCTGTCAGCCCCAGGCATTGCCGGTCGCTTCCCGGAAAAACCCCAATCCCCATCAGCGTATTGACGACTGGCATCCCTGTTTTTCTGGCAAAACGCAGCACCTCTTCCGCAGCACCACTGTGAACAGCGCCGCCGCCTACCAGAAATACCGGCTGTCTGGCATTAGTAATAGTAACTGCTGCGGCTTCCAATA
>UMAO01027302.1_pt1 | contig 11304 bp, 8 predicted proteins | sample 1963741 | NCBI WGS metagenome assembly UMAO01 (sample SAMEA4835919, study PRJEB28245) | human gut metagenome | biome: gut microbiome; material: fecal sample | place: Denmark | collected 2008
GCACGATCCGCAAGCCATCCCGTGCACGCCACACGATGCGTCTCGTCGTAACACGTGTCGTACCGGCACTGCTCGTGATCGTCATTACAGCCGGAGGATTTTTCTACAATTCAAAGACAAAGATTTCCGGCTCCGAAAAAGTAATTGTCTACAACTGGGGCGAATATCTGGACCCGGATGTCCTGGATATCTTTGAAGAAGAAACCGGTATCCAGGTAGTTTATGAAGAATACGAAACCAATGAGATCATGTACCCGAAGGTGCAGTCCGGCGCCATTTCCTACGATGTGGTCTGCCCTTCTGACTATATGATCCAGCGTATGATCGAGAATGATCTCCTCGCCGAGATCAACTGGGACAATGTTTCAAATATCAAAAACATCGGACAGACTTACATGGATCAGTCCAAGGCATTTGACCCGGAAAATAAATACTCTGTTCCTTATTGCTGGGGAACTGTCGGGATCCTTTACAACAAAACCATGGTAAACGAACCAATTGATTCCTGGTCTGTTCTCTGGGATCCAAAGTACAAGGACAGCATTCTGATGCAGGACAGCGTCCGCGATGCATTCGGTGTTACCTTAAAATATCTTGGATATTCCCTGAACTCAACCGACCTGGACGAGCTGAACGAAGCGAAGAATCTTCTGATCAGACAGAAACCACTGGTTCAGGCATACGTCGTTGACCAGGTGCGTGACAAGATGATCGGAAATGAAGCAGCCATCGGTGTTATTTACTCCGGTGAAGCCATTTACACACAGAAAGAAAATCCAAACCTGGAATACGTGATCCCGAAAGAAGGATCCAATATCTGGATCGACTCCTGGGTAATTCCGAAGAATGCAGAGCATAAGGAAAATGCAGAAAAGTTCATCAACTTCCTCTGCCGTCCGGACATCGCACTGAAGAACTTTGAGTACATCACCTACTCGACTCCAAATGAAGCAGCACGGGAACTGATTGAAGACGAGTCCATCCGCAACAGCAAGATTGCATTCCCGGATGCAAGCGAGCTCTCCGGATGTGAGACCTTCAAATTCCTTGGAGATAAAAACGATGCTGTCTACAATGAATTATGGCGGGAAGTGAAATCAAAGTAATGTGGGAAAGAATTCTGAATTATACAATAACCGAACAGAAAACTTCCAATATCCATGAGTTTTTAAAAGCTCATGGATATTCTTCTTCTCTGATCCGGGCAATCAAAGAAGATACGGAAGGAATCCGTCTGAACGGGGAACCGGTACTGGCACGCACCCTTCTTACTCCCGGCGACCAGCTTGCCATCCGGATTACCGAAACAAAATTCTCCGAAAATATTGTTCCGTCAGATCTGCCTCTTTCGATCGTATATGAAGATCCGGACCTGCTGGTCATCAATAAACCTGCCGGAATGCCAATTCACCCTTCCCAGGGAAATTATGACAACACACTTGCCAATGCCTGTGCATGGTATTTCAAAGAGAAAGGCGAGCCTTTTGTCTACCGCTGCATTAACCGGCTTGACCGGGACACCACCGGTCTTCTGATCATTGCCCGGCATCTTTACAGTGCCTCTTTCCTCTCTGCCATGATGGCACGCCGGGAAATCCACCGGGAATATCTGGCACTTGCCACGGGAATCGTCCCGGAAGACGGAATCATCACTGCTCCAATTGCCAGAAAAGAGGGTTCTACCATCGAGCGCATGGTCGATTTTAAACATGGTGAATATGCCTGCACCCATTACCGCAGGCTTTCCATCACAAATACAGATCCGGTCTACTCTCTGGTTGCCTTAAAGCTGGATACCGGACGCACTCATCAGATCCGGGTGCATATGAATTACATCGGTCATCCGCTTCCGGGAGATTTTCTCTATAATCCGGATTACAGCCATATCAGCCGTCAGGCACTGCACTCACATCATCTGCGTTTCCGGCATCCAATCACAGGAGAAGAAATGCATTTCACAGCGCCTGTGCCTGAAGATATGTTACTCTGATAAATATATTTAAGTGATCCCCATCCCCGGCACATAATACTCTTTTTATGGAAGAATTTTCCATATGTATTTTCCGGTCAAACAGAAGAAGAGCTCCTGAGAGAACAAAGATATTCATTCTCCCAGAAGCTCTTCTTCTGTTTATTTCTGACGACGGATCACACTAAAAAAACAGCGGAACGGATTCAAACTGCCTCTATAATCTATATCGCTCTCTTACCATGTGACCAGCTTCAACATTCTACAAATCGAAACATCCGCCTCCGATAAATTCCCTCAAAATCGAATTCTGCGGAACATACTCACTTCCGATCCCCACAAAATAATCCAGGAATTTAAGCAGTCTCTTCGCCTCCTGATATTCGGCGCAGTCCTTCTCAATTCCGAACAGGATCGGTTCTACATAAGCTTTCAGAACTGCCAGCTCATAAAGAAGAGCTGAATTGAACATCACATCCGCGTCTTCCTGATACGGGAAAATATTGTTCTCTTCCCCTCTTCGCACCGACTGCCACATAGCGATCGTCTGCTTTGCCGAAGTACCTCTGGTTCTTGCATCACGCACCATCCGGCGGATCAGACGTCCATCTGTTGATGCGATCCGGTTATGCTCATCGATATTCAGCTGGGTCAGTGCACTGATATAGATCTTGAATTTATTTTCTTTTGGCAGATCATGGGTCAACGCATCATTCAGACAATGAATGCCTTCGATCACCAGAATATCCTGCTCACCAAGCTGCATATAATGTCCGTTATATTCCCGTTTTCCGGTCTTGAAATTGAACGTCGGAAGCTCAATCCGTTCTCCTGCAAGCAGCTTTTTCAGATCGTAATTAAAAAGTTCCACATCCAGTGCTTCCAAACACTCATAATTCGGCTTTCCTTCTGCGTCCAGCGGTGTATCCACACGGTTCTTAAAGTAATCATCCACCGAAATCGGATGCGGGACAAGACCGCTTACCCGGAGCTGGATGGAAAGCCGTCTGGAAAATGTAGTCTTTCCTGACGAAGAAGGACCAGCGATCAAGACAAACTTTTTCTGCGGATTTCCTGCAATCTGCTCTGCGATCTGCGCAATCTTCTTCTCCTGCATTGCCTCCTGTACCAGAAGCAGCTCCTTTGGATTGACGCTGTCGCCTGTCACATAATCATTCAGTGCCCCTACCGTCTCAATTCCAAGCATATCACCGCCACGCGTAGATTCCTTCAGCACATGGAACAGCTTATTCTGAGGCTGAAACGGAGGTATCTTTTCCGGTTCAGCTGCCTCCGGCATCTGCACTACAAATCCCTCATCATATAAATATAATTTAAAATATTTCAGATAGCCGGTTGATGGAACCATATAGCCGTAATAGTAGTCCTCAAATTCATTGATACTGTAAATATTGACTGTAGACACTCTGCGATACTGGAACAAACGCTCTTTATCCTTCATACCGTACTTGCGGAACATTTCAACCGCTTCATCGGTATGAACCGATCTCTTCCGGATTGAAAGATCCATATCTGCCATTTCATGCATCCGTTCTTCAATCCTTGCAAGCAGTTCCTGATCCAGCTTCTGATCTCCTTTTATTGTACAATAATACCCTTTATCTACAGAAAAATGGATTCTCACCTGTTCTATCTTATCGTGTCCGATTGTATCATATACTGCCTTCACCAGCAGAAAACTTACACCACGGCGATAGGTAAGATTTCCAATTGTCTCGCCTGTCGTCACAAAATGGAGCGCACAGTCCTTTTTCAGCTTCTTTCCAAGCTCCTGAAGCTTTCCATTTACATATACAAGAACAATATCATGTGGGTATCTTTCCTGATATTCCCCGGCAATCTGCAGATATGTGGTTCCTGCCGGAAAACTTCTCTCTTCCCCGTCAATCTGTACTTTGTACATCTGCTGTTCCATATTTACCGCCTTCTTTCTGCCTTACGGCGCTTTGACAAATCTGTCTGTTTTCTCCCCACTCCCAAACACCTTACGTCAAAACCCAGAATGGCTGCCGGATCTTTGCTGTCCGGATCTCTGCCTCTGGAAATTTCTCCCGGCAAAAATGTTCCATATCTGCAATAAAGATATGCTCCACGCCATAGTGTCCGGCATCAATTACTGCCATTTTTTGCGCAACCGCATCAATCCCCTCATGGTGATCAATGTCACCTGTCACCAGTACATCCACACCTTTTTCCAAAGATACGGAAATTGCGCTCTTCCCGGAGCCCGGAAAAACACCAAGGCGATGTACCTGCATATCCGGCTCTCCAAAAATTTTCACATTCGGAAGATCAAATGCTTTTTTTACCATTTCCGCACAGGATTTTAAATCCATCGGCTGTGCCAGATCAGCAACTCTTCCGATTCCAACCGGAACTTCGCCGGATTCTGAATGCATGCTTCCCGTCACTTCCAGAACCTCCGGTTCACTCAGTTCAAGTACCTTCCCAGCAAGCTCTGCCATTCCCATTACATCATAATTGGTATGCATCGCATAGTAAGAAATGTCATCCCGGATCAACTTCAGTACTCTTCTGCCAATAAAATCCTCGTCATTGATCTTTTTCATTGCTTTAAAGATCATCGGATGATGTGTGATCAGCATATCTGCGCCCCAGTCTGCTGCTTCTTCGATCACTTCATCCGTCGCATCCAGTGCAAGATAGATCCGCTTTACTTCTTTATCGCTTCTTCCGACCTGCAGTCCTACATTATCCCACTCCATAGCATAGTGCTTTGGAAAACGTGCTTCTATTTCTTTTATAATTTCTCTGCAAATCATCATTTTCCTCCTAAAAATACCGGTCAAGCAGGTCTTCTGCTCTCTTTATCATATGCAGAACCTCTGCACTTCTCTCCTTCGTGCGTTCACTCTCCTGCACCCGAAGCTTTTCATACACGCCCTGATTCACAGACAGTTCCTTTTTCAGATATTCTCCCATCACCGGGTGACCCTTCTCTAATAAATATTTTCCATATTCAAGCTCTTCTTCTGCTGCCGGAACACCTTCCGCATAAAGACCTTTCTGCTCTGTCGGGATCACCTTCATCATCGGATAGTATTTGCCATCCTCTTCCACCATGTCCTCTGCAACGATACGAAATCTATGTTCTTCCAGATAACGGCGGACTTTCGCAAGCTCTGACTGCGGCTGCAGGATCAGTTCCTTTAAGCTTCTGGTTTTTGCCAGATCCTCATTCAAAATGTGTATGACAAGACCGCCGCCCATTCCGGCGGCGATCATTGTGTCAGCTTCTTCCATTTTCAAATTCACCAGACCATCAGAAAGACGGGTAACGATCTTCCCATCCAGTCCATGTTCAAGGATATGTGTATCCGCTCTCTCTAATGGTCCTTTGTTAATATCCATGGCAATTGCGGATGGAACCAGCCCGTTCTGTGTCAGATAGATTGGGATGTAAGCGTGATCTGTTCCCACATCCGCAAGACGCATTCCCGGTGTGACAAGATCCGCCACTGCCTGTAATCTTTTTGATAATTCAGCCATCTTCTTAATCCAAATAATCTCTTAATTTTCTGCTGCGGCTTGGATGACGAAGCTTGCGGAGTGCTTTTGCTTCAATCTGACGGATACGCTCACGGGTGACATCGAACTCTTTTCCGACCTCTTCCAGTGTACGTGCTCTTCCATCACTCATACCAAAACGCAGGCGGAGAACTTTCTGCTCTCTCTCTGTCAGTGTACTTAAAACTTCATCCAGCTGTTCTTTCAGAAGTGTCTGCGCTGCTGCTTCTGCCGGAACAGGTACATTGTCATCCTGGATAAAGTCGCCCAGGTGGCTGTCCTCTTCCTCACCGATCGGAGTCTCAAGAGAAACCGGTTCCTGGGAAATCTTTAAGATTTCACGCACACGGTCTACCGGCATGTCCAACTCTGCAGCGATCTCTTCCGGTGTAGGTTCACGTCCAAGCTCCTGCAGTAACTGTCTGGATACACGGATCAGTTTGTTGATCGTCTCTACCATATGAACCGGTATACGGATGGTTCTCGCCTGGTCAGCAATCGCACGTGTGATTGCCTGACGGATCCACCATGTTGCATAGGTACTGAACTTAAATCCCTTCTGATAATCAAACTTCTCTACCGCTTTGATAAGTCCAAGGTTTCCTTCCTGTATAAGATCCAGAAACAGCATACCACGTCCCACGTAACGCTTTGCAATGCTGACTACCAGTCGCAGGTTGGCTTCTGCAAGACGCTTTTTCGCTTCTTCATCACCATCTGCCATTCTCTTTGCCAGCTCAATCTCTTCTTCTGCTGAAAGAAGCGGAACCTTACCGATCTCCTTCAGATACATACGGACCGGATCTTCGATGCTGATTCCGTCCGGAACAGACAGATCGATCTTCTCCATATCCACTTCGTCTTCATCCGAAAGCATGATCTCCAGATCATCATCATCCACATTGGAGTCGTCATTCATCTGAAGCACATCGATCCCATTGGCCTCCAGGTACTCAAATACCTTGTCCATCTGTGTCGGTTCCAGCTCCATATCCCGGAATGCATCATTGATTTCCTGGATTTCAAGAATGTTCTTCTTTTTCTTCGCAAGGGCAACCAGATTTTTTAATTTTTCCTGAAACTTTACTACGTTCTCTTCCATGTAGTGTCCTTCCTCTCATCGCTTGTTTATATTCTATCCCTAATTAATGGAAATATGCAGTTTATGAAGGTCCTGCACTGCCTTCTTCGCATTCATAAGCCTTTGCAGCCCCTGAATGTCTGTCGGATCCAGATTCCGGGTTGCGGTTTCGATACTGTACTCCTTTACCCGGAGAATCGTCTCCTTGATCGCTTTTTCCTGCTCTCCCGCAGTCGTCAGCTCTTTGATTCTCGTATTGAAAAGTGCTGCCACCGCGCGGTGTTCCTCTTCCTCTGTAAAATAATTCATGATCTGCGCAGGATTCAGTTCTCCTTTTGCATGCTGTTCATACAGAAGTTCAGCAACTTTCCGGTACAGCTCCACCGTAAAATCCTCCGGCGTAACATAACGGCTTACCTGATCAAACAGCTCTTCCCTGTCGATCAGCCAGGTAAGCAGAATCTTCTGTGACCGGATATGACCATCCTCTTTTGGCGTTTCCTGGCGGATCGTCTGTCTTGGCTTTGTGGCCGGAGCTGCCATTCCGCTCTGGACTGCTACCTTGACAACCAGCTTCTTAAGTTCTTCGTAGCCGACGTGATAAGTCTTTGCCACCGCTTCTATGTAATTATCACGTTCAATTTCTTCTTCAAAACGTGCCAGCCTTCTCGCCGCCTCTCTGAGGAATTCCGTCTTTCCTTCCGGTGCATTCAGGTCATAACCTTTTTCCAGCATCTCAAGACCGAACATAAAGCTGTTCCTTGCTTTCCTGATCCGCTCTTCAAATGCCTCAGCTCCAAGATTCTTGATGAATTCATCCGGATCCTTGTACGGTTCCATCCGGATCACGCGGGTCGTCACACCGGCCTCCCGAAGGATCGGAGCTGCCCGGAGTGCCGCTTTAGTTCCGGCTTCATCACTGTCATAGGTCAGATAGACTTCATTCACATACCGTTTGATCAATGCTGCATGTCCTGCTGTAAGTGCAGTTCCAAGTGATGCAACTGCATTGGTAAATCCCGCCTGATGGAGCGAAATTACATCCATATAGCCTTCACATACAATAAAATACGGCTTTCTTGATGTTCTCGCCCGGTGAAGTCCGTACAGATTCCGGCTCTTATCAAAGATCAGAGTCTCCGGTGAGTTCAGGTACTTTGGCTTCCCGTCGCCCATCACACGCCCGCCGAATCCGATCACACGGTTATTCACATCCATAATCGGAAACATGACACGGTTCCAGAATTTGTCGTAAACTCCGTGCTTTTCATCGACATTTACCAGACCGGCTTTGATGATCATCTCTTCACTATAACCCTTCATCTTCAGGTATCGAAACAGATCATCACTGTATTTGCTGGAATATCCAAGTCCAAATGCGGTGATCGTCTCCTGGCTCAACTGACGGTTCTGCAGGTATTCTCTTGCCTGCCTTCCGCCCTCCGTCTTCAGCTGCGCATAATAATACTTGGCCGCCAGCTTGTTCATCTCAAGCAGCGCACTTCTCGTATCTGCTCTTTCTTTCGCTTCTTTTGAATATTCCTCTTGCGGAAGCTTCACACCGGCACGCTGTGCCAGAAACTTGAGTGCTTCTACAAAAGAATAATTCTCATACTCCATAATGAAGGTAAATACATTTCCTCCCGCTCCGCAGCCAAAGCAGTAATACATCTGCTTATCCCTGCTCACAGAAAAAGAAGGAGATTTCTCACTGTGAAACGGGCAAAGTCCGAAATACGAACTCCCCTGCTTCTTCAGCTTCACATATCCGGAAATCACATCTACGATATCATTTTTCGATCTTACTTCTTCTATAATCTCATCTGAATAATACATTATGTCCTACACCTTCCTGGCAGGGTTCGCGCACCTTGCGCAACCCCTACATAATATATATTCGACAAAACTTTTTTATTTCCTTTAAAATTTCCAAGATTGTGGAATAAAAATTTCTTCAAACTTTTTTACGGCAAAATTATCCGTCATTCCTGCTATGTAATCACACACTGCGATCTCCGGCATTTCCCCCTTCTGCAGCTGTTTCAGATACTGCTCCGGCATCTTTTCCATGTGCGTTTCATAATAAGAATACAGATCTTCGACCATTCGGATTGCTTTGTCCTCTTCGCCCTTTGCAAGTGGATTCTCATAAACATGGGTAAACATATATGCCCGCAGCTCCATCAATGCTTCACGGACTTCCTCTGACATGCAGATCTTCGGTTTGTCCATGCTGTTTACAATCACATCATGGGTAAGTGTGTTCAAACGCTCTCTTTTACTGTTGCCCAGAACTTTTCGCAGCTCTTTGGGCAGTTCCTCTTCATTCATGATCCCCGCCCTTACTGCGTCATCAATATCATGGTTCACATAAGCAATCTTATCAGACAGTCTGACGATCTGCCCTTCCAATGTCGCAGGCATTCCCGCACTTTTGTGGTTTCGGATTCCATCGATCACTTCCCAGGTCAGGTTCAGTCCCTCCCCCTGTTTCTCCAACACCTCTACTACACGGACACTTTGTTCATTGTGTTTAAATCCACACGGACACACATTGTTCAGAGCTCTCTCTCCTGCATGTCCAAACGGAGTATGCCCAAGATCATGCCCCAGTGCAATTGCCTCCACCAGATCTTCGTTCAGCCTGAGCGCCTTTCCGATCGTCCGGGCGTTCTGCGATACTTCCAGCGTATGCGTTAGCCGTGTCCTGTAATGGTCTCCGATTGGTAGGAGAAACACCTGCGTCTTCTGCTTCATGCGCCGGAATGCCTTACTGTGCAGGATCCGATCTCTGTCCCTCTGAAAAACCGGTCGGATGTCACACTGTGGCTCATTTCTCTTTCTCCCCCGGGAAGCCATGCTTAATGTGGCACAGGGGCTTAGATATTCCTTTTCTCTTTCTTCCATTTGTTCCCTAATTGTCATTTTTTATTTTCTCTCTTCTTTCAGTCGTTTCTCGATTGCTTCTGTCACGCATTCCAGAACTTTAATACGTGCATAGTATTTATCATTTCCTTCCACTACGATCCACGGTGCATGTGGCATAGAAGTTTTTTCCAGCATTTCTTCTACCGCCACCTCATACTGATCCCATTTTTCCCGGTTTCTCCAGTCTTCATCGGTGATCTTCCACTGTTTTTTCGGATTTTCCTGTCTGGCTTTAAACCTTCTCGCCTGCTCATCCTTGTCAATCTGCATCCAGAATTTCAGCACGATTGCTCCTGCATTTACCAGATCCTGCTCCATGGCATTGATTTCCCCATAAGCTCTCTTCCATTCTTTTTCGGTGCAAAATCCTTCAATCCTCTCTACCATCACTCTTCCGTACCAGGTTCTGTCAAATATCGCAATATGGCCGGCTTTCGGCATTGCACGCCAGAAACGCCACAGATAATGATGTGCTTTCTCTGTATCACTCGGTGACGCTGTCGGATTCACCACATATCCCCTCGGATCCATATGTGAAGTCAGACGTTTGATCGCACCACCTTTTCCTCCGGCATCCCACCCCTCAAAGCCAAGGACAACCGGGATTCTCCTGCGATAAAGCTCTCCATGCAGATGTTCCATCTTTTTCTGAAGCTCTTTTAAGCGTTTCTCATAAACCTCTTTTGGCATGGATTTGGAAAGATCCGTCTTTGCCAGAATGGATTCTGCTGTTTCCCTTTTCATTTCCGTTTTCTTTTCCAGACTGCCTTTTTCTTCCAGTTCCTTTCTTGCGACTGCTTCTTCCATTGCCTGGATCACCGCCTGATAAACAGCCACTTTGGCTTCTTTCTTCTTTGTAGCATTGATCACTGTCCACGGTGCGTAATCTGCATCCGTTTTCCGCAGCATCTCTTCATTGATTGCTTTATACTCTTTAAAATCATGGTTCCGCTTCAGATCGCCTTTGCTTACCCGCCATGCAGTATCCTTGGAAGCAAGCAGTTTCTCAAAGCGCTTTTTCTGTTCTTTCCGGTCAATCTTTAAAAACAGTTTGATGATCACCATTCCATCATCCGTCAGCTGTTTTTCAAACGCACGGATCGATGCAAAATCCTTTTCCAGCTCTTTTTCCGGTGTTTTTCCTTCAAAACGTTCAATCATAACTCTCCGGTACCAGCTGGTATCAAAAATCGCAATTCTTCCCTTTTCCGGGATCTTCGTCCAGAAACGCCACATAAAAGGATGCATCCATTCCTCTTCCGTTTCATTTTTTACCGCATATACTTTAAAGCCTCTTGGATCGAGTGCCTGGATCAGATTACCAATCTGAAGCCCTTTTCCTGCTGCTCCATAACCCTCAAACGCGATCATCACTGGGATTTTTTTCTCCCTGCACACTCTTTGCAGTTCTCCAAGCTGCTCTCCCAGTTCTTTTATATCCTTCATTTTTATATTTTTCTCCATAAAATGCCTCCATTTCACCAGTTTCTGCTCTTATTATCCCCAAATTCATTGATAAAACGCGCATTTAACGCATACAATTATATATCATATTACTATATTTTCTCATAATAAGAAAGTAAATTTGTAAAATCATTGAATTATTTATCTTTTCGATATTTTTTGTAATATATTGCGAATTAAAATTTCTTTTAATTTTTTGTTGACTTTGCGTTTGGAATATAGTATTATAGCTTTTGTCAGCGGCGAGCAGTTAAAAACAAAGCTCACTGAGTGATATGCGGAAGTGTCGGAACTGGCAGACGAGCAAGACTAA
>UMAO01015159.1_pt1 | contig 11252 bp, 9 predicted proteins | sample 1963741 | NCBI WGS metagenome assembly UMAO01 (sample SAMEA4835919, study PRJEB28245) | human gut metagenome | biome: gut microbiome; material: fecal sample | place: Denmark | collected 2008
GGAAAGTTTAAGTTAAGGAGGAGTCAGTTATGGAAAAGAGAATCATAACGATCAGCAGAGAGTTTGGAAGCGGCGGCCGCTTTATCGGTGAAGAAGTGGCAAAGAAACTTGGAATTTCCTATTATGACAAGGATATCATCGGACAGATTGCAGAGCAGTCAGGATTTGCACCGGAATATATCCGGGAAAATGCGGAATTATCTCCGAAGAAAGGCTTATTTGCCTATGCATTTTCCGGACGTGATATCACAGGGAAATCAGTGGAAGATATGGTGTATGAAGCACAGAGAAACGTGATCCTGAAAATTGCGGAAAAAGAAAGCTGTGTGATCATAGGAAGAAATGCGGATTTTATCTTAAAAGACAGAGAGGATGTGCTGAATGTTTTTATACACGGGGATATGCCGGAAAAAGTGCAGCGTATCTGTAAATTATACAATGTCGCAGAAGCTGATGCCGCAAAAATGATAACCGAAACAGATAAAAGGCGTAGAACAAACTATAATTTTTACACAGACCAGAAATGGGGAATGGCAAAAAATTATACATTATCTTTGAACAGCTCGCAGCTTGGATATGAAAGGTGTGGGGAAATCATTATGGAGTGCGTAAAATAGAGAATAGTATGGATCAATAAAAAAAACTGGTTTTTGAGGTGTCCCCTCAAAAACCAGTCCTTTTTTATGATGTCTGAAATTCTGTTAAATTAACACTTCTCAGGTTCCGGATAATCAACCCCGAAAGTTTCAACTGTCACGGTTTTCATTACCTGTGGCTGTAATGGACGGTCAGAGTAATCAGTTGCTGTTTCTGCAATTTTATTGACAACATCCATACCATCGATCACTTTACCGAATGCAGCATAAGCGCCGTCTAAGTGTGGAGAGTTCTTGTGCATGATGAAGAACTGGGAACCGGCAGAATCCGGGATCATAGTTCTTGCCATGGATAAAACACCTTCAGAATGTTTTAAGTCATTTTTGAAACCGTTCTGGGAAAATTCTCCTTTGATCTCATAGCCAGGACCACCCATTCCGGTTCCGTCCGGATCGCCGCCCTGGATCATAAAACCGTTGATGACACGGTGGAAGATAACGCCGTCATAAAACCTTTTTTTTACTAAACTGATAAAGTTGTTTACAGTATTTGGTGCGATTTCAGGATAAAGCTCTGCTTTCATGATATCGCCGTTTTCCATCTCGATTGTAACAATTGGATTTGACATAATAATTGATTCCTTTCATTGAATATGATATCGTGATTTTTCATATACACACCATATTGTAACGAAAAAATATGTTTTCGTAAAGATAAAACGCAAAAAATCAGATCGTTGTATTCTGAAAGCAGACTCTGATCTTTTGTGCAATGCCGGCATCAATAAAGCCTTTGTCTGCCATATCATCGAGAATATCGCAGGTTTTTTCATGCGAAAAACCCTGTTTATAAGGGCGGCTTTCGGTGAGTGCCTGATAAATGTCTATACACGCCATGATGCGTTCCGGCTCGTTTAATTCAGCGGCAGTTTTGCCGAAAGGATAGCCTTTTCCGTTCAGTTTTTCGTGGTGGAATGCTGCCCAGTCACGGATGTCTTCAAAATCGTTGATATTGGACAGAATCAGATAAGTATATCCTGCATGGTTTTTCATTTTTGAAAATTCTTCATCGGTCAGCTTATCCGGTTTTTCCAGAATATCATTGTCGATTGCCATCTTGCCGATATCATGAAGTGCGCCGGCCAGGTACATTTTCTGAACCTGTGTGGGATCGTAGCCGTTGTACGCTGCAAATGCGGCGGCTTTCTCTGCAACACCAATGGAGTGTCTGCTTGTAAAAGAAGATTTATAGTCGACGATCTGCGCAAAAAAGTCGGCGATATTTTTGCAGGTTTCCCAATCAAAGGTCTGTTTTTCTCTCGGAACGATCTCCCAGAGCTTCGTTTCAAAGGAGTCATCCCTGAAAGCTGCAAATTCGTTTTCTGAAAATATATGGAAAAAAGCATCCACACATGTGGCGTCAAAAAGTTTATCCGTATACCGGATCAGGTACTGTTTTACCATATCCCATCTCTGTGTTTCAAATGCACCACTGTGCCCGATGATATCCACCACATCGGCAAGGTGGATAATGCGCGCAGACAGAGGAACTTCATCCCATTTTTTGTGAAATGGCCCGGTGCCGTCCGCATGCTCATGATGGTATAGGATTGCATTGGTAACGTCAGTTTTAAAAGGGATTTTTGCAAGATTCTGTTCGCCGTAGATGCAATGCAGGTTCGTAGTGTTTGCCACAAGGTCAGCGGTCAGGTCTGCCGCGGAATGCTCCTGCAATTCCTCGGAAATATATTGTGTGAGGGCGTTGTCGTGCAACAGAGCGCAGATTGCGAGATCCTGCAGGGCATCCTCCGGCAGATCAAAATACTGCCCCATGCGCACACTGATATAGGCCACTCGTTTTCCGTGTTTATTTTTAATGTTTACCAGTTCTGCCTCGATGCAGTCGAGAGCATAGGAACAGGCACTGATCAAACCGATAATATCTATCTCCATGATTTATTTTAATGAAATCGTACTGCATACAAAGCGATGCCTTGCGATTTCATAACCTCCTAAATTAGTAATAATTCCTATTATTGAATTATAAAATCAGTTGCCCCTATTGTCAATATGTTACAGTTCACAGGTTACCCTGCGAACTGTAACTTCGCAGCCCCATATAAAGTTTTGCTTCGCAAAAGGGGGCTGCTCACACCCGCATCACGTTCATACGCACCTGAACAGCATGGTGTTCAGGTGCTGAGTGAACAGTAACGTCAATATTCGTTACAGTATTCATATGACCATGATTAGTTTTAGCAGGAATGGCAGAAGTTTCATATTTATAGGAAGTATATCGAAAAACTTCCTTGTAAATTTTTTTGTTTTATGGTTTGATAAGTACAGAAAAAGAGTATCGGAGAATAAAGGAGAGAAAAAGTATGCCAGTTTTTGATTTCAGCAGCGCTTCAGAGGAAAAAGAAGCGTTTGTATGTACATATACCGCATTTACATCAGACAGTTCCGAAAAAACACCGGATGATCCGATCCTGGTGTTAGACAATCAGCAAAAACAGTGGAGCCATCATTCCACCGGAGTATTTTGCAACCAGAGCCAGTGGACAGCATTTGAGTTTAAGGAGGAGGACGAGACATTCCGTTCCAATATCCTGCGGATCGATGCACGTTTTGTGAATCTGATCAAATGGCTTGGGGAGAACCGTATCAACGTTCTTTTGTCCGGGGAAAACAGGGCGGACGGCTATGCCGTGTACAAGATCAGGGAAAATGCTTTTCACGGTGGAACGAAACTCTCTGCGGCGGATGGATTTTTACAGTATGTGATGGAACGCCTTTTATCGAGCAGTGCACCGGAGCAGGAGGATGAGGACGAAGAGTTAGACGAGAGCGGCGACAGCATGAAGCTTACCAGTATCCAGAGTATTTCGGATTTCTTAAACTGCGCAGGAAGAACCATGCCGGACAATATCAGACTGTGGGCGAGAAGAAATTTAGCAGTTGCACGTTCCAGCGAAGTGTCTGCCGAGGAACGCCGCCACGCGCAGCGTGCACTTTCCATTATGACGAATATCCAGTGGAAAAATAATTATTTTGAAGCAATCGATCCGGTGGAGGCGCGCAGGATTTTAGATGAAGAACTATACGGAATGGAAAAAGTAAAACAGCGTATCATGGAGACTATCATCCAGATCAACCGCACACACACACTTCCAGCGTATGGACTTCTGCTTGTCGGACCGGCAGGAACCGGAAAATCGCAGATTGCCTATGCGGTGGCAAGAATTTTAAAACTGCCGTGGACGACACTCGATATGAGTTCCATCAATGACCCGGAGCAGTTGACCGGAAGCTCCCGTATCTACGGAAATGCGAAGCCTGGTATTATTATGGATGCATTTTCCATGGCTGGCGAGTCGAACCTTGTATTCATCATCAACGAGCTTGACAAGGCTGCATCCGGAAAAGGAAACGGCAATCCGGCGGACGTACTTCTTACCTTATTAGATAATCTTGGATTTACAGACAACTATATGGAATGTATGATTCCGACCGGCGGTGTCTATCCGATTGCAACTGCCAATGTAAAAGAAGATATCAGCGCCCCGCTGATGTCACGTTTTGCAGTGATCGATATCCCGGATTATACGCAGGAAGAGAAAAAAATCATTTTCTCCAAATTTGCACTGCCAAAAGTATTAAAGAGAATCGGATTGCTGCAGGGCGAGATCGTTCTGACCGGGGAGGGACTGGATGAACTGATCGAGCAGTATAAGAATACATCGGGAATCCGTGATCTGGAGCAGGCGGCAGAGCACCTAGCAGCCAATGCACTGTATCAGATTGAAGTAGACCATGTAAAACAGGTTGTGTTTGATGCGGAAATGGTAAAAAAAATATTTGCGTAAAAAACAAAATATAAGAAAGGTAAAAAGACCACTTCATGAAATTTTTCGTGAGGTGGTCTTTTACTGTCCGAATTAATGGACAGAAAATATGGATAATGGGAAGCAGCAAGAGGGCAAAATGACGGAAAGTGAGGAGCATGGCAGATGAAAACGGAATATCAGATTATTGCGGTAGACTTTGACGGAACACTTTGTACGGACTGCTTCCCAAAGATCGGAAAGCCGAATACAGCACTGATCGAACTGCTGAAAGGATTGAGAAGGCAGGGACGCCAGATTATTTTGTGGACGTGCCGCTGTGGAAATCAGTTAGAGGAAGCAGTGGAATGGTGCAGGAAGTGGGAACTGGAATTTGATGCAGTGAATGAGAATCTGCCGGAGATTATCGAAAGGTACGGATCAGACGGAAGAAAGATTTATGCGGATGTTTATATTGATGACAAAAGCTGTTTTCCATGGGAGGTAAAAAAGGATGAGAAAGTTGGATTATGAATTTATTTTTACATGCGGTATTGTTGCATTTATCGCAGCGCTTGGAATGGTAGCTGGCATTGTTGTGCTGGCTGGGGCAAAGATTTATGTTTATAACCTGCCTTTGATCGTGGGAAGCTTTCTGGCTATCGGAGGACTCTTGTGGGGATTATTGTTAGTTTTGAATAATGATAAGGTGGAAAAAAGGACAAAACATCGTTACTGCTCAGACAGTATCTGAGCACTTTGCTGTATCATACATATCAGTTACTATATTTACCAGATTAAGGTTGACGCTCTATCGTGAATTAAATATAATAAACTTGATTTACTGTGTCTTTTTGGGGAATACCGAAGGCATCTGGAGGAAAAATGAGAAGAAACCTTAATATAAAACAGAGAAAATGGTGGAGCTTTATCTTTGCAACGATTTTTGGTGTGACAGCAGCGACTGCGGTCATTACGGTAAAACCGTTGGAAAGTTATGCGTATACGGAGACGGCGGGTGTTTTGAATGATGGACCGGTACAGATGCGAAAGACTCCGGTAGATGGGGACAAGATCACATCTTTAGCTGCGGGTACAGCAGTCCGTGTGATAGATGAAGTGGATGGCTCCGATGGAATGAAATGGTACAAGGTACAGATTTCCTATAATGGAATGGCATCCACCGGATATATCCGGTCAGATTTTATCACGCTTTCAACAGAAGATACCTCTTCCGGAAGTACAATCACAGATAATTCAGCACAGGGTGCAGCCGGAGTTGTCACCAACACGAACGGCAATGTCTATGTGAGGACAGGTGCGAGCACGGCATATTCTCCGGTCACGACGGTAAAAAGAGATCAGACAGTCAATGTACTCGGACAGACAACCACAAATGGAACTGTGTGGTACAATGTGACATTTAATAAGAATGGTGTGGATTATGCAGGTTGGATCTGCGGAACCTATCTGGCAGTAACCGGACAGACTTCTGCGGATGGATCGCAGGGAGACACCACAACGGTGACGGATGAAGAATATGTTGCATCGTTAAAATCAGCAGGATTTCCGGACAGCTATTGTAACTCACTTCTGGCATTGCACCAGAAGTATCCAGACTGGCAGTTCGTTCCGGTACAGACAGGACTAGACTGGAATACCGTCATTGCAAATGAGAGTGTTGTCGGAAGGAATCTGGTGCAGAGTTCTTCCAATGATGCGAGAAAGTCAACGGAGACGGGGGCTTATGACTGGGCGACCAACAAATGGTATGGTTATGACGGAGCAGGCTGGGTAAGTGCCTCCTCCAATTACATAGCATATTGCATGGATCCGAGAAATTACCTGAATGACACGTATATTTTTCAGTTTGAAACGTTAGAATATGCGCCATATCAGAACGTGACAGGAGTTGGAAATATTCTGTCAGGCAGTTTCATGAGTGGAAACTATAGCGATACAGACGGAGCATCGCGAAGCTATGCAGATACTTTCATGGAAGTGGGACAGAACTTGAGTGTCAGTCCTTATCATCTGGCTGCAAGATGTAAGCAGGAGCAGGGAAATAAGGGGACAAGTCCTTTGATCTCTGGCAATTACTCTGGCTATAATGGATATTACAATTACTTTAATATCGGAGCATATACGACATCGTCTGCGTCTGCGACGGTCAACGGATTGATTTATGCGAAAAATAACGACTGGAATTCTATTTATAAATCAATTAATGGTGGAGCTGGTATCGTTGGAAATAATTATGTGAAAAAAGGGCAGAACACCTTATATTTCCAGAAATTTAATGTGGTGAATATGAACAGCATATACTCACATCAGTACATGACAAATGTGCAGGCGGCAATGTCAGAAGGAAAAACAATGAGTACGGCTTATGCGGATAAATCACAGGGATTTATATTCCGTATTCCGGTGTATAGCAATATGCCGGAGTCAGCAGTGACGTTTTCAGACAGTGGTAATCCGAATAACTGGCTCTCTTCTCTCAGCGTAAGCGGATATGGACTGACACCGTCTTTCCAGGGAGCAGTAACCGATTATTCCGTGATCGTTGGAACCGAGGTAAGCTCGATCAATGTAGGTGCTTCGGCAGTTGCACCGAAAGCGGGAGTTTCCGGAGCGGGAACTTATGCATTGAATTATGGAAATAATGCGATCAACGTAACTTGTGTGTCACAGAGCGGTTCGGCAAAAACCTACACGATCAATGTGGTAAGACAGCAGCCGGCAGCAGACAATACCCAGACACCGGAAAGTGGTGGAACAACGGTTGCGGACGGCGTATCCGTTTCTACCTCCTATAAACTGGGAGATACCGTGATCACAGGTATTACACCGGGAACAGGCGCTTCTTCTGTACTTGCCAATATCTCAGCGGGAAGCGGCACGGTCAAAGTGCTGAAAGCAGATGGCACAGAAAATACCGGTGCAGTCGGAACAGGTAATAAAATTGCAGTATATGCAAATGGAACACTGGTGAAGCAGTATGACGTTGTCATTTACGGTGACATCAATGGAGATGGAAAAATCTCTGTGGTCGATCTGGTCATGATGCAGAAACAGATTCTTGGAACATCACAGCTTTCCGGTGCGTATGCAGCGGCTGCGGATATAAGCAGAGATGGAAAAGTTTCCGTAAAAGACCTTGTGCTTTTGCAGAAACATATTATAAATGCAGCACAGATTGAACAGTAATAGGGCTGTGTGGATAGAAAGAGTTATTTTAGTGAGAAAATACAATTTTCACACATAAGAATGGAGAGTAAAATGAAAAAGAAATTAGGTGTGATCATTACACTGTTAACATTATGCATCTGCCTTATAACACCGCAGATGCATGCCAAGGCGGCTTCCGGAAAAACAACGATCGCTGTGTCTGCCGGTTCCCTGAATATCGGACAGACTGTGACGGTAACGGCAAAAGCATTAAGTGCATCCGGGGACAGTGCATATGCCAATATGGTTTTGACCTATGATGCCGGCATTCTGGAGTTTGTGAGCTGTAATGCAACTTATGGCGGTGGCGGCGGAAGTATTTCGGTAGCGAGTGACAGCTTCAGTGTGACATTAAAAGCAATCAGTGCGGGAAAAGCTTCTATTTCGCTTTCTGCTACGGATGGTGTTATTTACGGTACCGAAGAAGAATTGGATTCCATGGCAGGCAGCAGCACTTCTGTAACGGTCAAAAACGAAGCAGCAGGCAGCAATACAGGAAATAACAACAATACTGGAAGCAATACGAATACGGCAGCTTTATCCGCAGATAATTCCTTAAAGGCGCTGACGATTTCACCGGGAACATTGTCTCCGGCTTTTAAGGGAAGCACCACAAAGTACACGGCAACGGTTGATAATTCCGTGACAAGTATTGCAGTGAGTGCAACACCGGTCAATGAAAAGGCAACGATTGAGTCTGTGACTGGAAATACGAATCTTGCAGTTGGGGCAAACGTTGTTCAGATTGTCGTAAAAGCAGAAAATGGTACAACAGCCACTTATAAAATCACTGTGACAAGACAGGCTGCAGGAACCACCGGAAGTGAGACGACAACTACAGGCGGTGAAAACGGAGACGACGGAAATGGTGACAGCGAGACTCCAGAAGATACTGAGGAAGTGGACACAACGGAAACTCCGGTATCAGCGGCAGATGTTGTGATCAATAACACGACCTACCATATCGCAGACAATTTTACAGAGGAACAGATTCCGGCTGATTTTACAGAAGCAACAGTTAATTTCCGTGGAACGGAATGCAGAGGGCTGACGTTTGACAAAGGAACAATTTCTCTGATCTATCTGGAAACAGACAATGTGGACGCAACGACCGGCAGATTCTTTATTTATGATGAGACCAGGGATGTTGTCTATGATTTTATGAAGTTTACTGCAGGTGAGAGCAGTTATGTGATTCCACTTTTGGCACCGCTTGATTCGGTACTGCCGGAGAGTTATGTGCAGGTGTCCCTGCAAATGCCGGAAAATACCGTGATGACCGCTTACCAGCTTCCGGTAGAGGATGGAGAGGAAGCATCTGATTTTTATATCTTTTATGGAGTGAACCAGGACGGAACCGAAGGCTGGTATCAGTATGATGCAGCAGAAGGCACTTACCAGCGTGTGAACGGAAATATTACAGAGACAGCGGATTCTTCTTCGGATGATCTTGCAGCATTGCAGAGCGAGTATGATGAACTCTCAAAGAAATATAAAGATGCAAAATCCTTTTCCAGAAACATGATCGCTGTGCTTATTTTTGTATTGGCAATCGCAGTTGTGATCATCCTGAATATCGTTCTCTTTGGCAGAAAGAAAAAAGGAAAAGACGAACTCTTAGAGGACGATAACGTCGAACTCGAAGATGCAGAGTATGACGAAGATATAGATGAGGATGAAGTAGAAGACACCGAAACTGATAAAAAGCCTCTCTTTGGAAAATTCCATGGATTCCGCAAAAAAGAGGATGATTCTCTGCTGGATGAGGGTGATGAAATCAGTCAGGAGAAGACGATTGACTTGGTATTAGATGAACCGTCACAGGAAAAAACGAAAAAAGCAGAAAAAATAGAATCAGAAAGAGCAAAAGTAAAAGAAACAAAAGATGCAGAGGACGACGATTACTTTGATGATGAGGAAGAGTACATTGAGGAAGATCATCCAATCAACAGGGCTTACCGCGAATGGAATGATTATGAGGATGAAATTCCAGCTCCAGTGAAAAAAACAGTGACAGAACAAACATCTGAGCAAAAATCGTCCGAAGAGGATCAGAAAACCCAGCCAGAAAAAAATGAAACTTCTGTGAAAAAAGAAAAAGGATTGGAAGTTTTCGACCTAAATGATTTATAACATAAACAATTTCCGCACATAAAATTCGGCTATGCACCTTGAAAATTCAATAGCGGGCAGTCCAATTCATGCCGGGAGAATGGATGGAATCAAGACTCCAAGTCTATGACAGATTTGGAGTTTTTCTTCTTTTGTGCAATTTCCAAATATAAAAATGGATTGTATAAAAGAAATGGGTAAGCTATAATATGGGTGTGGTCAGATGCCTTTTGGGGATGACTATATCTGTTACAAAAAGGAGGAAGACCAGTGAATACAGAATTGAAAAATGCAGTGAAAGCAACAGACTCAAAAGCACAGTATGATACGAGTGCAAAGCGTCTGTTAGGGCAGAAAAGCATACTGGCACATATACTGGTAAAAACAGTTGATGAGTTTAAGGGTATGAATCCCAAGGATGTGGTCGACTGCATTGAGGGAACACCACATATCAGTACAGTACCGGTAGAGCCTGGACTCACAAATGCGGTCAGCGAAAAAAATGGTGAAAGGCTGGTCGGTTTCAACACAGAAAATGAAGAAATCAATGAAGGTCTGGTAAGATTTGATATCGTTTTCTATGTGCGTATGAGAGACGGATTGTCACAGATGATTATAAATGTAGAAGCACAGAAAGACAATCCTACGGGATACGAAATCTTAAATCGGGCAATCTTTTATGTGAGCAGACTGATCTCATCACAAAAAGAACGTGATTTTGAGAACTCCAGCTACGATGACATTAAGCGTGTATATTCGATCTGGGTATGTATGAACATGGAAGAGAGCAGCATGAGCCATGTGCATCTCACCAAGGAAGATTTGATCGGTTTCTATGAATGGAAGGGAGATCTTGATCTGCTGAATATCGTCATGCTTGGATTGGCAAAGAATCTGCCGGAACATGATGAGACATATGAACTGCACCGTCTGTTAGGAGCGTTGCTGTCACAGGAACTTACTATAGATGAAAAACTAAACATAATCGGAAAAGAATACGATATTCCTATTGAGGAGAACTTCAGGAAGGATGTGAGCGTTATGTGTAACTTGAGTCAGGGAATTGAAGAAAAGGGTATTGCGATTGGAGAAGCAGGACTCATTATGAAAATGTATAAGAATGGTTTCACAGCAGAGCAGATAGCTTCAGCCACAGATAAGGATATAGAAGAAGTGAAAGTGATTATTGCAGGGAAGAAACCTGCACTTGTGTAAAGTTATATAAGAAAAAATTAGCAAATACCGCATCAATTTTTTTGAAATACTAAATATTATAGTTACATGCTTTGGAGCGGATTTTTGCTTTCGCTTGCCAAATTCAATATAAAATAGAATGTAGATAATTGCGAAACTCATTCATAACGTAAATTAAACTGTGAAAAATCAACAAAAGCTTGAGAAAACACTGGGGAACCGCCGGTACTTAGAAGGCAGGTGCGACATTTTTTATCAGGTCTGTGCATTTACTGCACAGACCGTGCGAAGATGA
>UMAO01043007.1_pt1 | contig 11207 bp, 10 predicted proteins | sample 1963741 | NCBI WGS metagenome assembly UMAO01 (sample SAMEA4835919, study PRJEB28245) | human gut metagenome | biome: gut microbiome; material: fecal sample | place: Denmark | collected 2008
CGTGCCATCTGCTAAGAAAAAAACGACAGCAAATAAGCCGGCAGTGACACCGACACCGGCGCAGACACCAGCGCAGACACCAGCGCAGACGCCGAAAAAGACTGCTTCACCGGCAGAGAGTCCGACACCGACACCAGCAGTATATGGCAAACCGGGAGAGATAGCTGCTTATAATACAGCGAAGAGCAACTATACTCTGAATGTGGATGCATCCAATAAAGTGCACAGCATCAGTGATATGCTGTATGGAATTTTTATCGAGGACATTAACTTTGCGGCAGACGGTGGATTGTACGCAGAGATGGTGCAGAACCGTTCCTTTGAATTTACCAGTCTGGCAGCCGGTAATGAAAAACATGCCTGGAGTGATGTAGGAACCGTGACAGCCCAAGTGAAGAAAAATGATACAAGCGGATACTTAAATGCCAATAATCCAAACTACATGGTAGTAACCAATACATCTTCTTCCGATGCCGGAATTGCCAACAAAGGATTTTTGGATGGCATGAGCATTGTCAGCGGTAACAAATATAAGTTCTCTGTTTACGCCAAAGGACTGGATGGTTATACCGGTCCGGTGCGTGTCAGTCTGATGAATGGAAGCACCGTAGCGGCACAGGGAACCATTGCAGCCGTGACAGATCAGTGGCAGAAATACAAGGTGGAACTTACATCCAATGTCACAGCCAATAAAAATGTAACGCTCCGTGTGGTGATCCCAAAAGGGAAAATAGCACTGGATATGGTTTCTTTATTTCCAGAGGATACTTATAAAGGAAGAGAAAACGGATTGAGAAAAGACCTGGCAGAAAAACTGGAAGCGCTTCATCCGAAATTCCTCCGTTTCCCGGGAGGATGTGTCATTGAGGGCGCAACCTTAAAGACAGCCTACAGCTGGAAGGATTCCATTGGTGCCGATTCAGAGGGACAGCCTTATGAATTTGCAGGAACTTATGGAGATGTGGCAGCCAGAAAACAGGGACAGAATATCTGGACCGATGAAATGGCTACTAACGACCAGAACCCATCTTATATGTCTTATGGACTTGGATTTTATGAGTATTTCCAACTGGCAGAAGATCTGGGCGCCACCGGTGTACCGGTAGTCAATGCCGGAATGTGCTGCATGGGCCAGTCTTATGGAGAGAGCCAGAGCAGTGCACCGGACATTAACAGTGCCGAGTTTCAGCGTTACATCCAGGATGCTCTGGATCTGGTAGAATTCTGCCGAGGCGATGAAACAACCAAATGGGGTAAAGTCCGTATTGCTATGGGCCACAAAGATCCATTTGCATTGAAATATGTAGGAATCGGTAACGAGCAGTGGGGCAATAAGTTTTACGAGCGTTATGAAGCCTTTGTAGATGCCTTTGCCAAAGCAAAAGAAGAAAATCCAAGTCTGTACGGTGACATTGAGCTGATGTTTACAGCCGGTGTGGACGATGGAGACAGTGATAAAGTAAATTACGCAGCTGCGTACAAAGAGGCGGATAAATGGCTGAAAGCACATCCTGGTAAGACTATCAGCGATTTTGCCGGAGCAGTGGATCATCATTATTATAATTCGCCGGACTGGTTCCTGACCCACGCAGATTATTACGATGAAAGCAATTATACAAGAGATCCTGCCAAAATGACTACATCCACTTACGGTGGCGGAATGAGTGTATTTTTAGGCGAATACGCATCCCTTTCCAACACCTGGCTGTCCGCTCTTTCCGAAGCAGCATACATGACCGGACTGGAGCGCAATGGCGATATTGTAAGAATGGCTGCCTATGCACCGCTGTTTGGAAACCTGACAGCCCTGCACTGGTCACCGGATCTGATCTGGTTTAACAACAAAACCTCGACCAACTCAGTAAACTATTATGTTCAGCAAGCGTTTGCCAAGAATGCAGGAACTACCTTGTTGAAATCTGAGTTAAACGGTGCCAAAGTTACATCTCCGGACTTTAAGGGCAAAGTCGGTGTGGGAACATGGAACACCAGTGCATCTTTTAGCAATGTAAAAGTAGTCAGCAATGATACAGGCGAAGTATTAGGTCAGGACAACTTTAACGGCAACAGCATCGGCAGCCAGTGGGAAAAAGTTTCTGACGGTAACTGGTATGTGGCTGAAAACCAACTGGTACAGGCCAGCGAAACCACCAATACAAACCTGTATGGATCGACAGGATCCGCTATGTATTTTGGAAATTCTTCCTGGAAAAACTACACCTATACCGTAGATGCTGTCAAATACAGCGGCAGTGAAGGATTTTTGATCCCATTTTCCGTAGGAAACAGTAAAGAAAACTACTTCTGGAACCTTGGCGGATGGAACAATACGGTATCTTGTCTCCAGAAGGTGACAAGCGGCAATAAGTCCGGGCAGATTGCAGGAACTACCAGTTCTGTACACATCGCTGACGCATCTGTGTATCATCTGAAAGTAGTAGTAAACGGTAAAAATGTAAAATGCTACATGGATGACCGTCTGATGGTAGATTACACCATAGAAGATGGCACCAATGCAGAAAGTTATCAGGTAGTCAGCACCGATGAAACCGGTGATGTGATTGTAAAAATGGTAAATGTGACCGGTTATCCAAAGACATTTGCCATGGACATTAAAGGCTATGACAATATGGCCGATACGGCCGATTTGGATCTGGTAGCCGGAAACAGTCTTACCGATGACAATATTTTAGGGCAGACCGAAAAGGTAAAACTGGTAAGCTCTAAGGTATCCGGCGTCAGCAGTCAGTTTAACTACACAGTACCAAAATATTCAGTCAGCATACTGCGGCTGAAAAAGAAAAAATAAATTACAGACCGTTTGAATAACAAAAGGGCTTCTGTTTCATACTAACAATATTCTTAGTATGAAAGGAAGCCTTTTGTTATGATTAGAAATAAAATGGCGGGAAAGAGAAGTCTGTTGTTTGCCAGACCGCCGGTGATCCTTGGGGCCGGATGTGTGGCAGGGGAAAAAGAGGGAAAGGGTGCCTTTGGCAAATATTACGATTTGGTGGAAGAGGATCCTTTGTTTGGTGGAAAAACCTGGGAAGAGGCGGAGAGCAAGATGCAGCAGCTGGCAACTCAGATCGCTCTGCGCAAGGCTGCCAAAGAACCGGGAGAGATCCGGTATCTGGTGGCAGGAGATCTGCTGGGGCAGCTGATCGCTACCTCCTTTGGCATTATGAATTTTAATATTCCTATGTTTGGTGTTTACGGAGCCTGTTCCACCATGGGGGAATCTCTGGCCATTGCTTCGATGCTGATCGATGGAGGGTTTGCAGATTATACGGTGGCACTTACATCCAGTCATTTTGCCAGTGCGGAGAGACAGTTTCGGTATCCCCTTGCCTATGGCAGCCAGCGTCCTTATTCTTCTACCTGGACGGTGACAGGAAGCGGAGCCCTGGTACTGGCTTCAGAAGAAGCCGGCTGGAAAAAAACAGATACAACCTATGTCCGGGTTATGGGAGTCACCACCGGAACCATCACGGACTATGGTATTAAAGACAGCATGAATATGGGCGCATGTATGGCACCGGCAGCTGCCGATGTGCTGGTTCATAACTTTAAAGATCTGGGGGTGGGACCGGAGTATTATGACCGTATTATCACAGGAGATCTGGGAACTGTAGGGCAGAGGATCCTGGCAGATATGATGCACGGCTATGGATATAATATCGAACCCTATCATTTTGACTGCGGAACAGAGATTTACTATAACAAGGAACAAAACACCAATGCCGGCGGAAGCGGATGTGGCTGCAGTGCCATAACTTTGTGCGGATATATTATGAACAAACTGAAGAAAAGAAAGTGGAAGAGAGTGTTGTTTGTGCCAACAGGAGCGTTATTGTCACCGGTGAGTTTTAATGAAGGAAACTCCATCCCCGGCATTGCACACGGTGTAGTGCTGGAAGTGGAAGACGAAAGGAAGTGAAACGAAATGGATTATATTCTTGCTTTTGCAATCGGAGGCGCTATCTGCGCACTGGTGCAGCTGATCATGGATAATACAAAATTACTGCCTGGCAAGATCATGGTAGGACTGGTGTGCATAGGAGCTATCTTAAGTTTCCTGCATTTATATGAACCTTTTGCCAAGTGGGCCGGTGCCGGTGCTACCGTACCGCTGATCGGATTTGGACACCTGCTTTTTAAAGGAGTAAAAGAGGGAATCGACCAGCTTGGGTTTCTGGGTTGTTTTTACGGAGGATTTGAAAGTGCTGCCGTAGGAATTTCAGGAGCACTGATCCTTGGTTTTTTGGCCAGCCTTGTATTTAAATCCAAGATGAAATAATAAGAACTTGACATTTTTTCCCTGTTTGTGTACAATATCTCTTGTTAGTGCAAAGCTTCCTTGGCTCAGTTGGTAGAGCGGCACATTCGTAATGTGTAGGTCATCGGTTCAAGTCCGATAGGGAGCTTTTTTTGATGCAGAAATTTGGTAGATATATTGGAATTGCTGTGAGTGTTTGCTGCCAGTCTTTTGGTATTCCAGCAAGGAGGCAGAAAAAATTTGCGGAAGTGGGTTTTAAGTGCGTCGGTATGAGGGGCTTGTACATGCCTTGGCATAAGCCCCCATACCGTTACGCACTTAACCAGCGGGAGCGCCCACGAGACGCAAAATTTTTCTGCCTCCTTGCGGAAACTATAAAAAGTGGCAGCAAACACTCACTGCCAACACAATTGCGGGATATCTTGACAAACATGACAATATACTGTAAAATAGGCTTGATTATTCAAAGAGGTTTGAATACAATAGTGCTGTCATCCGGCAGTGCTAAAAAATAAAAGCAAAAAAGGAGAAATAGTATTATGTTAGAAAAAATGCAGGAACTTATTGCAGACCAGTTGAGCGTAGATGCAGACAGCATTACAGAGGCATCTTCATTCAAAGATGATTTGGGAGCTGATTCCCTTGATCTCTATGAGTTGATCATGGCATTGGAAGAAGAGTATGATGTTGAGATTCCAACAGATGATCTTGAAAGCATCAATACTGTAGGCGACGTAATGAATTTCTTAAAGAGCAAAGGTGTAGAGTAATTTAAAACTGCACATAGTGTCTGTAAACAGACAACAAAGACACCAAGAGGGGGTTGTTGACTCTGTCTTGGTGTTTGTCTTTATTAGAGAAAATGATTTTAGAAAGGTTAGTTAGAACGATGGCTAAAATAGCATTTGTATTCCCGGGACAGGGTGCACAGGTTGTTGGCATGGGTAAGGATGTATATGATCATTCTGCTAAAGCAAAAGAAGTTTTTGACCGTGCCAGTGAGGCAGTAGACCTGGATCTGAAGGCACTTTGTTTTGAAGAAAATGACAATATCAATATTACAGAGTATACACAGGTATGTCTTTTGACAACCAGTGTGGCAATTATGGAAGAACTTCTTTCCAGAGGAATTAAACCGGACGTGGCAGCAGGCCTGAGTCTGGGTGAGTACTGCGCTCTGGTGGCAGTAGGGTCGATGAACTATGTAGATGCAGCTAAAGCAGTCCGCAAAAGAGGTATTTATATGCAGGAAGAAGTACCGGCTGGTAAAGGCGGTATGGCAGCAATCCTTGGTATGGACAAAGAAGTGATCGAGGAAAATATCGAAGAATTTGAACAGGTACAGGTGGCAAACTACAACTGCCCCGGACAGATTGTTATCTCAGGAGAGACAGAGCAGGTAAAACAGGCAGCGGATAAACTGAAAGAAGCAGGAGCCAAAAGAGCAGTTCTTTTGAATGTCAGCGGACCATTCCATTCCAGCCTTTTGACTGGTGCCGGCGAGAAATTAAAACCGGTATTGGAGGGATTGACAATTTCAGAGCCACAGATCCCATATGTGGCGAATGTAAACGCTTCCTACATAACAAAAAAAGAAGATATTGAACCATTGCTGATCAAACAGGTAAGTAATTCAGTTCGCTGGCAGCAGTCGGTAGAGGCTATGGTAGAGGATGGCGTAGATACATTTATCGAAATCGGACCAGGCCGTACGCTGGCAGGATTTAATAAAAAGATCGGCAAAAAACTTGGCAAAGAACTGACTACTTATACAGTTGGAACTATGGAAGACATAGATAAGGTTGTAGAAGCCCTGGCGTAAAAGCAGGGTGTCTGGAATGGAGGATGTATGTTATTAGCAGACAAGATTGCGGTAGTGACAGGAGCAAGCCGTGGAATCGGAAGGGGAATCGCCCTGGCCATGGCAAGAGAAGGTGCTACGGTGGTTGTAAATTATAACGGTTCCAAAGAAAGAGCCGAAGAAGTGGTGGCAGAAATTGAAAATGCAGGCGGCAAAGCTGTAGCAAAGCAGTGCAATGTCAGTGATTTTTCACAGGCTAAGGAATTTTTTGCAGAGGTTGTAAAAGAGTATGGAAGAATTGACATACTTGTAAACAATGCGGGCATCACAAGAGATAATCTCATCATGAAAATGTCGGAAGAAGAATTTCAGGATGTGATCGATACCAATCTTGGCGGTGCGTTTAATGGAACTAAATTTGTTACCCGTCCAATGATGAAACAGCGCGTTGGCCGCATCATCAATATCGCATCGGTTTCCGGTGTGACCGGCAACATGGGACAGGCCAATTATTCTGCGTCCAAAGCAGGTATCATTGGTCTCACCAAGGCAACAGCCAAAGAACTGGCAGCCCGTAATATTACGGTAAATGCCATTGCCCCTGGTTTCATTGCCACGGAGATGACAGATAAGTTAAATGATGCTGTAAAAGAAGCAGCGGTTAAGACCATTCCTCTTGGTGAATTTGGAAAAGTAGAGGATATCGCCGAGACAGCAGTCTTTTTGGCATCGGACAAAGCAAGATATATTACCGGCCAGGTGATCTGTGTGGATGGCGGTATTGCAATGTAATAGTTTTAGATTACGGAGGTAAGAAATGAGCAGACGAGTAGTGATTACCGGTATGGGAGCTGTGACTCCGATTGGTAATAATGTAGAAGATTTTTGGGCAAATATTAAAAAAGGCACAGTAGGTATCGGACCCATCACAAAGTTTGATACAAGTGATTATAAAGCACATCTGGCAGCAGAGGTCAAAGATTTTGATCCATTGCAGTATATGGACAAAAAATCTGCCCGCCGTATGGAAGATTTTTCCCTGTATGCAGTAGTAGCAGCCAAAGAGGCTATGGAGGATGCAGGACTGGATATGGAAAAAGAAGATTCTTTCCGCGTAGGATGTGCTGTAGGATGTGGAATCGGAAGTCTGCAGTGCGTACAGAGAAACTATGTGCGTATCCAGACAAAGGGACCAAACCGTGTAGAACCACTGATGATCCCGATGCTGATCTCCAATATCGCAGCCGGTAACATTTCTATCCAGCTGGGACTTCAGGGAAAGAATATCAATGTAGTAACAGCTTGTGCTACCGGTAACCATAATATTGGTGAGGCATTCCGCTCCATTCAGTACGGTGAGGCTGAGGTAATGTTTGCAGGAGGTACAGAAGGCGCTATCACAGAAAGTGGTGTAGCTGGATTTACCGGACTGAATGCGTTGTCTACTTCAGAGGATCCGATGCGTGCTTCCATTCCGTTTGATGCGGAGCGTGGTGGCTTTGTCATGGGTGAAGGCGCCGGAATCCTTGTTATGGAAGAACTGGAGCATGCCAAGGCGAGAGGTGCCAAGATTTATGCAGAGATCGTAGGTTACGGTGCTACCAGTGATGCACACCATGTAACAGCACCATTGGAAGACGGATCCGGTGCTGCCAAGGCAATGGAGTTTGCGATGAAAGATGCAGGTGTGACACCGGAAGAGATTGATTATGTTAATGCTCACGGAACAGGTACACACTTAAATGACCTGACAGAGACAGCCGCCCTTAAACTGGCTATGGGTGAAGCTGCTTATCATTGTAAAGTTAATTCTACTAAGTCTATGGTGGGACACCTTCTGGGCGCCGCCGGCGGTGTAGAAGCGATTGCATGTGTGAAGGCAATTCAGGAAAATTATGTACACAAAAATGCAGGTCTTGTAAATAGAGATCCGGAGTGTGATCTGGACTGTGTAACAGAGGCAGTAGAGACACCGGTCAATGTGGCGATGAGTAACTCACTTGGTTTTGGTGGACACAATGCTACTTTGATCTTCAAAGCATACGAAGCATAAAAAATAAAAAGGGGCGTAACGGTTCGATCCGCTGCGCCTTTTCCATGAAAAAGAAAGAGAGGCCCTTATGTTATTAGATGTAAATGAAATCAAAAAAATAATCCCTCACCGTTATCCATTCCTTCTGGTAGACTGTATCGAAGAACTGGAGCCGGGAGTGAAGGCAGTAGGATATAAAAATGTTACGGTAAATGAGCCATTTTTCCAGGGACATTTTCCGCAGCAGCCGGTTATGCCGGGAGTTCTCATTATTGAGGCATTGGCTCAGGTTGGTGCAGTGGCAGTGCTGAGTCTGGAGGAAAACAAGGGAAAGCTTGCTTTCTTTGGTGGAATCAAAAATGCCAAATTTAGAAAACAGGTGGTTCCGGGAGACGTACTAAAACTGGAGACAGAGATCATTAAGTGCAAAGGTCCTATGGGCGTAGGAAAGGCTGTTGCCACTGTGAATGGAAAAGTGGCAGCAGAAGCGGAGATCAGTTTCATTTGTTCTGATGCAAAGTAGGTAAAATGCACAAGAATCAGTCTTTACCTATGGGTTAATTTTCACAAATCTTTGCCTTTATCCCTAAAAACCTTACAATTTGCCCGAAAAAGTGTTATACTTTGGGTAGTGTTTAGAGGACTTAATCAGTATAATGAAAGAAAGGAAGGGTAAAATTGTTTGAAATTGGCGATTATGTAGTACATGGCAACAATGGTGTGTGCAAAGTAGATGCGGTGCAGGAAATGGACATGGGGAAGAGTACAAGAACTTATTATACACTGGTTCCTTTATATGCACCAGGCAGCAAACTGTTTGTGCCGGCTGACAGTACCAAGGTGGTTACCAGGGCTGTTATGACCAAGCAGGAGGCGGCCAAGCTGATGGATGAATGGGAAGAGATGGAGACATTGCAGGTGGAGAATGATAAGAACAGGGAAGATATATATAAGGCAGCCCTTCGTTCCTGCGATACAAGAAAATGGGTTCAGTTGATCAAGACTTCTTATCTCCGTAGTCAGGACCGATTGAAAAAAGGCAAGAAAATTACGACCAGCGATGAGAGATATCTGCATATGGCAGAGGATAATCTGTTTGGAGAACTGGCCATTCCATTTGAGATGACAAAAGGTGAGGCAGAAGCATATTTTATATCCAAGGTATCTATGGTATAAAAGCATTAGGTCCTACCTCATAAAATAAAACAGAGGCCGGAAGGTATTGTTCCTTCCGGCCTCTGTTTTTTATGTCTTCTGTTGAAATTATTTCATTTCTTCGATCATTTTCTTTACTGTGTCTAAAACAGCGTCAATGGCTACTTTATCCTGTACAGATTTGTCGCGGGTAGATAATTCTACTACCTGTTCCTTCATGTTTCTAGGGCTGACAACCAGACGGATCGGAACACCCAGAAGGTCTGCATCCGAGAACATAACACCCGGACGGACATTGCGGTCATCGTAGATCACTTCAATGTGGTTTTTCTGCAGAGTATCATACAGGTTGTCTGCACATGCCTTTGCTTCAGCGTCGTCGGAACGCAGGCAGCAAAGATGAACCTGCCATGGGGCGATATTCATAGGCCAGATCGGTCCAAAATCATCATGGTGTGCTTCGCATACGGAAGCGGCCAGACGGCCTACACCGATGCCGTAACAGCCCATGATAGGATACTGTGCATTGCCATCCGCATCCAGGTATTGCATGTTCATGGATTTTGTATATTTGGTTCCCAGCTGGAAGATGTTTCCTACTTCAATACCACGGGAAATCTTGATTGTTTTTTTGCCACATTTTGGACAGATACCGCCCTCAACGATCTTGGCAACATCTACATACTCTGCATCCGGTACATCGCGGTCCATGCAGAGGCCTGTGAAGTGGTATTCCTCTTCGTTGGCACCACAGGAAAGGTTGTTTGTGCCTTGGAGAGACTGGTCATAGATCACGGTAAATTTGCCGTTGACAGAAAGGTTTACCGGTCCGATATAGCCGGCGTTGAGACCACATTCTTCGGTAATAACACCAGGGTGCACCTCCTCGCCCAGATAGTTTGTTAATTTTGTCTCGTTGATATCCAGATCACCTCTTACAAAGATCACGACAAATTCGTCTGTCATATTTTTCTGATAGACAACGGCTTTACAGGATTTTTCCAATGGTGTCTTCAGAAAATCGCAGATTTCTTCGATGGTGTGGATGTTTGGTGTGTGAACTTTGGTCAATGGCTCATCTACTGCATCTTTTGTATTCTCTACGATGCTCTGGGCAGCTTCCATGTTGGCACGGTAATCACAGCCATCTTCCTGGCAGATGGCAATGGAATCTTCTCCGATTGGTGTCAGAAGCATGTATTCGTGGGAAAGACTTCCGCCCATCATACCGGAATCGGATGCAACGGTAACTACTTCAGGAATACCGGCTCTGGCAAAAATGCGGTTGTATGCTTCGTAGCAGATCTGATAGTAACGCTCCAGATCTTCCTGGGAAGTGTGGAACGAATAAGCATCTTTCATAGTAAATTCGCGGACACGGATCAGTCCGGCGCGAGGTCTTGCCTCATCACGGAACTTTGTCTGGATCTGGTAGATCATAAATGGATAATTATTATAACTTTTGGCATAATCACGAACAAGTTGAACAGCGGCTTCCTCGTGTGTCATTCCTAAAACCATTTTAGAACCATTGCGGTCACGGAAGCGGAGAAGTTCGCTGCCTACGGATTCGTAACGGCCGGATTCGTCCCAGAGGGATGCGGGAAGGGCTACAGGGAAAAGAACTTCCTGTCCGTCAATGGCATCCATTTCCTCCCGGATGATACCTTCGATTTTCTGGCAGATCCGCTTTAATGGGGTGAACTGGGAATAAATTCCTTTGGCAACATCTTTCATATATCCGCCGCGCATCATTAATGCATGGCTTTCAATGACACAATCGCTTGGTTTCTCTTTGAAACGCTCGCCTACAAGTTTGTCGAGTTTCATGATAATCCTCCAATCAAAATATCTTTATATATTAGTAAAAATACTCCTATAAATATAGCATTTACAGGGCGTTTTGTCAAAATTAAAAAAATAGTTATATTTTTTTCTGT
>UMAO01039398.1_pt1 | contig 11147 bp, 8 predicted proteins | sample 1963741 | NCBI WGS metagenome assembly UMAO01 (sample SAMEA4835919, study PRJEB28245) | human gut metagenome | biome: gut microbiome; material: fecal sample | place: Denmark | collected 2008
GAACACGGGCTTGCCGCATATTTTCCCTCATATTTGTTCAGCCAGTGGGAAATATGTTCCAGATCTACGGATTCATTTTCCATCTCGATCGCTTTTTCCACCGGGATAACATGCATACCGATACCGGCACCGCCTTCCGGCACGAACGGTGTGATCTTCTCCAGCGGCAGACGGGACATATGTTCAAAGAAAGTTCCCATCTCCGGGTTAGAGTCCAGGATGTTTGCGTTCATGTTGAAAAATTCTGCACATCCCGGTACATACATCGGTAACACATACTGTTTTTCGTGCTTCGGATTCTCCCAGTTGTATTCCAGAAGACCCTTTCTTGACATTTCTTCCAGCAGCGCTTCACATTTTTTCTCTTCCAGACCGGAGAGTTTCACGATTTCTGCCAGTGTCTTCGGTTTTCTCACACCAAGTTTTACTGCCAGTTCTGCTTCCTCATCGGTAAGCACGCCGGCAAGTCCCCAGTACTCCGGATCGTTTCTGGTAATCTTTTTCAATCCCAGTTTCTGCGGAATCCGGTCTGTGATCTTTTTGCCCAGTTTCGCGATCGGCTCCCGGAACGGTTCGTTCGGATCCGGGGTGAATTCCGGATAGACATAATCCGGATACAGCTCCTTATCCAGTTCTTTCTTCATTTTCATCCTCCTACACAGCGCCGGCTTCTATATTTTCTTCGCCAAATCCACCGGCAACGATTTGAATTCGAATAACAGACGCTTCCCTTTTTATTTGCAGTAGTTACTCCCTGTAAGCTACTTTACTCGTACCTTCCATAGATTTCCCTTCCCCTCATTTCTTCCATTCTGTTACCTGCGCAGCCAGCCACTCGGTCCACGCATCCATGCCTTCCCCTGTCTTCGCACTGATTGGAAATACCTCCGCCTGTGGATTTCTCTGCTGGATATACTCTTTCACCCGTTCCATATCAAAATCAAAATAAGGCAGTACATCGATCTTGTTGATCAGCACCGCATCACAGATCTGAAACATCAACGGATATTTGAGCGGTTTGTCATGCCCCTCCGGTACGGAAAGGATCATCACATTTTTCGATGCACCCGTATCAAATTCTGCCGGACAGACCAGATTGCCCACATTTTCCAGGATCGCCAGATCCACATCGGCCACGCCAAGACCCTCCACGCCCTGCCGGGTCATCTCCGCATCCAGATGGCACATACCCCCGGTATGCAGCTGGATCGATTTGACACCTGTTTCCGCAATCGCCTTTGCATCCACATCGGAATCAATATCCGCTTCCATCACACCGATCCGGAACCGATCCTTTAACTGCTCGATCGTTCCTTTCAGTGTTGTAGTCTTTCCGGATCCCGGTGAAGACATCAGGTTCATCAGAAATACTCCCTGTTCTTTTAACTCCCGGCGAAGATTATCCGCCTGCCGGTCATTGTCTGCAAATACGCTCTCTTTGATCTCAAGGACTCTTACCTCTTTCACGCTTCTCTTATCCCTTTCATGATAATCTGTACCATCTCTTCTTTTCCCTGTTCGTAGGTCAGTCCGTTCTTGTAGAGAATATCGCTCTCCAGAAAGCAGGTTACCGTTCCCCGGATCATCGCCATAACGACCGGTTTCGAGATATCCTTCCGGATCTTTCCTTCCCGGATCCCTTTCTCCAGATACTGCTCGGCAAGTGCCCACCCCTGACTGACTGCTTCCATCAGGTACTTATACTGCTTCGGATACTTCTGTGCCAGTTGGAAGATCCTGCTAAGTCCGATGTTATAATACTTGGTCGGAATTGCGCAAAACAGCCGTTCCAGCTTTTCCATTGTATCCAGTTCGGTATCCGCCTCGATCTCCTGCCGCATATCCGTAAAATCACGGGCATATCGGTCTGCAATCGCCATCAGCACATCCTGTTTACTCTCGAACACCGTATAGATGGTTTTTTTACTGATCCCCAACGCTTTCGCTACATCATTCATCGTAAATTTCAAACCATTCCTGGTAAATTCTTCAATTGCTGTATCAATGATTTTTTCTCTCATTTCTCTCTCCTGTCCTGTTCTCATTTACGGTTCAGCGAAAAAGGAAACCGGGAAACTGAGAACAGTTTCCCGGTTTCCTTCATTGTAACATTACACTGACTACCGGTCAATTCACTATATTTGACAAAAAATTCACATTGTTTTTATGCAGAACCTCTTATTTCCTTTCAGACCTCGATCTGTAAACCATCATAAGCCAGTTCCAGTCCTTCTGACGCCACAATCGATTCGTACCAGTCATGCGGCGGACACCAGTGTGGGGACAGATGCGTCAAAAGAAATCTACTATTCTCACGCAGGCACTTATTTTCCTTCAATCGGTCCCTTATCCGGATATTGTTCATCAGACACATATGTCCGCCATACTGTTCATTCAGTCCTGTAGTTCCTTCCATAATAACTGCATCGTACTGATGTTCCTGTATCAATGCAAACTGATCCTCGTCATAACTTCCGGAATCCAGCGCATACAATAACGTTTTTCCATCTTTCTGAATGATATAACTGTGGGAAAATCCCCGTTGCGACCCATGATTTCCGCGAACCGGCAAGATTCTGTACCCATCCGTTTTCTCTTCCTTTCCCTCTCTGATCTCATGCAGATTTATTTTCAGTTCTTCCATGTCATCCAGACTTTTTCTGAGTGTTTCCATCACAAAAGAATTCCCGTAAATATTCAACTGCGGGATATCGGTAAACCGTGGACCTCCATGTCTCATTTTTTCGACATAAGTAAGCGGCAGCAAGCTTTCGTCTGTATTTCTCCAGTGCAGATGCTGCGGATACAGATGATCTTCATGAGGATGTGTGACCAGAAGTGTCTTAAGCTTTGATAAATTCACTCCGAACCGGGCTGCATTATCAAAACACGATGGTCCGATATCGATCAGCAGCTCTTCGTCAATCACCATGCTGCTGTTTGTTCTCAGGTTTTTTCCTCTGTGTTTTCTTGCATAAGTACAATGAGGACATTCACACCAGTATCCCGGATATGTTTCCCCTGCTCCTGTTCCTAAAAATGTCAGTTTCATACACGTACCTCTTTTCCTTATTTTTCTTAATTATAGATCTCTTTTCTTCCATTTTACAACAAAATCCGTATATTCTTCCCTTCCCGGAACAAAACTCCCTCTTCCGACAGATTTTTAAATTCCCGCATCATTGCACTCCGGTCCACGCACAGATATTCTGCCAGAGTCGTATAAGATACCGGCAGTGTAAATACCTGTTTCTTTTTCCCTCCTCCCACTTCATTCAGATACGCCATAATTTTTTTCCGGGTACTGTTTCTCGATAAGACATAGATCCGGTTTGCCTGCTGGCTGGCACGCATGGCGATCATCTGTAACAGATTGCTGACCATCTGGCTGTGAAATTTACATGCATTTTCACACCGCTTGATCACATGCTCATAATCAATAAAGATCACACGCGTCTTCGCCTTCGCACAGACATAATAATGCTGCGACATCTCCGGTAACAGCAGCGGTTCCCCGAAGACATCATCTTTTTTCAGTTCATCCATCAGATACTGATTGCCCTCCGCATCGCTGCCATATAAAGAAGCCTGTCCCTCCGCGATCAAACCGATCTTTTTCATCGTATTCGTATACTCCATGATGATCTCGTTATTTTCATATACAATCTCACGCATCTGAAAACATACCCACATCCGCTCCTGTTCTTCCGGCAGGATATGTGAAAACAATGTCACTTTCTCCATCTGTATTCCCCCATCTTTCTTTTTTGTGTTTTTTTTAACATACTCCCATTTTGTTGCTTTTGCAACAGAATTTTTCGGTTTTTCCGGGTATACTAACGATAACAAGAAAACAGATTCCACACACAGGAGGTTCCCATATATGAAAATCACAGATACTATCAAATACGTAGGCGTCAACGATCACAAAGTTGATTTATTTGAAGGACAGTACCCGGTAGCCAATGGTATGGCTTACAACTCTTACGTGATCCTCGATGAAAAGATCGCTGTCATGGACACCGTAGATGCAAACTTCACCCACGAATGGCTGGATAACCTGGAGCAGGTACTTGATGGCCGCAAACCGGACTACCTGATCGTGCAGCACATGGAACCGGATCATGCGGCCAACGTGGCTAATTTTCTGAAAGTTTACCCGGACACCACCGTTGTCGCCAACGTGAAGACCTTCCAGATGATCTACAACTTTTTCGGACTTACTCTGGAGGGACAGAAGCTCGAAGTTACCAACGGCGGCACGTTAAGCCTTGGAAACCATCAGCTGACCTTTGTATTTGCTCCGATGGTACACTGGCCGGAAGTTATGGTAACTTACGACAGCACTGATAAAGTGCTCTTCTCCGCTGACGGCTTCGGCAAATTCGGTGCCCTGGATGTGGAAGAAGACTGGGATGACGAAGCCCGCAGATACTTCATCGGCATCGTAGGAAAATACGGCACACAGGTTCAGTCCCTCTTAAAAGTGGCTGCAACCCTCGATATCCGGATCATCTGCCCACTCCACGGACCGGTACTTTCAGAAGATCTCGGACATTATATCGGTCTGTATGACACCTGGTCCTCCTACACACCGGAAGAAGAGGGCATTGTGATCGCCTACACTTCCGTCTATGGTCATACGAAAAAAGCAGTCGAGCTGCTGGCTGACAAATTAAGAAGCAAAGGCTGTCCGAAGATTGTCGTATACGATCTGGCAAGAGACGATATGTCCCTGGCTCTCTCCGATGCTTTCCGCTACAGCAAACTGATCCTTGCCACCACAACCTACAACGCAAGCATCTATCCGTTTATGCACGACTACATCTCCCGTCTGGTGGAACACAACTTCCAGAACCGTACGGTAGGTCTGATCGAGAACGGTTCCTGGGCGCCTCTCGCTGCCAAAGTAATGCGCGAGATGATGGCAAAATGTAAAAAGATCAACTGGCTCGATACCACCGTAAAGATCCTCTCCGCCATCAATCAGGAAAATCAGGATCAACTGGAATCTATGGCAGATGAGTTGTGCAAAGAGTATATTGCCCAGAACGATACCCTTGCCAATAAAAATGATCTGACCGCCCTGTTCCGCATCGGTTACGGCCTGTATGTGGTAACTTCTAACGACGGTAAGAAAGATAACGGTCTGATCGTAAACACCGTCATTCAGCTGACCGATACCCCGAACCGTGTAGCAGTTAATATCAACAAAGCAAACTATTCACACCATGTCATCAAACAGACCGGTATGTTAAATGTCAACTGTCTGTCCACAGAAGCACCGTTCTCCGTCTTCCAGCAGTTTGGCTTCCAGACCGGAAGAAGCGTGGATAAATTTGCCGGTCAGACCGTACACCGTTCCGACAACGGACTGGTCTTCCTGGATAAATACATCAATGCCTTTATGTCTCTCAAAGTAGAAGACTATGTAGATCTCGGTACTCACGGTATGTTTATCTGCAGCGTGACCGAAGCCCGCGTGATGAGCAATCAGGAAACCATGACTTACACCTACTACCAGAACAACGTAAAACCAAAACCGGAAACCGAAGGAAAGAAAGGTTTTGTCTGCAAAGTCTGCGGTTATATCTACGAGGGCGATGAACTTCCGGCAGACTACATCTGCCCGCTGTGCAAACACGGAGCTGCTGATTTTGAACCGATCGGATAACAGAACTATAGAGTTTTCACCCCGAATATGATACACTCAAAGAAATAAAAACTTTACCTGGATTTTACAAAGAGAAAGGCATACTATGAAAAAAACCGTAAAGAAAATTTTTAAAGTACTTGGTATCGTACTCGGGGTGATTTTGCTGGTGCTGATCGCTTATATCATCTATCTATATGCCAGCTATCATCGCATCGAAGACAATCTGGTTCTGGAAGTGGAATCTGCCCCTGACGCCGGAGAAGATCTGGAGGGACTGACTTCCGGAGCCCGCCCGGCTTCTGCATCCGCACGGTACAACACGGCACTGACTGCCGGGGAAACCTACTCCGCACTGACCTACAACCTTGGTTTCGGTGCTTACACACCAGACTTCAGTTTCTTCATGGACGGCGGCAGATCCTCCTGGGCAAAAAGCAAAGAAAGTGTGCAGAACACCATACAGGGAGCCGGTGAACTCATTGCTTCTTATGAACCTGATTTTGCATTGCTTCAGGAAGTAGATCTTGATTCCACCAGAAGTTATCATGTAAACGAATATTCCATCTTAAAGACTTGCCTGAGTTCCTACAATTCTGTCTTCGCACAGAACTATGACTCCGCATTTCTTTTCTATCCGTTTACACAGCCACATGGAAGCAGCAAATCGGGGCTTGCTCTGTTTTCCAGATATCTGGTGACCGATTCTCTGCGGAGAAGTTTCCCGGTGTCTACATCCTTCAGTAAATTTTTTGACCTGGATCGCTGCTACAGTATTTCCAGACTGCCTGTGGATAACGGAAAAGAACTGGTAATTTTTGAACTCCATATGTCCGCCTACGGCAACAGCGACGCAATCCGTGAGGGTCAGATCCGTATGCTTGCCGATGACATGCAGAAAGAATACGAGGCCGGCAATTACGTCCTGTGCGGCGGTGATTTCAACCATGACCTGAAAGCCTCCGAGGACGATTCCGAAAATCGCGAGTCCTGGGCATACCCCTTCCCGAGAGCCAGCCTTCCTGACCACTTTTCTTTCTGCATCGATCAGCTGACGGACGAGGAACGGGATTCCCTGTGGAACAGTGCCAGAAACGCCGACATGGAATATGTGCCGGGTGAAACGTATACCGTAACACTGGATGGATTTATTATCTCAGACAATATCGAATGCGTCTCCTACGACAACATCAACACCGGATACACCTATTCGGATCATGATCCGGTATATCTCGAATTCACATTAAAATAATATAAGGCAAAAATATAAGGGAACAGACCTGTACAACGATCTGTTCCCTTATATTTTTACTCAGAAATCTGTCCGGCAATCGTATCCTCGATCACCCACAGACTTCTTATCCTTCAAAAAACTATCATTTATCCGCTGACACATCCTGGCTCTTTTTCTTTTTCATATAAAGCCAGACACAAATCACCACGAAAACCACCGTAACAGCTGCCAGAAGCGGCCATACGGTGATCGGACAGACGCTTTCACTGATCAGGTTCAGTGCCTGATAGGCTGTGTAGATACCGAAGATTGCAAAGATCACAAATGCCAACGTATTTAACAGTCCATCCGGAGTCTTGCTCTTTAACAGATATCCCACCAGCATACCAAGAATGTCCGCTAAAAAAAGTCCCAGAGAGCATCCGATCCATACGATAAACGCAGCCCCCATCCCTTCATTGGCACCAAAGGTAATGGCTGTCAGCTGTGTTTTATCTCCCAGCTCTGCTACAAAGAACGTACAGAACACTGCCAGAGGAGCAAATTTGATCTTGCTCTTTCCGCCCTCTTCTTCCTCTTCATCCTCGTCTCCTGCAAGCGTCGATGCCGCAAAATAAAGGAAGGCAAAAGCTGCAACAATCTTAATCAGCCATTCCGGGATAAATTCGCTGACCAGTCCGCCCGCCAGTACCGCAAGACCATTCAGCACCAGGATCGCTGCCGCCGTTCCCATGATAATATCTTTTAACTTATACTTGGAAGTCAGCGCGATCAGCATCAGCTGCGTCTTGTCACCCATTTCCGCGATAAATTCCGTGAAAAATACCTTTAAAAATAATAACATGTTCTCCCTCTCTGTGATTCAATAATTGTTTTTAATTATTATCTGATCACAATATAAATCGAATACGCCACATAAAGTGCGATCATACAGAACCCTTCCACTTTTCCGATCCGTTTCTTTGTCGCCGCAAAGATCCACACACATACGGTAAATACAATCAGCACACACAGATCGATGATATTTTCTCTGATGAGCGTAATCGGGCTGATCGCAGATGCGATACCGAGAACCATCAGAATGTTAAATATATTGGATCCCACTGCGTTTCCAAGTGCCATATCTACTTCGTTCTTTTTCGCTGCAACGATTGAAGTTACCAGTTCCGGCAGAGAAGTTCCGATGGAAACGATCGTAAGTCCGATCAGCGTCTGACTCATCCCAAGATCACCGGCAATTCTTGCTGCCGCATCAACAGTAACATCTCCACCAATGGCAATAGCAACCGCACCTCCAACGATAAAAAGAATACTTAACGGCATGGATATCAGCCTGATCTCTTCGTCCGAACCACCTTCAATCTCCACTTGTTTTCCTTCTTTACTGGCTTTCATCGCTGTACGGATCATATAGAAAATATAACCGGCAAAGCATCCCAGAAAGATTACGCCATCCAGATGCCCCAGTATCATCGAAGATGTATCTCCGATTCCGGCGATTCCAAAGAGCAGTAACATACCGGCACAGATCAGTGAAAACGGGATGTCTCTTCGAATCGTCTCTTTTGCCACATTGACCGTAGCCAGCACACCGCAGACACCAATAACCACCATCAGATTAAAGATATTGGAACCTACGACATTGCTCACAGCAAGTTCATTATTTCCTGTAAGAGAAGCCGACACACTGACCGCCGTCTCCGGAAGCGACGTTCCCATCGCCACGATCGTAAGTCCGATGATGATTGCCGGCACATGCAAACGCTTTGCCACACTTGAACTTCCCTCCACAAAATAATCCGCTCCTTTGATCAACAGCACAAACCCAATCACAAGTGCAACCAGAACCAGCGCAAATGGAGCATTGTTAATAAAGTTTTCCATAGTTTCCTCCTTTTTTCTCTCCATGAGTTTCCGTCATCCCAACATCTTTTCCTGTCTTCCAGCAGCTTACAGCACTCTGCTGGTTGGTACAGACACGACGTCGACCCGCTGCCTGCGTAAAAAAGACTCATGTATATCTTCACCTCGGATCAGACTTCTTATTCCGAAGCAAAGATATACATGAGTCTCATTATTTAAGATTTGCCAGATTGTACTCTGTACTACAATCAGAATGTTGACAAACCACACTTTCGCGCTAACTACTCCCTCATGGAATATTTTATTACTTGATAAATAATATCAAATAGAAGGTAGTATGTCAACGAGAAATCCGAGTATAGTATAGTTGTTAAATTTCTCCCCTTTCAGTTGGCCATGATTTTCTGAGCGCCACATAAGAAATCAAAAAATTAGCCAACCAGCCGACAGGTACAGCAAGCCAGACAAATACGATGCCAAAACGAGGTGCGCAGATCAAAGCAACTGACAGACGGATTGCCAGGTTGACCATATTTGCAATGAGAAAAGGCCGCATGATTCCAAGTCCACGAAGAACGCCATCCGTTGCCATCTTGATGCCCATGAAAATGAAAAAGTAACCGAGCCATCTCATATAATCCCCAGATACCTGATATGCTAAAGCGGTTCCATCTTTCCCCAGGAATAACGAGGAAATTTGAGTATGCAGTGTTTCAATGACTACAAAAGCAAGAACTGCAAACCACAGATCCAACACCAGTGCAGCGTGATATCCTTTTTTGAGACGTTCTATTTTCTTTGCGCCAAGATTCTGGGATACATACGGTGAGACTGCATTTCCAATGGATACAAAGATCAGTGAAAAAACATTTTCTACCCGCATCGTTGCCGAATAACCGGCGAGTGCCTGTGTACCGAATGGATTTACAACTGCCTGTACGATCATCATACCAATTGATACTGTGGATTGCTGGAGAACTGATGGTACGGCGATTCGAAGCATAGAACGTAACTCTCTCCCATCAAACCAGGCAAAATGGCTTTTATACCGGCGCATTCGACTAAAGAAAATCAAAAGTGAAAACACTCCGGAAATCCCCTGTGCAATGAGAGTTGCAAGGGCTGCACCGAACACACCCAGGCCAAGTCCTGCCACCATCCAAAGATCCATAAATATATTCAAAACAGAAGAAAATATCAAAAGACCCAGTGGAATTTTTGACTCTCCGATCGATGTGAACATCGTTGAAAGGATATTGTACATAAACAAAAACGGAAAGCCCACAAAATAAACACGAAGATACAGTACTGCTGCCTCCAGTATATCAGCAGGTGTCTGTAATAACCTCATCATCGAATGGGAAAAGCAAAAGCCAAAGACACCCAGAAGTATACTTAGAATCAGGAAACTGATCAGTGATGTTGACACGATTGTTTTCATTTTGCTGTAATCTCTGGCTCCAAAATAACGACTCACAAGCACACCGGCACCTACACCGGCACCCAATGCTATACAAATAAAGACATTCGTAAGTGCAGCACAGGCACCAACTGCCGCAAGTGCAGAGGAGCCAACAAACTGACCGACGATAATAGAATCCGCCATATTATATACTTGCTGAAAAAAGCTGCCCAGAATCATCGGCATTGCAAAAACAGTCAGTGCTTTAAGGGGCGCATCTGTGATTAAATATTCATCTTTTGACATTGTCTTATTTCTCCTTCCGCAAGAATTCATTTTACATCTTCAATATACAAAATGCAAATTTTGTCACTTCTTGTTCGTCTTATTTTACTACCTCTCTTTCTTTGTTCACTCTTTCTGGCTTCCTATCCATTTATGAACTTGTTGTTGACTGATGATTCAAGTATAATAAACTCGTAACTGTTCAGTACCTTCACAGTTACGAGCCAAAATGCATTTAAACGATAAAAACACCTCGCGGGACAGTAGCTACTGAATAGTTACATAAACTCTATATAGGAAATACACGTCTTGCATGTGATCTTATGTATTGATGATTCTCATGTTCTGCGATATACGGGGAGGAAATTCTCATGGGTAAACAATCTACCAGGGAAAACAAAACAATTTACCAGCTTTGCCGGGAAGCTGCAGGGCTTACAAGGGCAGAAGCAAGTGATAAAATGGAGGCTGTCTCGGATTCTAAAATCGAAAAATTCGAATACGAAACACAGGAGCCTACACCTTACGATATCATTCAAATGGCTGATGCTTATAAGCGACCGGATCTCTGCAACTATTACTGCTCACACAAATGTGAAATAGGCCACCGCTATGTTCCAGAAGTAGAAGTGACTGATCTGTCAAATATCATTTTGGAGACAATTGCCGGTCTGAATGAAATCAATCCTCTTACCGGTCGTCTGATCCAG
>UMAO01001786.1_pt1 | contig 11115 bp, 9 predicted proteins | sample 1963741 | NCBI WGS metagenome assembly UMAO01 (sample SAMEA4835919, study PRJEB28245) | human gut metagenome | biome: gut microbiome; material: fecal sample | place: Denmark | collected 2008
TCCACCACCGGCAGCCGTTTCCGCCGTGCCGCATGAACGCAGATAGATCATGTCGGCGGCCTTGCCGTCGTTATCCTTACGTACAATACGCCCCTGGGAGTTGCAAAGGTCCTTCGGGTTGAGCTCGTCAATGTAAGGGCAAAGGGCCACAAAGCCTTTGAGGGCCTTTGTAAAACGCTGCATCGTGATTTTATTCACACCGGAAAAACTTTTGTAATCAGCAAAAGCCTTTTCACGGACGATAAAGCTGTCCAGGTGCTCGCTGTCCGGAGAGAAATAAGAGTTCGCCCAGTCCTCAAAGTTATTGCCCATATCGGCCTTGTATTTACGCCTGATAATGTTTTCCATGGGCGGAAGCAATTTTATAGATTCCTCGCAAAGGGAAAGGTAAAAACGGCAGCACTGCAAGAAGAAATTTATATCGGCGTTCCACTCGTTCTCGCTGTAAGTCTTGGAAAACAAATCCTTACCGAAATCGTCCCGGATAGAACGCGTTTCCCGGTAGTCGTTATCTTCCGTACGCTGGTGGTAGTAGTCGGAGAATACCAGGTACAGCAAACGGGCTTCCGTAGACGGATCAAAATCAATAGGAACGTAATTAGTTGTAAATCCCAGCTTGGCCGATTCCTCGAAAGGTATAGTAAACGACTGGTTGTTCTTCGGGTTCACGGTCATATCTGATGTGATGATATCGTAAAACAGGCCCGTATTAAGATACCGGTCGCAATCATCCACCAGGATAAAGTCGGTATGCTGGTTTACCTGGTCGAACACATGCGGGTTATCCATTAACTTGGGATTACGGCCGGAAAGCTTGACGGTCTTCATAAAGTAGGAAAGGGCCTTGAACATGAACGATTTGCCCGAACGTCCGTTACATTCACCGTCTTCACCGATCTTGTTATCCATGGCCTGTGGTGCCCAGGCACGCGAAGGGGATTTATAACGGTGCAACATATAGCCGATAGTAAAGATCTTGTTGATAAGGTTCCTTTTCTGTTCGGCCACTTCTTCCGCCGTGAGGCCTTCCCCCTCGATATCGAATTTATGTTTTTCCCGGTAGGATTCCGCTTCCCCCACGCTCTTGTCGTCGAAATTATATTCCAGTTCCTTACGCCAGTAAACGCGGCTCGAATTGATTACATAGCCGAAAAAGTTAGACGGGACGGCATTGATCCGGATATCAAAAACATCGTTCCCCTCTATGTCTTTTTTACGGGAAATGGTAAACATGTCTTCCATTAGACGGACTTTGTGTTTCAGGACGTTTTCTTCCCAAACGTAGTGGGACAATGTGCTGCCGTTGGCCGGATGCTCCTTTATACCGGTACCGCTTACCTCCATGCTGCAACCGGGAAAGAAGAACATCTGCGTATTATGGGTATAATTGGTAAAATCCAGTTCGATCTCCTGCAAGTTGTCCAGGGCCGTATCTGACAGTTTGGGGCTGTTCAGAATAAGATTCCTTATATCGCGGGATAAAAAGCTCTCTTGGGCCCACTCACGGATAAACTTCCGGATATCCTTTGCCTTTATCAGTTTTACGATATTGCCGGTAATACGGATGTATTTCGTTGAACTGGAATTTTCATCATGAAGCGAATAGAAACCGTTAAGACGTAAAAAGTAGTGAAGGCAGTCCGCGTCTATATTGTGATCCCATTGCCGGGATTTCTCGTTAAACTTGGAATACCAGAATTTGGCGGGCATGGCAAGCGTCATAAGGTTACGGAAATCTTCGTTCTTGCTTCTTAATTCCATGAAGTCCCGGAAGTCCTTACGCGGTTTGCCCCGCTGGTCCCGGTAAGTGGTAAGCCAGGCCGGTAGCCAGATCGTATGGATATCGATAAAGCGTAATGCAAGTTCCGTACCCTTCACCCTGCCCGTCGTGTCGATATCGGGTATGTTATACAGGACCTCAACGTATTTCATGATCTCTTTATAGTCCTGTTCGGAAAGTTTATACGTCTCCGAATTAAACCAGATCGGGGAAAAGCCCAGCGATTTAACACACAGGGCGTCGCGCTCTCCGGAACATATAAACGCCTCCTGCAGCTTCTGCTCCTTATAGGGCTTTTCCGCATTGGCCGGATTCTTTTTAAAAGCGGCTTCCTCCCTGGAATTAAATTCCCGGTATAAGGCTTTCAGTTCGGAAAGGCCGTTTATATAGTCTTTCGGCTTGACACCTTCCGGGGTGTAGGAAAAACGCCACTGCTTGTCCGGATTCAGGGGCTCGTATATTTTATAGAACTTCACTTCGGGCGTGTCACCCTCGGCCGGTTTTACCAGACATTCGCGCATAAAGATAGGGTATGTCGCAGTCGCGTATTTATAAGTTACCTCGCGATTTTTTACATACCCTATGTATTTGGCCGAATACCAGTGCAGGGCCTCGGCGTTCTCCTGGGTGACACGGGGGCCGAGTATGCGTAACTGCTCCGGGGTGAGATGATCGGCAAGCTCGAAAATTTTAGTACCGTCTTTCTGATCCTGGGAGGCCGGAACCTTACGGATATCCGGCTTGTTTACGTTACGGTTGAGTTCATCGGTTACGTTGTACATGGATGCAAGTTTAAGGATAGCCTCGTTAAACCGGAGGCCTTCCTCATACATGCAGATATCGACAGGGCTTTGAGCCGTTCCGGTATCGCCGAAATCCGTTACCTTATAAACCTGCTGGGAACCTTCCTTTCCGAATAACTTGATACAGGCCGACGCGTCGTCCTCTGACGGCCGGCGTTTGAAATGGCGGTTGGTTCCGACACAATCCCGGGCTTGCGGATAATAATGTAGAATTATATCCAGCCCGTTGTTGGTTACTTTGTAGATGTCTTCTGCCTTTATCATCGTTATAAAGTTACATGGTTACTTATTCTTCGTTGTCTTCTTTCCGTCCCGGGCACATCTCCGTCCAAGGTTGATACAGGAAAACGAATAATAACAGCCAAAGAAAAGCGGTTTTACCCGTATAATAAATGACAAAGGCAATCAGCCCCATAAAGGCAACCACGATGATAGCGTGGGCGATGTATTTTAAATTTTTATCTTTCATTGTTCAAACATGTTATACTGAATTGAAAAACCGAATTTGCTTAATCTCCTTTCCTGGAGAAGGGAACGTTTGTCATGTGAAGGCATAATGGCCACCAGGTTCTTTGTATCGAACTGGTAACCTTTCTTCCGCATCTGATAACGTAGGTTTCTTAGGCGTCTGTCTTCTTTCATGGCATTTCGTTAAGATCGTCTTAGTTTACAGAAGACATGGCACACTATCGCAAAGGATAGCGCTTAAATCCTCCTGTATAGTTTCCTGCTGCTCTCTGTTCAAGTGTACCAGGAAATAACCTTTTCCGCCGGAAAGATTCTTAATCTCCGCCAGATTATATTTCCGGTCCACCGCATCCACGAACGCAGGGGATTCCATGGGGCGGAAGCTACTGAATATTTTATAGGTTCCACTACTGCCTTCTATTCGTAGCGTGGTTAATTCATCGGGGGTGGTAATTGTTGATTTCATTTCTGATTTATTTTTAATTATTCGACTTGTTCCTCACCTTCACGTATTAGGGTAAAAGGTAGTTTGGTACCACAATTCACACAATAAGCTGTTTTACTCTTGTTTAAGGAAACTCCGTCGGAATATTCCCCACCGGAATATGTACCGTCAGAATTATGCACACTCGTGTAACTCATTCTAAACAGATCACTATACTGATAACCGTAAAAACCATTGCAATAAGGGCAAGGAAGCGGTTGTGCTTCAGTTACTTTTATGGAGATTTTTTTGCTCATTTCTGTTCTTGATTTGAATTATTTTTCACCACTTATTTTTAATTTTACCAATTCACCAATAGGATAGGTCGTATGTTTCGGTCTGTTTATTTTCACTTTATGAGAAGAAAGAAACAACGGAACAGATTCTATTCGATAGAAAGTGTAGTAAGCTTCTTTAGGAGCCGTTTTTACATATTTCTTTAAATATTCTTCTGCTTTATTTCTCGTATCAAATGCGGCAAGGATAGAAAACCAAACGCCGTCTTCTTCGTATTTTCCAGATTCCCTTTTAGTTACTATGTAAATTTTGCTCATTGTTGTTTATAGCTGTGCCGGAGGATAGCATCGAACTACCAATAACACCCGCTTTCGCCCTTCGGGGTTATCTCCACACTCCGGCGGTTATTATATGGAGCGGCAAAAGCCGCCCCGGTTATTTATTCACTTTTCTTTTCCGGAAGAAAAACAAAGTCCGCCCAAATATCAAGGAATTGTCGACCGCAATACGCTGCCAGTTCTGACGTTTTGAAGGCAAGCCGAACGCCGATGTACGCATACGAGCTCGATGAACCGTAATGCGCGTACGCACACGAAACACCGCCTAACGCGTACGCGTTGTTGTACGACCGACACACCACACGAGACTTTTCTTCCTCGTCCAACTTATTGTATTCTTCCCCTGTATAAAGAATAAACCAAGGATAATAACGGTATTCATCCTCTATAAATTGAGGTTCCCAGCCTTCATTTAAAGCCTTGACAATGATACGGAGTTTCAGGAAAGCCAGAACGTCAGGTTCAAGACCGAGGGATATTTTATCCCGGCTCCATGCTTCCGCATCAATGCCAATTTCACGGCAGGCGTCCTCAAACGTCTTAATACGTTCTTTTACGTCTTTCTCCGGTTCATCAATAAGAGTTAAGATGCCATTTCTCCAGACGGCCGTTTTACCTTCCGGAATTTCGATTTCTAATTTCTTTGATTTCATTTTTCTTTTATTTATTGGTTTTCACTATGGAAGATTTTTACGCCTGTTACTTCCTCGATCTTATCCTTGGCAAGTTCGGGAATACGACAACGACTACCCCGCCAATTACGAAAGGTATGTAATGGCACTTTACATGCTTCTGCCAATTTAAGGGACATTTCAGAAGATTCTTTTACCGGCAAATTCAAAAGGTACATTCTTAGTTTCTCGCCGTCATCATTCCTTTTTAATTTTTTTTTCGTCATACCTTTGTGATAAATATACTCATTATTATTAACTTTACATAGCAAAGGTATAATTATTTTCACCACAAGTGAATAAGAATTACGTTAATAAAAGTTATAACAAAGATATAATATGGCTAATTTCTTGTTAATAAGAGAATTATGTGAGTTAAAGAAAATCACTATACGAGAACTTGCATCACGTATAGGAAAAGAAGATAGTAGCATACAGGCTATTGTCAGGAATGGAACAACGAATACAAAAACCATTGAGGCAATAGCAAAGGTTCTGGAAGTTCCTGTAGGTGTATTCTTTGATAATATTCCCATACCTGGAATAAAATCAAATGAACTTGATAAGGATGCAAAAATAGCTGATTTAGAAAGGATAATTGAGGAGAAGGAACGTCTAATACAAGTCTTATTAAGTAAGAAATAACCTGTAATAGATAAGAAATGTAGGCATATTGTAGGCTATACAATTATACAAGCAATTAATAATCAAGCGATTAATAAACGTTACTTGAATCACAGTTAACATCCGGTAACAGTTAAATGTTATCGGATTTTTCTTTTAAATAGCTGATATTAAGCATCTTACAGTCCGACCGGTATCTCCAACAAATACCAGACAACAAACAATAATGTCCAGGCAAACAAGATAGCCAGTGAATATCTCCAAGTATATTTAAGCAAAGCTCCATACGTAATTCGCTTGTCATATTGCCGCATATAAGTCAATACCAAAGGCATATAAAACAAGAAAGGAGTGATTGCATTGGTCGAGCTATCCCCTATGCGAAAAGCACATTGTACAATGTCCGGAGTAATCCCCATTTGCGCAAACATCGGAATAAATATGAAAGACATAAAAGCCCATTTAGAGGTAGCAGATACCATAATAAGATTGACAGTTGCTGTAAACAGGATAAACAATACCAAAGCAGCCAATGGAGCAGGTTCAAAAGAAGAAAGCAGTTCCGCTCCCATGATGGCAAGGCACTTATCCAGATGTGAATACTCGAAACATGCAAACATCTGTGCTGCAAAAAAAGCAATTACAAAATAGACACCAAGAAGTTTCATGGGTTGCGTTAACCCTTCTATGACGTCATTATCCGTACGATAACGACCGGAGCTGAAGCCGTACGCCATTCCTGTGATACCGGCTCCCAATGAAAGAAGAAACAAAATACCTGCAATAAAAGGTGAGTGCATTAAACCACCGTTTACCCCACGTAGAATCCCGTAAGAAGAAAAAGTAAGCCACAAAATAAGGGCCACATAAATAGCTGCCACAACAATGGAGATCATAATAGCACGCCGTTCTTTGCGGGACAGAGGCCGGTAAGCTTCTACCTTTATCCCTCCTTCATAATTCCCTAACTTAGGAATAAGCCATTTCTCAGTCACCCAATAAACAATAGCAGTAATAACCACCGTAGAAGCACTCATAAAGAAATAATTGCAAAGAGGTTCGGTGTTCCCTTGATATCCAGTCTGCGCCAAAGCAGCCTCTTGTGTGGTATGAGCTAATAACGGGTCCATCGTACTTAATACAATATTGGCACTATATCCACACGCAACGGAAACATAAGCCGTTACAATTCCGGCAATCGGATGGAGACCTACCCATTGGAACAACATAGCCGCAATAGGCAACAAAATTATATACCCACCGTCACCAATGGCATTCGATAATAACCCCAGAACAATTACCCAAAGAATAATTCTCTTTTTCCCTTTCCTGTTCCCCACCCCCAAACGGATACACGCATTAATAAACCCGGAATGTTGGGCAACCCCAAGTCCGAACATCGCGATGATTACCATCCCCAAAGGAGCAAATCCTGTAAAATTCTTAATTGCGTTGCGCAACCACCAGCGAATACCTTCCGGACTCAACAAACTTTGCACACGAATGCCTTCACCGGTTTGCGGTAATGTCACCTTTAACCCATAGATATCGCATATCCATGAAAGAAAAACCACTGCCATCGTCAACAGCATAAACATCGTAGCAGGATGGGGCATACGCCATTTTGTCTTCATCGCTTTTCAGGATTTATTCTTCGTCAGCTTTCCTTAGTTATTCATCATCAGGCTCCAGATTATCCAGATCAATAATGCGCAATTCCAATGCACGCACAACCAACCGGGTAGCATTCACCCCCACCCGCTCTCCATTCGGGAAAAGACGTCCGATAAGGTCATTCTGCCGTTTTTCCAATGATTTCACACCGAAGGGCATACCTTTCAGATTTGCAATCATCTCCTTCGTATATCCTAATGCCAAATGACGGAGAAAACGCTCGTCATATTCATCAATATCATAACTGATAACCGCCTCCTGACGTTTTGCATCATTAGCGACAGACTTCTTAAAACGGTCTACAATCTTTTCTAGAATCGGATAATTGAACACTAGCTTCTTTCCATCCATTACAGCCTGTACATCCGTTTTAGTAAGCAGCTCTCCTGTCTTGAGAATAATTCCATCGGCACCGGCATTCAACACATCCACCCATAATTTCTCATTCAAGATCTCACCGGTGAAGATCAGCACACGAACCCCCTTATAACGTTTGAATATATTCCGACAAATATCTACTCCGATAGTGGTAGAGCCCCCCAGCCCCAGATCCAGCAAAACCAAATCAGGAAGTTGGGCTTCCATCAAGGGCCAGAATTCATTCTCTGTCATGGCGGTACCGATCACTTCCGCATTCGGTATTTCGTGACGGAATATCTCCTCCGTGCCTTTCAACTCCAATTTTACATCCTCTACAATAATTACTCTAAATTTCTGTTCTTCCATTTCCTTATATCTAAACTTTTATGTGTTTTCCTTATTTTATCTACGCGGTACAGTAAAATAAACCGTAAATCCTCCATCTGCAGCAGGTTCGGCATTAATACGACATCCCCTGCGTCCTGCAAATTCATCATGATCGCGGATAATCTGTTTACATACCAAATATTCCGTACCACGCAACTCCCCTTTTTCACCGGCAGTCATACGTGCCAGATTCGGATAAAACAACAGGTTCAGTTCCTCCATACTCTTCTCGCGTCTTGTATCCGTAAAAAGAAAGCGAATATATTCATCATCCTGCCGTGCCTGCAAACGCAACAGACCGTCTTCGTGAACCGCCAACGCTTCGTCAATCAGGTTTTCCAATAGGAAGCGCAACTGATTCAGATCTCCTATCACTTTTGCGTCCACCGTTCCTATCTCCAGTTCTATCCTCTCCGTCCGGTTCTTCATTGACTTTCTGAAGTATTTTCCGGCAGTATCCAAAAGTTCCTGTACAGGAATCACCACCCGCCGGAAAGTAACCTCTTCCAACTGACGGGAAGCGCACGAACTTAGAATCGTAAAGATTCCTTTATAATATTCAATCAATTCGGTTATTGTCTCCACAGCCTCACGTTCTTCCTTCTCTGAAATATTCTGCATATTGAGCCTACCGACAATTTGTTTGATCTTATTCGGATAATAAATTGTTTCATGTTTAATCGTAGACAGGCAATTATCCAATACCATATTTTGCACATGCAACATACTGTCTTCCCAAAGAGCACGTCGTGCCTCTTCATGCGCCGACTCAATATCCCGATATTTCGTAGCCAATTTCACCACCGCATTAAATATCACAATCGCCACATAGCGTGCCACCAATTCAAACAACAAACGATCTGTTTCCTGCTCCGACCCTTCCCTGCGTTCCAGATAAAGCACACCCACACACTGGTGTTCTCCTCCCGCTTCCACCTTCAATGGAATAGCCAGATAATGCCGTCGTTCAAGATATTCACCGGAATCAAAACATTGCTGTACCATCTCCGGCATCTCCTGACCGGGACATGAAGCGTATTCCAGCCTATGCGTCGTTTCATTATACGCTGCAATACCCATCCGGTCAATCGTAAGCAATTCATTTACAGACCCGAATGCTTCATCCACTATGCGTTGCGGGATTTCCTTTAGCGTACTCTCTTCTCGTTGGAGTGCTTCTGCATCCTCTTGCTCCTGTGGTCTGACCAAAGAGGCTGCAAACACTTTTTGATTTATCTCGAGCACCTGTTCAAGATTCAGTCGGTTCTGCAGCCGCTTGCGCATATACAGAAAATAGTACCCGACCAACAAAACCACCAACAGGACAAAACATAAAATGATCCCCACCGTCTTGTTCGTATTCGAACGTTCCAACTGCTTGCAATATGCCTCCAACGTCTGATCTTCTCCTTGCAACTTATACAAATCCGTAAATGCCGAATTATTATAACTGTACGCATCCAGTTGTTTCAAAGCCAGAAAAGCGACTGCCGCTTCGTTCCTTATGTCCAGAATCACATGATAATCCGAGTCAAACAACTCATTCCACCAACTAATCTCGGCAGGTATCCCCTCACCAACCAATTTCATATAACGATGCGGATGTTCCGCCCGTGCATATTTCTCATAATGCTCGTTCAATAACATCATAGCCGAATCGATATACTGCAAAGCTAGTTCATATTCTTCATCCACATTAGCAAAATATGCAGCATTTGCATAGTCCGACGCAGCATCCAGCAAATCCTCATATACCGAATCCGTAACCACAACTATCGAATCTCCTTCCTGCAACATGGGGGAAATAGAATCATGCACACACGACACCATCCCTACCGGAAGCAACAGGCAAAGCAATACACCGACTATCTTACGTATCCCTAAAGGCAAACGAAAATAGAAACGACTCCCCTTACCCAATTCACTTTCCACATTGAAAGCACACACACGGAACAAATCATTCGTCTTCTTATATTTCTCAATGATTCCCTTACAGTTCATTAATCCGAAGCCACTCCCCTTGTTTTCTTTCAGTTCCTCCGGATCCTCCGCATTCTTCATCCCGATTACGCGCGAATCATACACCTTCTCACCAATGATACGCTCCACATCCTCCGTTGAAATACCTCGTCCGTTATCTTCTACGGAAATCTCCACATAAGTATCCGTCATACGTGCGTATACCTTGATGTTCCCACCTTCCGGAGTATATTTACGCGCATTCTCCGCCAGCGTATTAATCATAAACAGAGTCAATGCACGGTCGGCCTTCACCGTGACAACGGTCGGTTCAATCTCCAAAGTCTGTTTTTTCATCTCAAAGGCACGCCGTCCTTTCCCTACCAGTTCAAATAACTCATTGAGGCTGAATATCTCAATATTCAAGCTGAGCGTTCCTTGCTTCATTTTAATCCAGAGAGCCAGAATATCATTATATTCATTGATCGTAGTAACCAATTCGTCGATATACTGGTACTTCTCTTTCTTGATCTTTTCATCATCGATATATCCCCGTTCCGTCAACTTATGTACTTCATTCAGAATACGGTCAATATACGGATTGATACCATTTACGATAGCCATACAGGCTTTTTTTATCAAGTTCTGGCGTTTATTTCCGGCAATATGCTGCTCATAGATATACCGCTGTTTTTCCAATTGCATCCGCTCGTCACTCAATGCTTCCACCATCTGCTCATTGTCAGCCGCCCAAATAATATAAGGCTCCAATACGTGGACCAAAGCCTTCTCGTCGCGGCTCAGCCGATATCCAGAGCACAACGTCGCCTTACCTTCCTCCGATATTTCCAATTTCATACGTCCCTTTCCAAACAACTGATCTATCCCCTGCTGAATCAAAGGGACATTCATTGGGATGGATGAAGTAATATCCCGGCAGAGTCCTAAAATCTGCTGCAAACGTTCCACATCCAACCGGTTTCTTATTTTAGAACGCTTATTAAAGAACCACCAGAAAATCACCACCAATACCAATCCGGCAATCACCAGAGAAAGCACAAGCGTCATCTGGCGCGAACCGGCTTCCAATGACACATAACGACTTTCCAATTCCTTGTCCTGGCGGGTAAAATTCAAAATATCCAGATAAATATTCCGATTATAATCAGAAGCATATTTCATTCCGAGCCCTGCATACGATACACTCAATTGTTCCCGAATCCTTGAAATCCATTCAGGAACGGTCTTCACATTTTCCTGCGCAATCCAAGGCACTCCCGTATAGGTAGTATCGCCTTCTGCAAACGTATGCAGCTTATCCAGTGTATCC
>UMAO01030261.1_pt1 | contig 10928 bp, 8 predicted proteins | sample 1963741 | NCBI WGS metagenome assembly UMAO01 (sample SAMEA4835919, study PRJEB28245) | human gut metagenome | biome: gut microbiome; material: fecal sample | place: Denmark | collected 2008
GTACCGGTCATCTACCAGAGCGGCTACCTCACCATCAAGGACTACAACGCCGAGTTCGAGAACTATACCCTCGGATTCCCAAACCGTGAAGTAGAACAGGGATTCTTCCGCTTCCTGCTCCCCCACTACGCTTCGGTAAGTACCAGCCGGTCACCTTACGAGATACAGCGTTTCGTGGGAGAAGTCCGCCAAGGAGATGTAGACGGTTTCCTGAACCGCCTGCGCACCTTCTTCGACGATACCCCATACGAACTGGTACGCTACCGGGAAGTGCATTACCAGAACATCCTGTACATCGTTTTCAAGCTGATGGGATTCCATACCGAGGTGGAATACCGTACCTCACGGGGACGGGTGGACCTTGTATTGAAAACCGCCGACTATATCTATGTCATGGAGTTCAAACTGGACGGAACGGCCGAAGAAGCCATGAGGCAAATTGAAGAGAAAGGCTATGCCGCTCCTTTTGCGGCAGACGGAAGGAAAGTCATCAAGGTGGGTGTAAACTTCAGTGAAGAGACAAAGAGCATTGATAAGTGGATTGTGGCTTGAACAGATTCAGACATACATCTCTGATACCTAGATTTCTTCCTAATAAGTAATGAGGGATAACTTTTTTTTATGACAGAATCTCGTCCGGATATCGTACCTTTGCCGTAGAGAATCAAAATCATTGCATCACATGTATCAATCTATCCGCCCTTGGCTGTTCCGTATCGATGCGGAAAAAGCCCACAACCAGATTATCACCCTGCTTCACCTTTACCGCCACCTGGCACCGGTTAGAAGTCTGACCCGTATACTCCATCAGCCCCAAGCCGCTGCGTTCCAATGGGAGAACCTGACATTCAAGAACCGTGTCGGCCTGTCCGCCGGATTCGACAAGGAAGCAAGCTGTTTCGACGAACTGAGTGACTGGGGATTCGGTTTCATCGAGGTAGGTACAGTCACCCCCGAGAAAGTGGCCGGAAATCCCTCACCCCGCATTTTCCGATTACCGAAAGATAACGCATTGGTTTCACGTACCGGCTTCAACAATCCGGGGAAAGACATCTTCCTGAAAAACCTGCAACAGAAACAAAAAGGCAAATACATTCTGGGAATCAATATCAACACCAATCATCCGGACGATGAGAAACAGGCCCAAACCGAAATGGCCGACCTTTATCAGGCATTCAGCGAATATGCCGACTATTATACCATCAACTGGGGAAGTATGTCTGATGAAATTCTGAGTGCCGTACTCATTGCCATACTGCATCAGAAACAAATATACCACAAGCCTGTCTTCTTGAAACTACCGGCCGATGTCCCCATCGACAAGTTGGATGAGATCATCAGTTTTGCCTGGCGGCATCACATCGACGGATTCATCGCTACCGGACCTACTCAGGACCGTTCCCTGCTCATCCATTCTGCTGAAACCGAAATCAAACAGGCGGGTGCCGGTGGAATCAGCGGCTTACCGGTCATCCATAAATCCATAGAGGTAGTCAGATATTTGTCAGCTCACGCCCCCAAAGAAATGTTGATTATCGGAGCCGGAGGTATCCTTACCCCGCTGGAAGCCACTTCCATGCTGAAAGCCGGTGCCCACCTGGTACAGATTTATTCCGCTTTCATTTACGAAGGACCTGGAATTGTCAAACGCATTGCAGAAGCATGCAATCCATAAATCCTCCTTTTTCTAAAGGACAACTCTTTCCGAAGCTGTCCTTTAGAGACTCTTAGAAGCTGTTTTGAATTTATCGTGCGATGATTTGGGATGAGTTTTTGAGGCATTTTCGCTTCTGTGATGAGGAAGATAGCGGGCTATCTGACGAAGAACAGGAGCGAAAAGGACCAAAAAATCGCCCAAAGCACACACGAAAAAGGATACATCAAGCCAAGAAAAACTTTTTGGAGAAATTCAAAACAGCTTCTTAATCAATTCAAAACAGTTTCTTATTTTTTTGAAAAAAATATATTAGCCTATTGTTGTTGTAAAATAATATGTATATCTTTGCTCGCGATAAGAGATATATACAGATTTACAGACAGCCGCCTATATACCTTAATATACTATAGTCCGGCTGAGTTCCCGTTTTGATAGAGTAAGAATAAAAAGATATATGCTATGAAGCGTTTGCTTTTCGTCCTTTTGTCATGCATAGGACTGTCGGTTTCAGCGCAAAATTGGGCGGTGAAGACCAACCTGTTGTACGATATGACCGCAACCATGAACTTGGGAGCGGAAGTCCGTATGTCCCCACAGTGGACATTGGATGTATCCGCGAATTGGAATCCGTGGACCTTTTCCGACAACAAGAAGTGGAAACAGCTTGTTGTCCAGCCCGAGGCGCGCTATTGGTTTTGCGAGGCATTCAACGGTCACTTTGTAGGCGCGCACCTCTTGGGCGGCATCTACAACATGGGCAACTGGGATACCGATTTCACTTTCTTGGGCACCGATTTCGGCAAGCTGAAAGATTACCGTTTCGAAGGATGGATGCTGGGAGTGGGCATTGCCTACGGATACCAATGGATGCTTTCCAAGCATTGGAGCGTAGAGGCGGAAATCGGTATCGGTTACGTGTATTCCCAATACGACAAATACGACTGCGCCACTTGCGGCGAGACGTACGAACGGGATAAGCCCCATCATTATGTTGGCCCTACCAAGTTGGCTCTCAGCCTGATTTATGTCTTTTAATCTGCAATGCGTATGAAGAAAACAATCATTTATATCGGTTTCCTCTTGGCTTTTGCCGGAACGGCACAGGCGCAAGAAGGGGTGAAAGGAAGAATTACGGTCAACGATGTCAGTCTGTCGGTCGCCGGAGATTCGCTTCGTGTACAGATGGATATGGACTTCTCGGCATTGCATCTTCCGGCAAACCGTTCGGTTTCTTTATTGCCTTCCCTCCGTATGGATACGGCAATTGTCCGCCTGCCCGGAGTAGACGTCATGGGGCGCAGGCAATACATTCAGTGGCAACGGAACACCGGCAGGAGTGCGATGACGCAAGTGATACGGCGTTATAACGGCACGACGCAACACCTGCATTACCAGACAGCCGTCCCCATAGCGGAACGTCCGGGACTGGTGCAAGTATATCTGGATGAAGACTCCTGCGGATGCTTGCGCGAAGTGTTGGCGGACCGCAACCGCCTGCTTGCCGAACAAGACTTTACACCGGCTGTATTTACGCCACACTTTGTCTACGTCAGCCCACAGGCGGAAACCCGTAAGACACGCCACGAGAAAGGGGCAGCCTACGTTGACTTCCCCGTCAACAAGACCGACATACGTCCCGATTATCGCGGCAACCGGTCGGAACTGGCAAAGATAGAAAACACCATCAACCGCATCAAAGGCGATGCGGACGTGTCCATCAACCACATTACCATCAAAGGCTATGCTTCGCCCGAAGGTTCGTATGCCAACAACAGCCGTTTGGCAGAGGCGCGTACCCGCTCGCTGGTAGACTATCTGAAAAAGGAATATCCGCTCGATGCTTCCTTGTTCCGGTTAGATTACGAGCCGGAAGACTGGGAAGGTCTGCGTGCTTACATTGCAAAGGGCAGCTTGCCCGAAAAGGATGCGTTGCTCAGCTTGATAGACAGCGGTTTGGAAGCCGATGCCAAAGAACGCCGCTTGCGCACGGAATATCCCGAAGCATACCGCACGTTGCTGCGCGACTGTTTCCCGGCTTTGCGTCGTTCCGATTACGTAGTGGCGTATACCGTACGCGGTTTCGATGTGGAGGAAGCCCGGAAGCTGATTTGGAAAGAGCCGCAAAAGCTTTCGCTGCAAGAGATGTATGCCGTGGCGCAGACCTACGGAACAGGCAGCAAGGAATACAATGAAGTGTTTGAAACGGCGGTACGCCTTTTCCCCGATGACGAGGCGGCAAACTTGAACGCGGCGAATGCGGCGATGCAGCGGAACGATACCGCAGGGGCTGCCCGCTATTTAGAGAAGGCAGGAGAGGAGGCAGTGGCTGAGTACGCGCGTGGCATACTGGCTGCATTAAGAGGCGAATATGATGCAGCGGCCGCTTACCTACAAAAAGCGAAGGCTGGAGGAATAGCGGAAGCCGATGACGCTTTGCGCCAAATAGAAAGGATGAAGAAGTGAATTTTAACCGGATAGTAAATTAAAGAAAATAGATTATGAAAAGGTGGAGTTATTTATTCATGACAATGGGTATCGCTACGGCATTTTCGGCATGTAGCGATGAGGTTGACTTGTCAACAAACAACGGAGGAAGTACAGAAGAAAGCACAAGCCAAGTGTTTATGCAATTCAATCTGGAACTTCCGGAAGTATCGCGCAGCACTACGCAAACGGAAGGTGGTTCGGATGCAGGAGTGGAAATCGGAAAGGATTACGAAAACCAGGTTTCAGAAGTCTTGGTGGTAATCACAGATGCTACAGAAGGAAACACGTATGATAAGTTTATAGCGAAAAGTTCTGTAGTAACCCCTTCTTCTGCCAATAATACCACTTATGTGGTTCCATTCAAGACAACGGAATTGACAAGTTCTGCAGGAAAATCTGTAAATGTTTATGTTTATTGTAATCCAACGGAGGAACTTACAAAAGCAACAACTTTCGATGTAAATAAGGACTATTATACATTGACTGATGCAACGAATGCAACTATTTGGACTAAAAATAAATTTTTAATGACCAATGCGGATAACGACTATAAGCGGACTTTACCTGCTAATTTAGATAACTATAAGGTAGAATCCAATCCCTTTGACTTAGAGACTATCAAAGTAGAGCGTGCCGCCGCCCGTTTTGATTATAAATCATCGGATGCTGACGAAACCTATACGTTAATGGAAAAAGACGGAAAAGCGGAAGTAACAGTAACCTTAACGGATATGGCATTGGTAAACTTAAGCAAAGAGTTCTATTACCTGCGACGGGTATCTGCTGATGGGAGAAGTACGTCTGCTACTATTGGTGGTACTGAAGTAGGTGGAACATCCGCTAATTATGTGGTAGATACGGATGCAGACTGGAAAAGTTCTTATTCTTCAGGCAGCGAATCTGACCATTTCTATTATACTTACAAGCCTAATGATGCCGGTGCTTCGACTTATGATTGGGACAAAATTGCGGATGTTACAGGAGCAAGCGGAACAGCAGATACGGATAATAGCTGGAATGCGGGTGGCACAAAAGGCGATTACAAAATCTGGCGTTACGCTACCGAAAACACGATACCTAAAGGCACGGATGATGGTCTTCAGAAGAAAGGCATCACTACCGGGGTGGCTTTCAAAGGAGAAATTAAAGGCGTAAGTGAAGATATGAAAACCTTGTTGAATGGTACCAATACCGTTTATGTCTTCGATAACATCCTGTGGGGTGAATGGAGCGATGTAAAAACTGCCGCAGAAGCTAAGGAAAGTGATAATACAACTTTGGCAAATCCCTCATTGGCTGCTGCTTATAACGAAGCGACAAAAGGTGGTTACACAAACGATAAAGCCGTAGCTGCCGGTTTCACCATTTTCAAGCCGAATGCCGATAAAAAGTACGAAGTCCTTTACTATTATTGGAACCGTCATAACGATAACAAAAATAACGGTTCCATGGGTCCCATGGAATTTGCCGTTGTGCGCAACAATGTGTATAAGCTGAGCGTAACGGGAGTGAACAAGTTCGGTCATCCTACAAACCCGGGTGATGACCCCGACCCGGAAAATCCGGAAGACCCGGACGAAGAAGACGATGTTTACTTTAAAGTGGCAGTGGAGGTTCTTCCCTGGGTAGTACGCATCAATGATATTAAATTCTAATAAAAACAAGTAACGAATGAAACGGAGTATAATCCCGGTTGCAGGTGCGGCATTGCTGGCCGCATTTGTAGCCTTCGCGTCATCCTCATGCAATACGGTCTATGACGATGACTTGCAGCCTTGCCCTACTGGCGTTTCCCTGCATTTTGTTTACGATTACAATATGGAATACGCCAATGCCTTTCCGGCAAAGGTAGATTGTGTAACCCTTTATGTGTTCGACGGCGAGGGGAAACACGTCACCACTTGTACGGAAACCACCGATGTGCTGAGCCGTGAAGATTATCGCATGCAGATTGACTTGGAGGAAGGAGATTACCGTTTCATCGCTTATGGCGGATTGGCTTGTCAGGCTCATTCTTTTGCGGTGGGACAAGAACCGCAGCCGGGAACACACTGGTCGGAATTGTCGGTCGAAATGGTGCACGATAACCTTACGTCCGCCCAAAAGTTGCACGATTTTTATTATGGGACGGCAGAAGGCAAGGTAGAGGTGAATGCTTATAAAGAGGTCACGCTCCGCCTGATGAAAAACACCAACAACATCCGTGTGGTGCTTCAGCAGGTCAACGGGAAACCTTTATCGGATGAAGACTTCACCTTCGCCGTGACAGATGACAACACGTTGTTTGACAGCAGCAACAATCTGACACCTAACGGAACGGCTACTTATTTGCCGTGGTCGCAAGGATGCCAGTCTGTAGGCGAAAATGAAGGAGAAGTAACGGTGGCATACGCCGAGTTTTCCACCTCAAGGCTGGTAAAAGAGGAAAGCCATCGTCCTCGCTTGTCCATCCGGCGCGCATCCGACGGGGAAAATATCATAGACATTCCGCTGATTGATTATTTATTGTTGTTGAAAAGCGACGCATACAGCGAAATGGGTGAACAAGAGTTCCTGGACCGTGAAAGTGAATGGTCGTTGATATTCTTTTTGGATGACCGTGGGGAATGGCTGAAGACACAAATTGTGGTAAACGGCTGGGTAGTTCGGTTGAACGGTATGGTAATTGAATTTTAAAGCATGAATATGAAAAAAAGATTGCTGTACATAGGAATTTGCTTGCTTGCATTTGTTTGCAACGCTTGTTCGGATGAGGCAGAGTCGATTGAAGCGGTTGATACAAATAAAGTCGAGCTTCAGTTGCAACTTGCCTTGCCCGTAAACGAAGCAAGCCGAGCAAGGGTAACGACAGAAGCAGGTACAGCATACGAAAACTATATCAACTTTAATGAAGAAAAGAATTATCGGATTTATTTCTTTGATACAGGCAACAAGTATATAGCCCGGTTCACTCCGTCGAAAGTCGTAATGACCGAAGCCAACGATTATGTATTATACAGTGTTCAAGGAACAGTGCCCAAAGAACTTATTCCGCAATCGGGAACAAAGAACTTTAAGATTGTGGTGCTTGGAAATTGGTCCAAGTATGAAGAGCCTACATCAGAAATAATGCTTGAAGAGCTTTGTAATGCGGAGTGGGCGCAATTTGAATATTTGAAGACTTTCGAATTAAGCGGAACAAATCTAATTCCTTTTTATGGAGTTCATGAATATGAGGATATCTCCTTTCAGTACGGAGAAATAACCACGCTGAAAGAATCTATCACCTTGCTCCGTGCTATGGCGAAAGTGGAGGTTGTACTTAAGACGGAAGGAATGTCGTTCAGCAGTGTTTCCATTCAGGGGTATAATCAGAAAGGGTATTGTGCGCCAAGCGATGTGGATTCGCAAGAGGATTATGATTATGATGAAGACCGGCCTGCATTACATTTGATAGGCGGTACAAATGATGAAAATGCTGCTTCTCAATCTCTTTCTTTCCTGCATATCGAAGGAGAAGACAATGACACTTGGATTGCTTATTTGCCGGAGTATAAAAATGTAGGTGATAAAGATTTAGATGCACATATCGAAGTCCGTTTTGATATTCAGACAGAAGAGGACGAAAAGGATTTTATAATCTATTTCTCTGATGACCAAGATGATAAAAGTAAAACTTTTGATATCGTCCGCAATAATCTTTATCGTTTCAATGTAACGATAGACCCGAAAGGCAAGTTGGCGGTTGAAGTGAATAAGTGGGATGAAATTTTTGAAAACAATTTTATTTTCTAACGATTATGAAACATACTCTATACCTGTTGATAGCGGTGCTGATAAGTATATTGTCGGTAAGTTGTTCCGAAGAGAGACTGGCTGGCAATGTATCTTCTTCCAAATTTGAAGAAGGGGAATTGGTGTTGGCGTCTCTTCATTTATCAGTCAATGGCTTTGAGGTAAATGTACAGTCCGGTTCAAGAGCCCCCGAAGATGAACCAACTCAAGAAGAACTTGCCGGTACAGATGAAGAAAATGCAATCCATAACATCTGGGTATTCCAGTTTGATACAAACGGTGACCAATTAATCAACCCGCGTTATTATGAGATTGCCAATCAAGCTGAATTACAGGATTTACAAGTTTGGTTAAAGCCGGATGTGGCTTCTACGGTTTACGTGGTGGCAAATACAGGCAATTCAACGTGGGGAACTCAAAGGGATTTTAGCGATATAAATTTATTATTGAAGCAGACATTACCCAGTCCAAATCCGCAACTATTGGCCGTTAATTCTTTGTCTATTCCAATGAATGGTTTGAGTAATGTGGTAACGATTTCAGAAAGTAGTAACGTAGAAATAAAAGTTACTCGTATGTATGCTAAACTTCAAATTAAAGTGAATATAACTCCTTCTGATATGTCGCTTTATAATATTCAAGTTAATAATATCCCTTGGATTTGTCAGATTGAGTCGTATTCAAAAGGGAATGAGGAGGCTGCTGAATATCCGGTAAATACTCATTGGATTACACGAACTTTTGTAGAAGAGCAAGCTACAGAAATAGATGGTGAACCATATTATGTTATATATGTTCCTGAAAATATTCAAGGAGAAACAAATAATAGTGAACAATCACCGGAAGAAAAGACCAATGATGCGCCTAAACATGCACTTGCACTAAATATGCAGATTAGTCGTACAAATGAAGAGGGAACGGAACATTTGAATTATACAGTCTATCCGGGAGCTAATAATTACAATAATTTTAATCTTAAGCGCAATAGTATTTATCTTATCACTATAAATATTACATCTGAGAATACAGAGCAACATGTACCTTCATCGAATTGTTTTGTGGTTATTCCGGGTAACCGATTAGCTTTCGAACCTTATTATCGGATTGAAACCGGAGGAGGTTATAATTTTAAGGACTATCTTGATGCTGAAGATGAAACAGGAAAAAAGGTAATAGAGTCTGTGAAGATTCTTTGGCAAACTAAAGATGCGATAGGTGATAATTCGGAAGGCAACCTTGTGCAATATAATAAAGAAACTCAGAAAATTTATGTACAGACACAAAAGGAAGGAAATGCATTAATTGCGGCTTATAATCAGTTTGATGAAATAATATGGTCATGGCATATTTGGATAACAGATCATGATCCTGGTAATGTTGGCAATGCCATTGTATATACTACGTATGATTGGGATAATGAAGGCATTGATAATAAAACTCGTGTTCCCGGTTATGCAATTATGCCTTGTAATTTAGGCGCATTGGCAAATGAACCGGAAAATTCTCAAGATACAAAACCTTATGGAATGTTGTACCAATGGGGACGGAAAGATCCTTTCCCTCCATTAAAAAGAACTAATAAAGGACTGGTTCTTTATTCATCATATTATATGAATGAGGATTATTATGATAATTCTAATAAGATTGTAGTAAATAATTATGCGACGACAGAGAATTATGTTTTCACTTCCATGATAGGAACTGAGATAGAAAAGTTAAGTATTGACCCTCTTTTGTATGCTATTCAGCATCCTACAGTATTTATGTGTGGAACGAAGGAAGTTGAGGCTGAGGAACCTTATGTGGAAAATCTTTTAAATTATTTTGCAGATGGAGATTGGACGCGTTGTCATGATGATAAATTATGGGGTGGATTAGAGCCGAAAGAAGAAGTTGTGCACCTTACGGTTGTAGAAAGTCATGATGTTCATATATATAAAAATTATGGTACAGAGAAATCAATATTTGATCCTTGTCCGTATGGTTGGAGAGTTCCGCCAGGTGATTTATGGCTTGGATTTACAAATGATGGTTTAAATCCTTCACCGGATAATGAAGGTTGGTCTGAAATTAATTATTATAAAGCCCCAGATTGGAATGCAGGATATAATGGAATGTATATTTATCTCGAAGACTGGCAGCAAGGGCGTGCTTCATATTTTCCTAATCAAGGCACTCGTGTAGGAAATGGGATGGGTATAAGAGTCGGAAGTTGTGGAAATTATCATAATGCAACAGCAGATGAGGATGAGCGTGTAAATATTTTACATATTCATAATGCACCTCGTTATTTTCATATTTTTGAATATGAATTTCCAATGTATTACGTGAAGTCTGTAGCCGGTCCGATACGTTGTGTGCGTGATAGGAGGTGATTTAAACAAATCCCTTTCGAATTTTGTTTAAGTCATAGTACAAGAAAAAGAAACTCTATCAATAGAAGGGGAAGCATCCCCACACATTTTACTTAAATTAGTAATCTATGTTGGAATCGGTTCGCAGGGATGCGAGCCGATTTTGTTTTTATTCTGCGTTGAATTGAGCTTTTTCCTGCATTTAAAGTGTAAGCATTCTAAGAAATACACATTGCATGCCCTATGGTTTGATTGTAATTTTGCCCCCGCATAACAATCAAACCGAATAGCAATGAACAGAACTGAATTTGAAGAATTAGAAATGCAGGTGCAACAAAGCGGCCTGTCATTGAAGTCGTACCTACGACAGATAGGAGTGAGTTATTCCACCTATCACTATTGGCAAAAGAAATACTCTGCCGAGAAAGACAGTATCAAACAAGAGCTGGCTCCGATCAATATCAAACGGCCAACAGCAGAATTGTCCTTGGATGAACAGGCTCCTTACGGCGTGTCCTTGTTGTTTCCCAACGGACTCCGTGCCCACTTTGGAAGCGGCTCAGAGAAGCTGTTGATGGAAGTGTTGAACCAAAGTCTGCAGGAGGGCCATGTTTAACTTGCATATTCCGGAGCATACCCGTTCACTTTCCGGCAGC
>UMAO01062844.1_pt1 | contig 10763 bp, 8 predicted proteins | sample 1963741 | NCBI WGS metagenome assembly UMAO01 (sample SAMEA4835919, study PRJEB28245) | human gut metagenome | biome: gut microbiome; material: fecal sample | place: Denmark | collected 2008
GGCTTGCAGATTGCGGAAATGATTTTTCAGACACGCTCCAGGACTTATTGCTATACTTATTTATCTATTTTACATCCCAATGAACAACTATATCTATCTATTCCTTCATTTTTAAGGGATATCCAGTAACCCTCTCCATACCGCCACCTCAGTCTCCCCCAATAACTTTGCCTGGATTTTCCCTTGGTTCCCTCTGGGATACCGCAGCGCTTGTCGAGCACGTGTTTGAGACTACAGGCTCAAACCGAGCGCAGACCCGCGCGGTATCCCAGAGGGAACCCAGGGAAAATCCTCCACCGCATAGTTATTCAATCTCATCTTTTAAAGCCAAAGCGCACCAAGCACTGCCCCGCAAGCCATAAACACCTCACACAGAGATAAAAAGCACCCTGCCAGATCCCCGGTCGTTCCTCCGAAATACTTCATCGCATTCCGATAATAAAGGGCATAAACCAGAATCGCTATTCCATAAACCAGAAGACCCAGTTTCCAGTCCACCAGCAGCATTCCGGCCAGCAGTATCAGCAGATACACACACATCGTGGCTTTTACCTGCCTATCCTTCGCCCCGCGTGCCATAGCAGAAACCGATCCGGTCTTTTTTGCCTTCGGAAATGTCACGATCGCCAGCCCGCTTAATGTCCGGGACAGACAAAATGTAAAGGGGATCATCGCCAGGGCGCGGGCACTGATCTGGCTGTATACACCATAATAAAACATAAAGTAAACCGCACAGGTAATCACCGCAAATGCTCCGGAATTCGAATCCTTCAGGATCTCCAGCCGGCGCTCACGTTCCTGCCATGAACTCATCGCATCTGCCGTATCCAACAATCCGTCCAGGTGGATCCCTCCGGTAAGAAACCATGGGATCAATGTCAGGATCACGGTATAAAAGGCTGAGGAAAGCCCAAGATACGTTCCAAACGTCCCCCACAGCCAGGTTACTCCGCCGATGGCAACACCGATCCATGGGAAAAAGCACATGGCATATGCCATATTTTCTTCATTCCATTCACACTGGGGCATCGGGATCTTCGAATACATGGAAAATGCAATCAGAAAACTATGATAAAATTTCTTCATTTTTTCTCTCCTCGCCTGTCTTTTTATGAAAAACCGGAATTCCGTAGACAACCTCTGTGACTGTATCTGCGATCTGCGCCATCTGACAGTTGATCGCACCAAGTTTTTCCAGATATTTTTCTGTCTCCGGATCGTAGGTGATGCCGTCGGAAAAGACCTCGTTCGTCACTACCACCAGATTTCCTGCCTGCTCCAGCAGATGGTGGATTCCATTCAGGATCGCCTTCACAGTATTGTCCCCGGCTCCGCCTTCCTGATAGATCTCATTTGCCGTCAGATTCGACATGCACTCCAGCAGTACATCTGCCCCCTGCGGTATCGTAAGATGCTCCAGATCCGTATAACGCTCAATCGTCGTAAACTTTTTCTCTGCCCGCATGGCGCGATGTCTCGCGATCCTCCGGTGGCTTTCTTCATCAAACGGGTACATCGTCGCAATATAGATTCTGTTGTTTCCCTGACAATCCAGGATACACTGTTCCGCAAATGCAGATTTTCCGCTGCCGCTTCCTCCTGTTACTACATGAAACATCTCTGATTTCCTTCACTTTCTCTTCTTACACCAGTGGCACATAATTTTCCATCTGATTATCGGAAAACGTGCACATGCCTCCATATACCGCCAGCGCCATATCAAGGATCGGATAAATCGTTACCGCTCCGGTTCCCTCACCCAGACACATATCACAGTCTAAAAATACCGGAATATCCAGTGCCTCCAGGATCATCACCGTCGCCGGTTCTTTTGATTTGTGTGATGTAATTACATAATCTTTCACTGCCGGACAGATCCGGATCGCACACAATGCAGCCACACAGGAGATGAATCCATCGGCAACTACCGGAATCCGACAGGCTGCTCCGCCTAAGAATACCCCTGCCATACCGGCGATATCGAGTCCGCCTACTTTCGCGAGCACATCGATCGGATCTTCTTTCTTCGGTTTATGCAAGGCAATCGCATCTCTGATCACAGAAATCTTCTTTTTCAGTCCTGTACCGGAAAGTCCTGCTCCGCGTCCGGTTACCTCTGCCGGATCCTGGTCCAGTAAAACGGCAGTCACTGCGCTGCTGGTCGTTGTATTGCCGATTCCCATCTCACCGGTTGCTATGATTCCATACCCTTTTTCTTTGAGTTCTTCCACCATATGGATGCCGACTTCGAGTGCCTGAACAGCCTGTTCTCTTGTCATGGCAGGCTCTTTCGCCATATTTTTTGTTCCGTACATCACTTTATGCTGAAGAATCGTGCTGTCCGTGGCAATCCCGATGTCCACCGGAAAGATATCTGCACCTGCTTTTTTACAGAGGATACTTGCTGTAGCCTTTTCTTTCAGAAAATTTTCGGCTACGATTTTGGTCACTTCCTGCCCGCTCTGTGTCACACCTTCTTCCACCACACCATTATCGGCGCACATGACCACCAGAGCTTTTTTCTTAAGGTCCACTCTGGCATTCCCTGTCATACCGGCGATACGAACGACCGTATCCTGCAACCGTCCCAGACTGTGAAGAGGCATGGCAATATTGTTCCAGTGTGCCAGGGCCGCTTCCATGGCTGTCTCATCTGCCGGATGTATCTTCTCCAGCGTTTCCTCTAACGTCATACTTATGCCTTCCTTTCCTCACAGGTGCGTAAGAACTGTTCCGGCACCTGCAGATTGCTGTAATAATACATATGCGGAAATCCGCTCATTCCCTGTCTGTCACTGTGTATACAGTTCCATGACCGACTGCTCAGTGGTTTCCTGGCCGTATAGCTTTCCCCGCAGTTATCCGAATCAAAATAATGAAATTCATGGGCCCGGATTCCTCCCACATTCTTCCCGAAACACGTTCCGTCTTCCAGGGTAATATAACCGAATCTGGTAAGCCGGGGCGTACGCCAGGATTTGCCGGAAATAACCCCGGCCATTGGCCAGCTGTGTCCTTCCATGTCCTCCATCTCCTGATGCAGATACATAAAACCACCGCATTCTGCCATATAGGGAATACCTGCCTGTACCGCTTCACGGACAGAGGTAAGCATTTTTTTATTCTCACTCAGTGCTTTTGCATACAGTTCCGGATATCCGCCATGAAAAAGCATTCCGTCTATATTTTCCGGGAGTTTTTCATCATGAATGGGAGAAAAGGGAATCAGCTGCGCACCCATTTCCTCCAGAAGCTCCAGATTGTCCTGATAGAAAAAGCAGAACGCTTCATCCTTCGCCAGAGCGATCCTTACAGTTCTTTTTGTATGATAACCGGTCAGTGGGTTCTGAACAGGAAGTTCCTCTGCACCATCTGCCAGTTCCAGAAGTCCGTCAATATCCACGGATCTTTCCAAGATCTCTGCCAGTTTCATCAGTTTATCATGCAGATCTGCGATTTCTTCCGGCATCACCAGACCCAGATGACGGCTTTCCAGCACGCAGTCCTTCACCACCGGAACATACCCGTACACTTTCACCGGCAGGGTTTCTTCGATGATCTGCTTTAACCGCGGATACATCATTGGGGATATCTGATTCAGAATCACACCACGGATCTGACTGTCTTCTCTGTATTCCACAAAGCCCTTGACAAAAGCTGCCGCAGACAGACTCATTCCCTTTGCATTTACGATCAGCACCGCGGGGGTTTTTGTGATTCTTGCCACATCATAGGCACTGGCTTTCGGAGAGATCCCCGCAAGTCCGTCATAGTAACCCATCACGCCTTCAATCACAGAAATCTCACAGTCTCTTGCATTTTTCTCCAGAAGATACCGCAGGGTATCTTCCTTCGCAAAAAAACTGTCCAGGTTCCTGCTTTTTGTTCCGATCACACGGCTGTGAAACATCGGGTCAATATAATCCGGTCCACACTTGAAAGAAGCGACCTGCAGGTTTCTGTTTTTTAATGCCTGCAGCAGTCCGCAGGTGAGCAGTGTCTTTCCGCTTCCGCTCGCGGCTGCCCCGAGAAGGATTCGCGGCACTTTGCGTTTGTTATTCATTTGTTTCTTCCTTTCCCCGGCAGGAAATCACATAGACCGGATTCTGTCCCATCATCAGATGATAAGATCCCGCTTTTTTGCCTTTTGCTACCTGCACCTGTGCGATATCCACCTGCTCAAATGGCAAAACATTCAGACAGTTCATGGCCTCTCCCACGGATTCGAGAGCGATGCAGTTGATCACCACACGGATCCCGGGATTCTTTGAAAGCAGCAGTTTAAGGATGTCTTTCATGTTACCGGAGGAGCCTCCGATAAAAGCATGGGTCGGTACCGGCAGATCCACGCAGGCTTCCGGTGCCAGTCCTTCGACAATCTCAAGATTATCTGCTGCGAACTTTTCTTTGTTTTTATATAACAGTTCCACAGCCTCCGGTTTTTTCTCGATCGCATATACCCGGCCTTCTACCGCCTGCATAGCCATCTCTACGGATACAGAACCGGTTCCGGCTCCCACATCGTAAACAATCGAATGCCGTGTCAGCTGTAATTTTGACAGGGAGATGCCTCGCACTTCCTCTTTCGTCATCGGCACTTTTCCCCGGATAAATGCTTCATCCGGGATCCCGTGTGTCACGATGGCTTCTTTTCCCTCTCTGGTAAATAACACGACACTGAGACTGTCCGTCTCAAGTTCTGTCAGCTGCCAGGCATATCCCCGGGTGATCTTTTCTTCCGGGTAAGAAAGCCGTTCGCCCACCTCTACCCGCACATCACCCATGCCGTAGCGCTGCAGCTTCTGACACAACTTTGCGATGCCGTCTGTTGTTCCCACAATAGCAAAAATCTTTCCGTATATACGCAGAAGTCCGGGCAGATTGCACTCTCTTCCATGAAGGCTGACCGGATGAACATCTTCCCACGGTGTTTCCAGTTTTGCGCAGAAATAAATCATAGAAGATATGCCACAGTACACTTTTTTCTGTACCATCGGCAGTTCCCGGTGCAGTGTCTCCAGGAGTTTTTTGGCTCCGCTGTAGAATCCGACATCCCCTGAGAGGGCAATCGCCACGTTTTTGTGCTCCGGATGGGCCGCAATATAGGCACAGATTTCTTCCGGTTTGTATCCGGTCCAGACTTCCTGGCCCGGTTTCCGGATATGTTCCACCATCCGTGCTGCTCCGATCAGAAGATCCGCACACTCCAGTGCCTGTTTCCCTTCCTGTGTCAGAGTATCTGCAGTTCCCATACCGATTCCCACAAGAGATACCTTTTGCCCCCGAAGGATATCCTCGGTTTCTTCTCCTTCGGTTACCGCTTCTGTATTTTGCGTTGCTGCTTCCTGCATGACAGGTTCCTGCGCAACCTTTTCCTGCCCGCTGCCGGAATTCTCTATATTCTCTATATTTTCTATATTTTCTGTATCAGTATTGACAATTTCGATTTTTGCATCATTTGCAACATTTTCTTTCGGGAGAAACCGGCGATTCAGATACTCTATACATTTCTCCAGTTCCATGCCCTGTTCTTCCTTCGGTCGTCCGATGACAATCATCCGGCAGCCGGTTTCTTTTGCCGCCTGATATTTTTCCAGAAATCCTCCGGCTCTTCCCGATTCTTTACTTACCATCCATGCGATATCAAACTGATGGATCAGTGCGATATTCATTTCCCGGGAAAAAGGTCCCTGCATGCACAGCAGATGTTTCCCTTCGATGCCAAGTTTTGCGCAGGAAGAGACAACTTCCACCAGAGAAAGCACTCTGGCATAGATTCTTTCCTGATAATCGGTCAGTGCCGTATAGGCAGACAGTTCTTTGCTCCCGGTGGTAACCAGAATATTTCCACTGGTTTTTTCCAGATATTCCACCGCTTCCCGGATGCTTTTTACATATGTAATGGTTTCTTCTTCTTCAAGACGCCGGCTTTCCTGACGCACCACCCGCAGATAGGCAGTTCCGGTACGTTCGCAGGCGGTCTCAATATTTTCCGTCACTACCTGGGCATACGGATGAGTCGCATCAATGACCAGCCCGTTCTCCATCTGTAACATCCTCTCTTCCATCTGCTTTTCATCCAGACGTTCGTGGGATAATTCCAGATATTCACCTTGCGGCAACAGACTTTCTCCGTATTCCGTAGCGACACATACCATGGAAGGTATTTTATTTTTATTCAAATATTCGGCCACGGTGCGTCCTTCCACCGTACCGCCGAACAGCAGAACTTTATACATTTCGATATCCCCTCGGTGTTACCATCTTACCGTTAATCTCTTTGGTCTGTGAATTGCCCACCCATACGGTCGTAAACATGTCTACCTTCGTATCCCGCAGGGTTTTCAGATCCATCACTTCATAATGTTCCCCGTCTCTTCCGATGTAGCTTACGATACCGCATACGGTTTCCGGGCTCTTGTACTGCATCATCAGATCGCAGGCTTTCTGCAGATAATCGCTTCGCTTCCTGCTGGACGGGTTATACAGACACACAACGAAATCAGCCTCTGCAGCTGCCAGCAGACGTGCTTCAATCTTCTCCCACGGTGTCAGCAGATCACTCAGACTGATCAGACAGAAATCGTGGATCAGCGGAGCACCCAGTACTGCCGCACCGCCGGTCGCTGCTGTTACACCGGGAATAATCTCCAGTTCTACTTCCGGATAGTTGACACCGACCTCATACATCAGTCCGGACATACCGTACACACCGGCATCTCCGCTGCAGATCATGGAAACTACTTTTCCCTTTTTTGCTTCTTCAAAAGCCATCACACAACGATCCACCTCTTTTTTCATGGGAGTGGTCAGGAATTCTTTCCCCGGAAAATGTTCTTTTACCAGATCTACATATACTGTATAGCCGATAATTACCTCACTTTTTTCCATTGCATGAATTGCCTTCAGTGTCATCTGTTCGTATTCTCCCGGTCCGATACCGATTACATATAATTTATTCAAAGCTCACACTCCATTTCTTTATTGTACACGCAGCGGTCACTCCCTCTGCGGCCTGTTTTCTCATGATAAATGTTCCGCCATCGCAGGCAAGGCTGGCACTTCGTTCGCATACATTGTCCACACCGGTGATCTTGCTGACAAATGCAGATGGCGTAAAGGTACCTTTTGCTTTTTCAAGTTCTTCTCCACGATAAGTCACAAAAGGAAGGTGATATTTTTCACAGAACGCCAGCAGTCCCGGCTCTTCTTTTTTCAGATCGATGCTGGCTGCCAGGATAATCTGTTCTGCAGCTATTCCATGTTCTGACAGATACTTCTGAATCTGTGTTTCGATCTTTTCTTCCGGTGTGTTTTTCCTGCAACCCACCCCGAGATACACATTTTTCGGATACAGATGAAGCATCCGAGTCTGCTCTGTTCCCAGGGCTTCTTCCTGTTCTCTGTCACTTTGCGGGATTGCAAACCATAAAGTTCCCTGTTTCCCATCCGGGCTTTCCGTCTTCCGGAATCGCAGCTGTGCCGGAATGGTCTGTTCTTTCGGAAAGACGAATCCTTCTCCGGCTCCCCAGGCAATAGTTTTTCCCCGGATCAGCAACGCCGCCATCTCTTTTGCCAGCTCCATATCAGAAATCACCAGATTGTTTTTCCGGGCGAAGACATCCACCGCAAAAGTGTGGTTTACGTCTGTCCCTGTGGTGATCACGGGTTGCGCTCCGATGCTTTCTGCAGCGAATTCCGTCAGTTCGTTCGCTCCGCCGAGATGACCGGAAAGAAGAGAGATCGCATAGCTGCCCTGTTCATCGATCACCACAACCGCCGGGTCTGTTTTCTTACTTACCACGAAAGGAGCGATGGTTCTCACAGCGATCCCGGTGGCACTGAAAAAGATGATTCCGTCCAGTCGGGGGATCCATTCTTCTGCCCATTCTCTCAGTGTTCCTTTCACTTTCCGAAAAGGATGTTTTTCAGGAAGCTCTACATATTTACTTTTCACAAAACCATACACCTCCTGATCCTGCTTTTGCAGATCTCTCAGAAGTTTTTCTCCAAGGACACAGCCATGTTCTGTGAATGCGATGATTCCTGTCTTTTTCATCTTATTTTGTTGCTTCCCGAAACTCTGTGGTGAATGCCGGATTATACAGTTCTGACCGGTCATAGTGGCTGTGAGCCACCACATCACCGATGATCATCAGTGCGGTCTTTGTAATATTGTTTTCTTTTGCTGTCTGTGCCAGCGTTCCTACTGTACAGACGAATGTTTTCTGATCTTCCCAGGTCGCTTTGTATACAATCGCTGCCGGAGTATCGGCGGTGTAACCACCCTCGATCAGTCTTCTGCTCAGTTCTTCTAACATGCCTGTACTTAAAAAGACAACCATCGTTGCCTGATGGGCCGCAAAGGACTGGATGCTCTCTTTTTCCGGTACCGGAGTTCTTCCTTCCATTCGGGTTATGATCACGCTCTGTGATACATCCGGCAGTGTGTATTCCAGGTTCAGCGCGGATGCCGCACCACAGAAGCTGCTGACACCCGGGCAATAATCAAATGCAATATTTTTTTCTTCCAGAACATCCATCTGTTCCCGGATCGCACCATACAAAGAAGGATCTCCGGTATGGAGACGTACCGTTGTCAGCCCCTTTTCTTCCGCTGCAAAGATCACATCCAGAACTTCTTCCAGTGTCATCTTCGCACTGTTGTAGATCTCACAGTTTTCTTTCGTGTATTCAAGAAGCTGTGGATTGACCAGTGAGCCTGCATAGATCACTACGTCTGCTTCTTCCAGAAATTTTTTTCCTCTCAGTGTGATCAGATCCGGTGCACCGGAACCTGCTCCTACGAAATGTACCATATGTTTTCTCCTCTCTTGTCCCTGGCGTCAGGCACTCTTATTTTCTCTTATTTTTTATCTTTTACGACCAGAAGGGTATAATATCCTGCTTCTTCCGGTATCTCTTTGGCCGATGCATAGATTTTTTCTTCCGGCATGCCGCAGTTTTCAATCATTACGGCATTCTGTCCGCTTCTTAAAATGCTGTCTCTTACTTTTTTCAGGCGTTTGCCGCTTTTCATCAGCACTTTGGTTCCAGGCAGTTTTAAAAGATCATCCATTTCTTCTGCTTTATAGGTCGCCGGAATCACATGGAGCGGTTCTGCCATCTCCGCCAGACCCATATTAAGACGGGCCGCCACTGCACAGAAAGAAGTGATGCCGCTCACGATTTCAGCCTGATAACCGCGTTCCAGGATACGTTTATGTACATACAGATAAGTGGAATATATAGTAGGATCTCCCAGTGTCAGAAACACCACATTTTTTCCCTGTTTCAGATAAGATTCCACTGCATCTGCAGCCTTATTATGATTGTCTTCCAGTACTGCCCTGTCTTTTGTCATCGGCATAGCCACCGGAATCAGTTCTTTTTCATCCAGTTTTGGATATGCTCCTTTGACGATCTGATAAGCGACACTGGCTTTTATATCGTTGCCCGGTACTGCGATCACAGGATTCTCGCGGATCAGACGAAGGGCTTTCAGTGTCAGCAGTTCCGGATCTCCCGGTCCCACTCCAAGTCCATATAATATTCCACTCATAGTTTTTTCTCCTCGTTTTTCTGTTGATTTGGTTTCTGTTCTTTATCTGCACATTGATCGTGTGCTTTTTTTTCTGCCTGTTTCATGATTTTTCGGGCGAGTTCCGGAACCTTCGAGGTTTCTGCCAGCTTTCCATATACATTGGAAAATAAGATAGTTCCCACTTCCAGCTGTTCGCCTGCCCTTTTATTCAGATAGAATTCTACCCGGTCACTGATTTCTTTCATCGTAGCTTCCAGATAACCCTTTCGTTTTAAAATCTCCACACTCTGCTCCGTGGTGATCGTATCAAGAATCTCTTTTGCTGTCTCCAGATCTGCGCCGGCGCGGATCGCATTCGCTGCCATCAGTTCGCTTCGACTGTCTGCCTGGCGGGAATGGGTATTCATGATTCCGCCGGCTACTTTCACAAATTTGCCGATATGGGAGATAAACAAGATACCCTTTACTCCCAGCTCTCTTGCCATATCCAGGGTCTCCCCCACATAATTGCTACATTTCATCGAATAGGTAAGATCCAGTCTTGTCTGTTCTTTTGAAAAAGCCTGACCGTAATTTCCCGGTGTAATCACCAGATAAGACCCGCCGCCTTCCACCAGCATCTTCATCTCCAGCCGCAGGCTGGCCACCAGTGCTGTCTCACTCATCGGGATCACGATGCCACTTGTTCCAAGAACAGAGATTCCGCCTTCGATACCCAGACGTGGATTAAACGTCTTTTTTGCAAGCTCCACTCCTGCCGGAATCTCAATCTGCACATCCAGACCTCCGGTGTAGTGATATTCTTTACAGACCTGCTCTACATTTTCAAGGATCATCTGCCTTGGAACCTTGTTGATCGCCGCCTCGCCAACTGCCTGCCACAGACCCGGTCTGGTCACTCTTCCTACGCCGATCCCTCCGTCCAGAGTAATCTGTGGTGCATCCCTGCGGGAAACGTTTGCATATACATAGATTCCCGTCGTTACATCCGGATCATCACCGCCATCCTTCTGCACGGCACAGCGCACCCTTCCCTCATCCATGGAAATCTCCTCGATCAGCAGATGCAGTAAAATTCCTTTTGGTGTCTGTAAAGCCACCTCTTCCACTTTTTCTCCGGTCAGCAGCATCCGCGTTGCCGCCTGCGCCGCAGCTGCCGCACAGGAACCGGTTGTATAACCGTAACGAAGTTTTCTGTTTTTTTCATCTACCGCATAAT
>UMAO01034401.1_pt1 | contig 10648 bp, 8 predicted proteins | sample 1963741 | NCBI WGS metagenome assembly UMAO01 (sample SAMEA4835919, study PRJEB28245) | human gut metagenome | biome: gut microbiome; material: fecal sample | place: Denmark | collected 2008
AATATGCAGCCAGACAGTATTTTGAACAGACGGGTGTGAAGGCAGCTTTCAAATGTCAGGATACTCTGGATTATATCGGGATGATTTACGACAATACCATGCAGGGAGAGGATTATCCGGATGTTTATCTGTTAAATGGCGATGAGCTTGAGGAGGCATATTTATATGGTCTTGCCATGGAAAATGAGGATGGAGGATCTTATGAGGGGGCATCCCAAAAGTCAGTGAAAGCTTCCACCTATGAGGATAAAATGATTGGATATCCGCTCAGTTACGATGCAAATGTGTTTGTTTATCAGAACGGATATTTTGAAAACCAGCCGGAGTCACTGCAGGCGATCATTGATTATTCTAATGAGAATGAACCGGGAGAAAATGTGGAATACCTGTTAGAGTGGGATGTAAATGATGCATTTTACGATTTCCCGTTCGTTGGAAACAGTGTAACGTTTGAGAAAACGGCGCCGGAAACGATGAATGTGGCCTATGATGAAGATCTGTATCAGAAAGATCTTGAATACTTTGAAACCATTTTAGGATCATTTTCCTTAGACATCAATTCAGTCTCTATGGACAGCATTTTAGAACATTTTAAAGCCGGAAAAACACTCTGTGCGTTTGTAAACACAGATTCCCTGCAAAAATTAGACGATATATCTTATTCTGTGATGGAGATCCCGGCACTGAATGAGGAACTTCCTTCTATCGGATGTGCATCTACGGATATGTTTGTTGTCAATGATTTTTCAAAAAATACGGATCAGGCAGCGGATTTTGCAGATTTTGTAACAGTGCGGCTTACAGACAGACTGCATGATATGAGTGGTCATTATTCGGTATTTTTATCACAGACTGCAGATGATGCGGAAAAAACCGCTTATCAGGCATACGAGGATGCCGTTTTACTGCCGGATTCCCAGGATGCAAAAGATTTCTGGGTAGGGTTAAAGGAAAAAATTGCCGAATATTTTTAAATTTTGTAAAAATAAATGAAATAAATTTTATACACTCTTGTAATAAATGAAAAATTTCGTTAAAATATAGAGAGTGGGCATTGAGGACTCCTTCTGGAATAATGAAGAAGGAGACGCTTATGACGAAAAAATTTATAAAAGTACTATGTTTTTCATGCATTTGCCTGTTGGCAGCTGCATGTGGAGAGAAAGAAAACGTCTATTTTCAATCGGAGACATCCGTGGCAGAAACGCAGCGGAGTGAGGCAGTACCTGAGACGGATGACACGCAGATATCGGAGGAGAACGGCATACAGACTGAAAAATGTTTTGTATATATCTGCGGGGCGGTAAATACACCGGGAGTTTATGAGGTCACGCAAAATGCGAGACTCTATGAGGTAATTGAGGCAGCCGGCGGTCTGACGGAGGATGCGGCAGAGGAGTCTGTCAATCAGGCGCGGGAGATCGTGGACGGAGAGATGGTACGCATTCTGACGCAGGAGGAAGCTGCTAAGGATGGTTTAGAAGAAGCAGGGGAACGAACGGAGACGGGAGTGGATGGCGAAACAGCCCAAGATTCAGATGGCAGAATAGATCTTAATCTGGCAACTGCAGCGGAGCTTATGACGCTTTCCGGAATCGGTCAGACCAAGGCGGACAGTATTATCCGTTACCGTGAGAAAAATGGTTCTTTTTCTTCTGTGGAGGAGATCAAGCAGGTAGAGGGGATCAAAGAGGGCGTTTATAATCGAATAAAAGATCATATAAAGGTGAAGTAAAATGGCAAAAAAGGTTCTTGTTGTAGATGATGAAAAGTTAATTGTAAAGGGAATCCGGTTCAGTCTTGAGCAGGACGGAATGGAAGTGGACTGCGCATATGACGGGGAGGAAGCATTAAAGATGGCAACGGAAAATGCCTATGACATGGTGCTTCTTGATATCATGCTTCCGAAGATGGATGGATTTGAGGTATGCCAGCATATCAGGGAGTTTTCGAATATGCCGATCGTCATGCTCACCGCAAAGGGAGATGACATGGATAAGATCTTAGGGTTAGAGTACGGTGCAGATGATTACATCACAAAACCGTTTAATATCCTTGAGGTAAAGGCAAGAATTAAAGCGATCATGCGGCGTACTGCGGCGAGCCAGCCGAAAAAAGAGGACAGCAAAGTCATAGAAGCAGGTGATCTGAAATTAGACTGTGAGAGCAGAAGACTCTTTATTTTAGGGAAAGAAGTGAATCTTACCGCGAAAGAGTTTGATCTGTTAGAGCTTCTTGTCAACAACCCGAACAAAGTCTACGGCAGGGAGAATCTTTTGAATCTTGTGTGGGGATACGAATATCCGGGAGATGTGCGTACGGTAGATGTTCATGTGCGGCGTCTGAGAGAAAAGATCGAGAGCAATCCGAGCGAGCCGAAGTATGTGCATACCAAATGGGGCGTTGGGTATTATTATTCTCAGAATTAGTAAGGTGCAGCCATGACAAAATTAAAAAAATTTACAGATTTTATGAACAGCCTGAGATTCAGGCTGGTTCTTTTACTTATTCTTATAGGCGTGATCCCATGTGTTCTTTTGCGGATCGGGATGCTCAATTCTTATGAAAACAGGGCTGTTTCACTTCGAACCAGCGAAATCTTAAGCCAGGCAAAGATTTTAGCGAATCAGATCGTGTCAAATGATTATCTGGAAAATTCCGGTTCTCCTACCATTAACGCACAGCTCGAGCAGCTTTCCACTATCTATGACGGGCGTGTCATGATCATCAGTGACACCTTTCAGGTAGTGAAAGATACTTATAAGCTTGATGAAAAAAAGACGATCATCTCAGAGGAAGTCATCAAAAGCTTTTACGGGGAGGAGATTACGAAATATGATTCAAAATATCGTTATATTGAGATGACAATACCACTTGTGCGCACGGATCAGGAAAATGAAAGCAGACAGGTGATAGGTGTCATGATGGTGAGCGTGTCAACGGACAGTATCAGCCTGAACCTGGATTATCTTGCAACGAACACGAGGATCATTGAACTGATCTGCATTTTTACAGTTATTTTCGCAAGCGTCATCATTGCAGGACAGATGGTAAGACCGTTTCATAAGATGTCAAAATCAATTGATGAGATCCAGACGGGTTATGGCGAGGATGCGCTTTCTGTCAATGATTATACAGAGACGAAGCTGATCAGTGAGAAATTTAATAAAATGCTTGGAAGAATGAAGGTGCTAGATGATTCCAGACAGGAGTTTGTGTCGAATGTGTCACATGAATTAAAAACACCGCTTACTTCCATGAAGGTGCTGGCGGATTCCATCAACAGCATGGAGGATGCCCCGATCGAACTCTACAAAGAGTTTATGGGAGATATTGGAAATGAGGTGGACCGTGAGACGAAGATCATCAATGACCTGCTTTCATTAGTCAAGATGGACAAGGCAGCGGGAGATCTGAATATCACAAATATCAATATCAATGAACTGTTAGAGCAGATCTTAAAACGTCTGCGTCCGATCGCGGACAAGCAGAAAGTGGAGCTTGTGCTTGAAAGTTTCCGCCCGGTCAGTGCAGATGTTGACGAGGTTAAGATTACTCTGGCGTTTACCAACCTGATCGAAAATGCGATCAAGTACAACAAGGAAGATGGCTGGGTACATGTTTCGCTGAATGCGGACCATCAATATTTTTACCTGAAAGTAGAAGATTCCGGAATCGGAATACCGGAAGATTCGTTAGAACATATTTATGAACGTTTTTACCGTGTGGACAAGTCACACTCCAGGGAGATCGGTGGAACCGGACTTGGTCTTGCCATCACGCGGAATGCAGTACTGATGCACCGTGGCGCGATCAAGGTGTTCAGTACAGAGGGAGAGGGAACGATCTTTAATGTTCGTATTCCGCTCAAGTATATTTCATAACAGATTGGATCTATTGAAAATGAAAGGTCAGATTATGGATAAAAAAATCATTGTGCTGTTGTCAGGATGTATTCTGGCAGTCTTTTTGCTGGCTGGATGCGGAAATGATGAAGTGAGCAGCGAATATAATATCGAATATCTGAATAAGGACAAAACAAAGATCGTAGATGTTCCCTATGAGCCGGAGGCTTCGGATACGGATGGGATGATCAAAGAATTTTTAGCAAAGTTAAGCTCAGATTCTGACAATGTTGAGTACCGCAAACCGATACCAAACGGGGTGGAGGTTACCGATTATTCACTTGACGGCGTGATGCTCTCGATCCATTTTGATGCGGATTACAGCAGTATGACGGAGGTTGAAGAAGTATTGTGCCGTGCTGCGGTGGTTCTTACCATGACACAGATTCCAGGGGTGGACTGTGTATCATTTTATGTGGCAGATGCACCGCTTACGGATATCAGGGGCAATATTGTCGGAAGCATGAATCAGGACAGTTTTATTGAGAATCCGGGAGAACAGATCAATTCAATCCAATGTACGACATTAAAACTTTATTTTGCAAATGAAACCGGTGACGGACTGGTGGAGGAGACAAGAAGCGATGTCTATTACAGCAGCAACGTGTCGATGGAAAAACTGATCATGGAACAGCTTTTGGAGGGACCGCAGACAGAGGGGGCAAAATCTGCGATTCCGGCGGGAACGAAACTGATCAATGTATCCGTGGTGGACGGTGTCTGCTATGTGAGTCTGGATGAAAACTTTAAAAATCAGGATTATCAGGTGAATGAGGCGGTTGTCATCTATTCAATCGTGGATTCCCTGACAGAATTGTCTACGATCAGTAAAGTACAGATCTCGGTCAATGGGGATACCAGTGGCACTTACCGTGATAATTTTAAATTGAGCGACATGTATGACAGAAATCTTGATTACGTCGTTTCATTGGAAGAGACAGGAGTAACAGAGGAGGAATAAATTGGGGAAAAGACCATTTCTTGAAATGGCAGCAGGGTTTATCTGCGGTATTTCCATTGCCGTGTATGGAAAGCCATGGACGCTTTGGCTTTTATTTTCTGGAATTCTGCTCTGGCCTGCAATCGTGACAGGACATGACAGAGGGATGCCGGAGAGTGACAGATATCCGGTTCGGAAACGGCGGTGGTGTATGGCGGTATGTTCTGTCGCAGCATTATTTTTGGGCTGGCATCACTGCGGGGTTGTGCAGGCGGAACAAAATCAATATCTGCCGTATTTGGAAGATGGGGAAGAGATCCTTTTAAAGGGGAAACTCACCGGCAAAGAGCAAAAAAACGAACAGTATTTATACAATCTATCATCCTGTCAGATCAGACAGGATTCTAAAATCAGTGAATGGCAGCGCATATCTGCAAGCATCATCATCTATGGTGAGTCCGACACCTGTTCTATCGGACAAACGCTTGTTTTACATGGAAAAATAAAATTATTTAACCGGGCACGCAATGAGGGAAACTTTGATCAGGCGGCTTATTATAAGGCACGTGGGACCGCATTTGCCGTAAGTGATGTGGATGGAGTGTCTGCATACGGAAAAGCGAATCTTATTGCGGAGAAAATGTATCAATGGAAATATCATCTGGCAGGGTTGTATGAACAGGCACTTGGCGTGCGGGAGGGTGGAGTTTTAAGTACGATGCTGCTCGGAGAAAAAAATCTTCTGGATGCGGAGGTAAAACAGCTTTACCGCACTGCCGGGATCTCACATATTCTGGCGATATCGGGATTACATATCGCAGTGATCGGCATGACATTGTACCGATTGCTGCGAAAAGGGAACTTTGGTTTCTGGGGATCGGGAATTTTTGCGGCAGTGTTTATGATCTTATATGGCATGATGACCGGAATGGGATATTCGTCGTTCCGTGCGGTCAGTATGTTTTGCATTCTTCTGCTTGGGCAGGCGGTGGGGCGAAGTTATGATTCCCTAAATGCAATGGGTTTTACCGCACTGCTCATTTTATGGAAGCAGCCGTTTGCATTATATGATGCGGGATTTCAGCTTTCTTTTATTGCGGTGCTTGGTGTGGTATGGGCTGGAAAAATTGTGCAGAGCGCATACCAGGGGTATGCGGTGCTGCAAAAAATTGGTACAGGATTCGTGCTTCAGCTTGTGATACTGCCGGTTACGGCATGGTATTTTTATGAAATCCCGGTATATGCGATGCTGCTGAATCTGCTTGTGCTGCCGTTTGTTGGAATTGTACTGGCGTCCGGAATTGCCGGGGGTCTGCTGGGGTGTGCGGTGATGCCGCAGGCAGTACTCGTGCATATCGTATTGCTGCCGTGCCATGTGATTTTAAGCGGTTATGAAAAAATTTGCACGATCGCATCCGGTCTGCCTCATGCGTTGCTGATTACCGGAAAACCATCCGCAGTAAAAATTACCGTATACTATCTGCTGCTTGCCGTGGGACTTTTTTTGCTTTCTCATGTGACAAAGCGCCAGAAAGAAATGCAGCAGATGACAGAAGAAAACGGAAGGCAAAAGAGAAGAAAGAGTTACCGGGGAATGGAGTGGAGTTTGTTTGCCTGTGGGTTGGGACTGCTTGTTTTTTTGTTTACACCAGTTTTACAAGGGATGAAACTTACTGTGCTTGATGTCGGACAGGGAGACGGGATTTATCTGCATACAGACAGCGGCTATGATATTTTTATAGATGGTGGCAGTACAAATGTGCAGAGTGTGGGAAAGTACCGTATCCTGCCGTATTTAAAGTCAAACGGTGTGAATGAGATCGATTACTGGTTTGTTTCCCATACGGATCTGGATCATATCTCAGGTCTGTTGGAGATTTTTGATGAGGGATACCGGATCAGGAATCTGGTGATCTTCCGGGGGATGATGCGGGATGAGAGCTATGAAAAGCTGGTTTCACTGGCAAAAGAACATGGAACAGAAATCTGTATGATGAGCCGGAAAGATACACTTTTTTCTGGAAGCGCAAAGATAACAGCTATTTCGCCGGAGTACCATGTGGGAGATGAACAGAGAAGTGAAATAAGTACTGATAAGAATGGGGAATCACTGGTATTATTGTATGAGGAAAAAGGTTTTTCAGCATTATTTACCGGAGATATCGGGGAGGAGCAGGAAAAACAGATTTTAAAATGGGGAGGAATCAATGACATAGATTTTTACAAGGCGGCGCACCATGGTTCAAAATATTCGAACACAAAAAGTTTTCTGGATGCGGTTTCGCCACGGATTTCGGTCATTTCCTGCGCAGAAAAGAACCGATACGGACATCCGGGCAGGGTGGCGGTTGAAAATATCCGGGATACGGGGAGTGCACTGTTTTATACGATGGAGGGTGGACAGATCACAGTGACCCGGTTAAAGAAAAATAAGCTGGCAGTACAAAAATTTTTACTTCCGGACAAGCGGTTTGTATTTGTCAGGTAATGTATGCTATACTGTGGTATGCAGCTTAGTACAAAGCTGCGTAGTGCAGCGCTGCGTAATTCGATGTAGCGAAAATGCAGCGAAGTGTAATGCAATATCAGTGCTTTGTATCTGGATAAGTGATAAAAAGGAATCAGATAAAATGAAAACGATCGATGATGATATCAGAAGCGGAAATTTCAAACAGATCTACCTGCTGTATGGAACGGAAGCATATTTAAAAAAGCAGTACAAAGACAAATTGAAAAATGCAATGGCAGCGCCGGATGACAACATGAATTTTACGACGTTTGAGGGAAAGAATATCAATCCGAAAGAAGTGATTGATCTTGCCGAAACACTGCCTTTTTTTGCAGACCGGAGAGTGATATTGATCGAGGACAGCGGATTTTTTAAAAGTTCCTGTGAGGATTTTGCTGAATATCTCACGCAGGTGGCACCGGCGACACATTTTATTTTTGTGGAAGAGGAAGTGGACAAGCGTTCGAAGATGTACAAAACGGTCAAAAATAATGGGAAGATCGTAGAGTTTTCAGCACAGAGCGAGGAACTTTTGACGCGCTGGATCTTGACCAGATTAAAAAAAGAAGGAAAAAACATCACCGGATCCGTGATGCAGCTTTTTTTAAGCAGGACAGGAACAGATATGGGAAATATTGACAGGGAGTTAGAAAAGCTGATCTGTTATGTCTTAGACCGGGATGTGATCACGGCGGAAGATGTGATGGCAGTCACGACGGAACAGACAACCAATAAGATATTTGAGATGGTCAATGCAATCGCTGAGCATAACCAGCGGAAGGCACTGGATCTGTATTATGATCTTCTGACATTAAAAGAACCTCCGATGCGCATTATGTTTCTGATTACCAGACAGTTTCAGATTCTTTTAAATGTGCGTGATATGGCAGGGCGTGGAATGGACAATCAATCGATTGCCAAAAATGCGGGAATCCCGCCGTTTGCGGTAAAACGGAATATTTCACAGGCAAAAGGATTTACAATGGCGCAGTTAAAGAGGGCGCTTTATGATGGAGCTGACTTAGAGGAGTCCGTAAAAACAGGACGCATGAATGATCAGATGGCGGTAGAACTTTTTATTATGAAGTACAGCCGGTCAGAAAAATAACATAAAAAGAATCCTGTTTCACAGGATTCCCCGCCTGCGGCGGGTCGCTTCGCGACATAATTCATCTCCGACGCAGTGCGATCCCGCCCGGAGGGATTTTTGATTCATAGGACGTAAATTCCTATGAATCAAAAAAACACCAGTATGACGGTACTGGTGTTTTTATTATGCGGCTGGGTTAAGGCCGCATATATGTTTTTATCTATGTTTCAAAAATTAAGCTAAACCGTTAACAAGTTTTGTTAAACGGGAAACTTTTCTGGCAGAATTGTTCTTGTGGTAAATTCCTTTAGAAGAAGCGCTCTCGATAGTTGAGATAGCAACTGTTAAAGCAGCTTTTGCAGCCTCTTTATCGTTTGCAGCTACTGCAGCCTCAACTTTTTTAATAGAAGTTTTCACTTCGCTTCTGATCGCTTTGTTTCTAGCAGCTCTTGTCTCTGTTACTAAAATTCTTTTTTTTGCAGATTTAATGTTAGCCAATCCGTACACCTCCAATTTGTAATCGTTATTGTTCATGATTGTTACATTAAAGCCGGACACGGACAGTTCAATGTAAACATACTGGTATATTATAGGGCAGGTTTTTGTGGTTGTCAAGTGTAAAACAGTAAAATAATGAGAAATTATGGATAATTTTTTTTCAGACCAGAAATAATATAGGCAAAGATAACAGATGCCGGAGCAGGGCATTGGAATATGGGGGAAAATTTATGTATCAGATACGAACGGATTTAGCGCTTGAAACGCAGGAAAAAATGCAGGAAGATCATGTTGATCTGAAGGGAGTCCGTTTCTTAGAAGAGAAAGTTGACAAAAATATCACAGTCAGCACAGTGGTCATTGAGACGGAAAACGGTGCAAAGACGATGGGAAAACCCAAGGGAACCTATATAACGATCGAGGCGGGAAATATGGATGAGGAGGATGAAGACTATCACAGAGAGATATCCGTACAGCTTGCGAAGATCATCCGTCAGTTGATCCAGGAAAAAAATGAGGAGTTGTCGGTGCTGGTCGTTGGACTTGGAAACCGTGAAGTTACGCCGGATGCACTAGGCCCGCGTGTGGTGGACAATCTTTTTATCACAAGACACATTGTAAAAGAGTATGGAAAGTATGCTTTCGGAGAAAAAAATGTGAACCGGATCAGCAGTATTGTCCCGGGAGTTATGGCGCAGACGGGAATGGAAAGTCTTGAGATCATTCATGGAATCATCGATGAGACAAAACCTGATCTGGTCATTGTCATTGATGCGTTGGCGGCGCGCAGCACCAAGCGGTTAAACCGGACGATTCAGGTCACGGATACCGGGATCAATCCGGGCAGCGGGGTTGGAAACCATAGACACGGACTGAATAAAAAAAGCCTTGGGATTCCCGTGATATCAATCGGGATACCGACAGTTGTGGATGCTGCAACGATCGTCAATGACACAATGTTTAACCTGATCGCTGCGATGAGCCAGAGCAAGGCATTTGATATGCTTGGGGATTCGTTAAAAGAGTTAAACGATGGAGAAAAATATGAACTGATCCGGGAACTTCTCTCACCGAATTTAAATGCGATGTTTGTGACGCCAAAAGATATTGATGAGTCGGTCAAAAGATTAAGCTACACGATCTCGGAAGGCATCAATATTGCATTTATGGGGGAAGGACTGCCGGCATAATAGACAGGCGGGATTATAGTAAAATAAGACTGCCGGGCGAAACTCATGCAGATCACGATCAAGAAGCAAAGCTTCATGGTATAATGAAAAATAGAAGTGCATACAGTGTAGTATGTATGCTTATCGTTATCGACATTTAAAAAAGAAAAAAATAAATGGTGCCGTCTGGCTGGGGGGATTGCTGCTGGCTGTCATTGGAATACTTTTACAGACAAACAGATCTTTCTTTGCAAAGCTTGGAGAAGAGGGGGCAAAAAGCTGCTGCGAAAAAGTACTTGATTTTTATCTGCCCGGTTTGTCTTACAGTGTAAAAGATGAGACGGAGTGGTCTTTTGTGGAGAAAGTGATCGATGTGCTTTTTTACGGGGAAAACTATGAACCTGAAAGTGGATCATACCAGACGCAGATCGAGAGTGATCTCTCTTATGAGGCAATTCTGGCGCGGGAGGCTGCAGATGAAAATTATGTGGATGAAAAGACGGGGGAAGTGATACCATCGGTCGGAAGCGCAGATGG
>UMAO01005797.1_pt1 | contig 10641 bp, 6 predicted proteins | sample 1963741 | NCBI WGS metagenome assembly UMAO01 (sample SAMEA4835919, study PRJEB28245) | human gut metagenome | biome: gut microbiome; material: fecal sample | place: Denmark | collected 2008
ACAAAAACCCGTCTGGAGAAAGAACTGCGGGAAGCAAAGATGGCAGCAGAAGTAATCGATGTCACACTGCCTGCAAAAAAAGCAAACGTTGGTCATCGTCATCCGAATACCATTGCACTGGAAGAAGTAGAAAGAATTTTTATTGGTATGGGTTATGAAGTTGTGGAAGGACCGGAAGTTGAGTACGCAGATTACAACTTCACCAAACTGAATATTCCGGAAGATCATCCGGCTCGTGACGAACAGGATACTTTCTTTATCACAGACAGCATTCTGCTTCGTTCCCAGACTTCTCCGGTTCAGGCGAGAACCATGGAAGAAGGGAAACTGCCGATTCGTATGATCGCACCGGGACGTGTATTCCGTTCTGACGAAGTAGATGCAACCCATTCTCCTTCCTTCCATCAGATCGAAGGTCTGGTAATCGACAAACATATTACTTTCTCTGACCTGAAAGGTACACTGGAAGAATTTGCAAAAGAACTGTTCGGACCGGAAACAAAAACAAAATTCCGTCCGCATCATTTTCCATTTACAGAGCCGAGTGCAGAGGTTGATGTATCTTGTTTCAAGTGCGGTGGCAAAGGATGTCGTTTTTGTAAAGGATCCGGTTGGATCGAGATCCTTGGCTGTGGTATGGTTCATCCGCATGTACTTGAGATGTGTGGCATCGATCCGAAAGAATATACCGGTTTTGCTTTTGGTGTAGGTCTGGAGCGTATCGCACTTCTGAAATACGAGATCGATGACATGCGCCTTCTGTATGAAAATGACTACAGATTCTTAAAACAGTTCTAGGAGGATTAAAAGAATGAATACATCTTTATCATGGATTAAAATGTTTGTCCCGGATCTGGACGTCACAGCTCAGGAATATACAGATGCGATGACACTGTCCGGAACAAAAGTTGAAGGATATGAATTACTGGATGCCGATCTGGAAAACATCGTGATCGGACAGATTGAAAAGATTGAGAAACATCCGGATGCAGATAAACTGATCATCTGCCAGGTAAATGTAGGCAATGAAGTAACACAGATCGTTACCGGTGCTCCAAATGTAAAAGAAGGAGACAAAGTTCCGGTTGTTCTTCCGGGAGGAAGAGTTGCAGGTGGACACGACGGTAAGAAAACTCCGGGCGGAATCAAGATCAAAGCCGGAAAATTGCGTGGTGTGGATTCCTACGGTATGATGTGTTCCATCGAAGAACTTGGCTCCACAAGAGAAATGTATCCGGAAGCTCCGGAATACGGAATCTATATTTTCCCGGAAGATGCCACGGTCGGTGCGAGTGCGATCGAGGCACTGGGACTGAACGATGCGGTGATTGAATATGAGATCACTTCCAACCGTGTAGATTGCTACGGTGTACTGGGGATCGCAAGAGAAGCAGCAGCTACTTTCCGTAAAGAATTTGTTCCGCCGGTTGTAACAGCTACCGGTAATGACGAAGATGTCAATGATTATGTGAAAGTAACCGTAGAAGACAAAGATCTCTGCCCGCGTTACTGCGCAAGAGTCGTAAAAAATGTAAAAATCGGTCCGTCCCCGAAATGGATGCAGAGATGTCTGGCTGCCAACGGCATCCGCCCGATCAACAACCTGGTAGATATCACAAACTATGTCATGGAAGAATATGGTCAGCCGATGCATGCCTATGATCTGGATATGATCGCAAATCATGAGATCCATGTACGCCGTGCCGGAAAAGACGAAAAATTTGTTACTCTTGACGGTCAGGAACGCCAGATGGATGAAAACGTTCTGATGATCTGTGACGGAGAAAAATCTATCGGTATTGCAGGTATCATGGGCGGAGAAAATTCTATGATCACAGACAATGTAAAAACAGTTCTGTTTGAAGCAGCATGCTTTGACGGTCCGAATATCCGTCTGTCTGCAAAGAGAATCGGACTTCGTACAGATGCTTCCGGAAAATTTGAAAAAGGTCTGGATCCGAACAATGCACAGGCAGCCATCGACCGTGCCTGCCAGCTGATGGAAGAACTGGGAGCCGGTGAAGTTGTTGGTGGTGTGGCTGATGTATATACCAAGAAAAAAGAACCTGTAAGAGTACCGTTTGAACCGGAAAAAATCAACAGCCTTCTGGGAACTGATATCTCCAAAGAAGATATGCTGGAGTACCTGTCCAGAGTAGAACTGGCTTACGATGAAACAACCAACGAGATTGTTGCTCCGACCTTCCGTCATGATATCTTCCGTACTGCAGATATCGCAGAAGAAGTTGCCCGTTTCTACGGATATGACAATATTCCGACCACACTGCCAAGTGGTGAGGCAACAACAGGAAAACTGCCATTTAAATTGAGGATCGAAGAAGTGGCAAGAGATGTGGCTGAGTACTGTGGATTCTCCCAGGGATACTGCTATTCTTTCGAAAGCCCGAAGGTATTTGACAAACTGCAGATTCCGGCAGGAGATGAACTGAGAAAAGCAATCACCATTTCCAACCCGCTGGGTGAAGATTTCAGTATCATGAGAACCATTTCTCTGAATGGTATGCTGACTTCTCTGGCAACAAACTATAACAGAAGAAATAAAAATGTCCGTCTGTACGAACTAGGCAATGTATATCTGCCAAAAGAACTTCCGCTGACTGAACTGCCGGATGAACGTATGATGTTCACTCTGGGTATGTACGGAGACGGTGATTTCTTTGATATGAAGGGTGTAGTAGAAGAGTTCTTCGATCAGATCGGTATGCATAAGAAAACTGAGTACGATCCGAAAGCCGGTAAGACTTTCCTGCATCCGGGTCGTCAGGCTCTGATCAGCTACGAAGGCGAAATGATGGGTTATCTGGGCGAAGTGCATCCTGCAGTGGCAGATACTTATGGTATCGGAACGCGCGCATATGTGGCAGTTCTGGATATCCTGAATGTCGTAAAACATGCATCCTTCGACCGCAAATACGAAGGAATCGCAAAATTCCCTGCAGTAAACCGTGACATCTCCATGGTAGTACCGAAAGAGATCATGGTTGGACAGATCGAACATATGATCGCTCAGAGAGGCGGTAAGATTCTGGAACACTTCGAACTGTTTGATATTTACGAAGGAGATCAGATCGAAAGAGGATTCAAGTCCGTTGCTTATTCTCTGACCTTCCGCTCCAAAGAGAAAACTCTCGAAGAAGCAGAAATCAATGGCGCTATGAACAAGATCCTGAATGGTCTGGAAGGCATGGGAATCCAGCTTAGAAAGTAAAAAAGATGAAAATATATCTAATTCGTCATGGAGAAACTTCATGGAATACTCTGGGACGGCTGCAGGGAAGAACGGATATCGAACTGAACGAAAACGGTATCCGCCTTGCAAAAATCACCGGTGAAAAATTAAAAGATGTACATTTTGACCTGGCAATCGCAAGCCCGTTAAAACGGGCTTACGAGACCGCCGGACTGGTACTGGGTGACAGAAATATACCGATTCTTACGGATGAGAGAATAGAAGAGATCAGTTTCGGAGAGTGGGAAGGACTTTGCTGTCGAAGGGAGAATTATCAGATTCCGTCAAAAGATTTTGAACAGTTCTTCACGGATCCCTTCGGTTACAGGCCACCGAAAGACGGCGAATCTATTCAGCAGATGGTTGACCGCTGCGGTGCCTTCTACGAGGACCTGATCCACAACCCGGACTACCAGAATAAAACAATTCTAATAGCAGCACACGGCTGCTCGACACGGGCCTTTCTCTATTACATTGACGGCCGGAAAGACGACTTCTGGAGAGGTCACGTACCGCCAAACTGCGCGGTAACGATTATCGATGTGAAAGATGGAAAAGCGACGATAGAAGAGCAGGATAAAGTGTACTATGACCCGGAAGATGTAGTAGACTTTTACAAATAGGGTATCTAAAAACGTACGCCCGAAAGAGCAAAAAGATCTCCCTCAAAAGCAGCGGGCAGGACGATTTTAAGCTATGTGTTAAGTGCGACTAGGTGATTCGCGGAGAGCCGCTCATCGCCAAGTCTTACTAAACACAGGATCTTAAAACTCGCCCTAACCGCCCACAAAATGCTTTTGAGAGAGATCTTTTTGCTCTTCCGGGCTGTGTATCGTTAAAAATAGTCATTACATATTTTTGCCAGGAAACAGCTGAGAGCTGCGGGAAACCGGGGTGGACAACACTTTATGGGCGGTTAGGGCAAGCTTTGAAATCCGACGCTTACGAAGACTTTCGCTTGGGTCAGCTGACCCAAGTGAATATAGTCGAAGTTAGCGGCTAGTTCAAAGTTGCCCTGCCCATGTTGTCCACCCCGGTTTCCCGCAGCTCTCGGCGTCCCCTTAGCCAATAAAAAATATTACTTCATCAGCTTACCAAGATCCGCATAAAACTCCGGATAAGAAATATCCACACAATCCGCCCGCAGTACTTCCACTCCCCCTTCGGAAACCAGACCGGCTACTGCAAACGACATCGCGATCCTGTGATCCAGATGACTGTCAATAGAAGCATGATGTAACGGTTTCCCACCTCGGATAATCATACCATCATCGGTACCCTCGATATCACAGCCCATAGCCCCAAGACTGTTCACCATAATATCCAGTCGATTTGATTCCTTCACCTTCAGTTCCTCCGCATTTCGAATAACCGTAGTTCCATTCGCATAAGCTGCCAGAACCGCCAGAACCGGAATCTCATCGATCAACGTCGGAATCAGTTCACCCTCGATAACCGTACCGTGAAGTTCACTGTGACGAACCAGAAGATCCGCAACCGGTTCACCGGCGGCTGTTCGTTTATTTAACAGGGTGATATCTGCGCCCATCGCTTTGCATACACGAAGAATGCCATCTCGGGTAGGATTGATTCCCACATCTTTGATCATTACTTCAGATCCCGGCACCAAAAGAGCAGCCACAATAAAATAAGCAGCGGAAGAAATATCTCCGGGAACAGAAATGTCCAGTCCGTGAAGTTCCGGATCAGGCGAGATAGAAGCAGTTGTTCCTTCACTGGTGACCCGTGCGCCGAAGTGAGAGAGCATCAGTTCCGTATGATTTCTCGAAAGATAAGGTTCTGTAACCGAAGTAATTCCGTCTGCATACAGTCCAGCAAGCAGAACACAGGATTTCACCTGCGCAGAAGCTACCGGTGACTGATAATGGATCGCAGCCAGCGGATGCCCCTGAATCTGTAACGGTGCACACTGGTTTCCCTTCAGACTCTCGACTGTAGCACCCATCATAGAAAGTGGTTTGATGATCCTTCCCATTGGCCGGCTCTGGATCGACGCATCACCGGTAAGTGTTGTGGTAAAATTCTGACCGGCGAGAATACCGGAGATCAGTCGTGTTGTGGTTCCACTGTTACCGGTATCCAGAATCTCAGTCGGAGCAGTAAGCCCGTGAAGGCCTTTCCCATGAATCCGGATTTCCTCCTGCGTATTTTCAATATCGATTCCTAATTTGCGGAAACAGGAGATCGTAGAAAGACAATCTGCTCCCTGCAAAAAATTCGTCACTCTTGTCGTACCGTCAGCCAGTGCACCAAACATCACAGCGCGGTGTGAGATCGACTTGTCTCCCGGAATCTTCACCTCTCCGCGAAGAGGCATTTTTGCCTGCATAAGTTCCATATGTACATCCTCCTTACCGAATATGAAGTGTATAATTCCGTTCTTTCAAAACACCCTGTGCCTTCACACAGGATTCCTCATCATAAAACTCGATCCGAAGAACACCTTCCTCAAATTCTCTGTTGTGAATGATGCCGATATTTTTAATATTAATTGAATTCATCGCAAGCAGTGTGGCAATTGTAGCGATACCACCGGCTTCGTCATAAATATCACAGTAAAAGGCATAAATCTTCTCGATTACCCCTTTGCTCGCTTCCGGAAGAGAATTGCGGTATTCTCTGGAATTACTGAACATATTATAGATTTCATCTGCATCACCATTATCCACCCAGCATTTTGCCTGTACGATCAGGCGAATATACTCATCGAGTACTTTTGAGATCATCGACCGGTTTTCCAGACAGATCTGCTGCCACATCACAGGAGAAGAAGAGGCGATACGTGTAATATCTTTAAAACCTCCGGCTGCGATCAGTTTCATATTTTCCTCTGGTGTATCCATTTTCTGTACAGCATTTACCAGTGTAGAGGCGATGATATGCGGCAGATGGCTCACAGCCGCAGTGATATAATCGTGTTCTTCGTAAGTAAGTACCAGTGGAATAGCTCCGAGAGAAGAAATCAGTTCCATAAACTGTGTCAGACGGGGAATATCAATCTGACCACCTGGTGTAAGAATATAGTAAGCATTTTCGATCAGCATATCGGTGGCATTTTCAAAACCGGTTTTTTCAGAACCGGCCATCGGGTGTCCACCGATGAAGTGGTCATCCAGCCCCAGTTTCTCAACCGCCTGATGAATCTCACCTTTTACACTTCCCACATCCGTAACGATACAGTCCGGGCTCATATGATCTTTCAGCCATTCAAGATAAGAAATGTTGTCATGAACCGGTGCGCAGAGGAAAATATAATTGCAGGAAGCAAATGCCTCGTCTTCTTTCGTGCATTTTACATCAACAATTCCTTCAGACACGGCGAGATCCAGCGTAGCTTCCGTTCTGGTATATGCAAAAATTCTGATCTGTGGGTGAAAACGTTTCAGAGATTTGGCGATGGATCCGCCGATCAGCCCCAGACCGATAAATCCTATATTCAGTGAATCACTCATAGTTGTCTGTCAAAATCCTTTCTCAGTAATTACGCGTGTATTTTGCGTACTTTTACCATTGTAAAGCACAAGATAGGAAAAGTCAATGATTTAGCGCTTTAAACTATGGAACTTTAACGCCGGAAAGCACAGGCAAGAGATTATACGACAGGGAGAATCAAAAGAGAAGAAGAAAATATATACAGTACAAAAAGGGGTTCTTTGAGATAATTTAACAAAATGAAGATAGAATATACAAAAAAGAAACAATTCATATCGCAAAAACATAAAATATACAAATACAAATGAAAAAAGTTCAGAAAATAATTGTCAAAATTACATAAATAACTTGAAATATTCAAAGAAATTTAGTAATATATAACTATACTAATTTTTGGGAGGTATTACATATGGACGTTTTTAGAACTGACCGAATAAGGAATGTAGTGCTGCTTGGTCATGGCGGAGCAGGTAAGACTACACTGACAGAAGCTATGGCTTATCTTTCAGGTATTACAAATCGTTTAGGCAAGGTGACAGATGGCAATACCATCAGTGATTACGACAAAGAAGAGATCAAGAGAAAATTCTCGATCAGTACTTCTACCGTGCCGGTTGTATGGGATAAGGTAAAAGTAAATATTTTAGATACACCTGGATTCTTTGATTTTGTAGGAGAAGCTGAAGAGGCAGTAGCCGCCGCCGATGCAGCAGTGATCGTGATCTCCGGAAAATCAGGCGTACAGGTAGGAACCCAGAAAGCATGGGAACTGTGTGAAAAATACAGACTGCCACGTATGTTCTTCGTAACAGAGATGGATATGGATGATGTCAGCTACCGTCAGGTAGTAGAAGATCTGACCGAACTGTATGGCAAAAGGATCGCACCGTTGCACATGCCGCTTCGTGAGGATGGAAAATTTGTCGGTTATATCAATATTGTAAAGAACAAAGGCCGCCGTTACATTGAAAAAGATAAGAAAGAAGAATGCGAGATTCCGGAATATTCAAAAGAATATCTGGAAAAATACAGAGAGATCTTACTGGAAGCTGTAGCAGAGACCAGTGAAGAATTCATGGATCGCTATTTTGCAGGTGAGGAATTCTCTGTTACCGAGATTTCTGCAGCATTATCCATGTGCGTAGGCGATGGAAGTCTGGTTCCTGTATGCATGGGATCTCCGGTCAACCTGCAGGGTGTTAAGATCCTGTTAGACGATATTTGTGGATACTTCCCGAGCCCGAATCTGAGAGAACGTGCCGGTATCGTAAAATCAACCAGTGAAATTTTCGAAGCTGACTATGATTTCACCATGCCGAAATCCGCACAGGTCTTCAAGACGATCGTAGATCCGTTTATCGGAAAATATTCACTGTTGAAAGTTTGTTCCGGTGTTATCAAGTCCGGGGATACCTTATATAATGTAGAAAGAGAAGAAGAACTGAAGATCGGCAAGCTGTATGTCATGGAAGGATCCAAACCGATCGAGGTTCCGGAACTTCATGCAGGCGATATCGGAGCCGTAGCCAAGATCAACGAACTGCGTACCGGCGATACTCTGGCAACAAAAGCTGTCCCGGTATTCTACGGCAAACCGGAGATTTCCACTCCATATACCTGCAAACGCTACAAAGCAGTGAACAAAGCAGATATGGATAAGATTTCCCAGGCACTCTCCAAGATGTGTCAGGAAGATCTGACAATGAAAGTAGTCAATGATTCTGCAAACCGTCAGACTCTTCTTTATGGCATGGGTGACCAGCATATAGACGTGATCGTCAGCAAACTGCAGGAACAGTATAAAGTGAATGTGGAACTTTCCAAACCGAAAGTAGCTTTCCGTGAGACCATTCGTAAAAAATCAGATATTGATAAAAAATATAAAAAACAGTCCGGTGGACATGGCCAGTATGGTCATGTAAAGATGACCTTTGAACCATCCGGTGATCTGGATACACCATATGTATTTGAGCAGATCGTTGTCGGCGGAGCCGTTCCGAAGAACTACTTCCCGGCAGTAGAAAAAGGTCTGCAGGAATCTGTAGTATCCGGTCCTCTGGCAGCATACCCGGTAGTTGGTGTGAAAGCGGTTCTGTATGATGGATCTTATCATCCGGTAGATTCTTCTGAGATGGCATTCAAGACTGCAACAAAGATGGCATTCAAAGACGGTTTCCTGGCAGCTTCGCCGGTTCTGTTAGAGCCTATCGTAAATATGCAGATCCGTGTACCGGATAAATTTACCGGTGATGTTATGGGTGATCTGAACAAACGACGTGGCCGTGTGCTTGGTATGAACCCGGATAAACAGGGATATACCATCGTAGAAGCAGATGTTCCGGAACTGGAGATTTACGGATATGCAACCATACTTCGTTCCATGACAGGTGGAGCCGGTGATTTCTCTTATACATTTGCCCGTTACGAGCAGGCACCTGGCGATGTACAGGAAAGAGAGATTGAAGCAAGAGCCAGCAAGGTAGACAAAGGGGAAGAATAACCCGACAGTATGAAATAAAGAATAAAAGTGCAAGGGAGAACATCCTGTACAGTTTTAAATGTACAGGATGTTCTTTCTGCTTGCGAAAATATCCGTGAGATTATATAATTCACATAGCTGTGAAAATATTTCATAAAAATTCAATGGTGCCTGACACCATCGACGACCGGCGGTCGAAGGGGCCAGCCAGAAAGGATTATAGAATTATGTACGAAAATGGATATAAAAAACTGCAGGACAGTCTGATCGATGTGATTGCAGAGGAACAGGCAAAGCTTGGATATATGAAAGAACCGATCCGGCTGTATTATCCTTTGAGTTCTCTGCATCATTTTTTTAAAAGCGAAGGTGATGCAGAGGCGATGCAGGAGTCACTGGGAGGATTTCCGGAGGCAACAAAAGAAATATTCGGGGAAGTACAGGTATCGCACAAAGGAGATCGTTTCTGCTTCTTCCTGTCGGAAAATGCGACAGAATATGTGCACGAACACCGGGACGAGAATGCATTTATCTTTGCACTGGTACAGTTACTTACAAAACATGGAACGACGTTGGATGAAGTAAAAGAATTATTCCGCAGTCAGACATCTGAGTGTGCGATGGAACCGATGGACAACGGAGAATTTGACCTGATGATCCGCTTTGTGGACTCGGAAGATCCTTATTACTACTGTTTTAAAGATGAGGGCTGCCATATCATTTACCACAGATTTCTGCCGGAGGATTATGCAGATTTCGGATTCTAAAAGAAGAATCATTGGTTGTAAAATATCAGAAATAAAACAGAAAGTTGATATTTTGGAAAAAATATAGGAAAGAAGAGAAAAAAGGATGTCTGAAAAACAGAAAAAAAGGCAGTGGCATACGCCGACAGAAAGAATTATGATGACTGGATTTGGTGTAGTGATCATACTGGGAACGCTTCTTTTGTGTCTGCCGGTTTCATCGGCCAGTGGAAAGGGCGTATATTGGCTTGATGCGTTATTTACGGCGACTACATCTGTGTGTGTAACCGGCCTTGTGACCGTGCCCACTGCAACCACCTGGAGCGTGTTTGGAAAAATTGTGATTCTGGGGCTGATTCAGTTTGGCGGGCTTGGAATCATGGCATGTATGATCATGATATTTCTGGTTTTGCGAAGAAAAATCAGCCTGCAGAGTCGCAAACTGATTCAGGATACATATAATCTGCCGGTGTTGAAAGGAAGCGTGGGAATTGTCAGAAGACTCCTGATCGGAACAGCGGTGGTTGAGATTGCAGGAGCAATATGTTATAGCTTTTGGTTTGTTCCTCATTATGGACTGTGGAGAGGAATCGGGTACAGTATTTTCCATTCGATATCCGCGTTTTGCAATGCAGGAATTGATCTGGTAGGTGAATCTTCTTTTGCGCCTTTTGTAACCAATCCTCTGATAAATGTTACAACCATGGGACTGA